>OIKC01000400.1_pt1 | contig 7590 bp, 8 predicted proteins | sample 1583601 | NCBI WGS metagenome assembly OIKC01 (sample SAMN02674698, study PRJEB24791) | human gut metagenome, SKBSTL036 | isolation source: stool | host: Homo sapiens | place: USA | reverse complement strand
GGCAATCTGGAATGAATTTTGGCTACGTTACTGTGAACGGAGTGAACAGTTACAATCTAAATATTACAGGCAGGTGTTAACATGACAATTGATGAAAAACTCAGCCATTTTTATGATATCACTGTAGAGGAAGCCCACGAAAAAGCTGCCGCCATTCTCAATGAGCATAAAGCGGCTCTGGAGAAAATGGCAGAAGAACACAAAACTCTCAGTGAAGAAAACGCCCAGACACAGATCAAAGCGGAAACTGCCAGCGCCCGACGTGAAATAAACAAGGCTCTCTCCGCAGAACAGCTCACGATCAAGCGTGACTGGACCAGAAAACAAAACGAATTAAAAGAGAAAATTTTCTCCGAAGTAAAAGGACTTCTGGAATCCTTTACCAAAACTCCGGAGTATGAGAACTATTTAACTGCTAAGATCAAAGAAGCTCTGGATTTCGCGGGAAATGATGAGATTACCATCTATCTCTCTCCGGAGGACAGATCTCTTGCAGAGAAACTTCAGCATACAACAGGTACTGCTATCCAGCTTGCAAAGGACTCTTTCCTTGGCGGTATCCTCGCCACGATTCCTCAGAAAAATATCCTGATCGATCACTCTTTCTCAGGAAATTTTGAGACAGCTTACAAAGAATTCAAGTTTGACGGAGGACCAGAACATGAGTAATACAGGTATTATCTACGGTGTCAACGGCCCCGTCATTTATCTGAAGGGCGACAGCGGATTTAAGATTTCCGAGATGGTCTATGTAGGTCCGGAACATCTGGTAGGTGAGATCATCGGCCTGAAGAAAGGCATGACCACCGTACAGGTTTTCGAGGAGACTACAGGACTGAAACCGGGCGATACAGTTACAGGAACCGGAGATGCCATTTCTGTACTTCTGGGACCTGGAATCATCCACAATATTTTTGATGGTATCCAGCGCCCTCTGGAAGAGATTGCCAAAGCCTCAGGCAAATATATTTCACGAGGTGTCAGCGTTGATTCTCTTGACACAGAAAAGAAATGGAACACTCACATCATAGTAAAAGAAGGAGATGTTGTAGGTCCCGGCTCTGTTATCGCAGAAACTCAGGAAACAGACTCCATTCTCCATAAATCCATGGTTCCTCCGAATCTTACAGAAGCCACAGTTATCCACGCGGCATCTGACGGAGCATACACCATTCTGGAACCGATCGTAACCATTCAGTTCGCAGACGGAACCACCAAAGATCTGGCACTTGCACAGAAATGGCCGATCCGTATCCCGAGACCAACCCACAAACGTTTCCCCGCAAGCGTCCCGCTTGTCACAGGCCAGCGTATCCTGGACACTCTTTTCCCTATCGCAAAGGGCGGTACAGCCGCTGTTCCGGGAGGTTTCGGTACAGGTAAGACCATGACTCAGCATCAGATTGCAAAATGGTCTGACGCAGACATTATCATCTACATTGGATGCGGAGAACGTGGAAACGAGATGACTCAGGTTCTGGAAGATTTCAGTAAACTGATCGACCCGAAATCCGGAAACCTGATGATGGACAGAACCACATTGATCGCCAATACTTCCAACATGCCGGTTGCGGCGCGTGAAGCTTCTATTTATACAGGTGTAACTCTTGCGGAATATTACCGGGACATGGGTTACGACGTAGCTATCATGGCAGACTCCACTTCCCGTTGGGCAGAAGCTCTTCGAGAACTGTCCGGCCGTCTGGAGGAAATGCCTGCAGAGGAAGGTTTCCCTGCATATCTGGCATCCAAGCTGTCCGCATTCTATGAACGTGCAGGAATGATGCAGAACTTAAATGGAACCGAAGGCTCTGTCTCCATTATCGGAGCAGTTTCTCCACAGGGTGGTGATTTCTCAGAGCCTGTCACACAGAATACCAAGCGCTTCGTCCGCTGTTTCTGGGGACTGGACAAATCCCTTGCCTATGCCCGTCACTTCCCGGCAATCCACTGGCTCACCAGCTACAGTGAATATCTGGAAGACCTGACTCCATGGTACAGAGAACATGTTTCCCCGAAATTTGTAGCAGACAGGAATCAGCTCATGGCAATCCTGAATCAGGAGAGCTCTCTGATGGAGATCGTCAAGCTGATCGGAAGCGACGTTCTTCCGGATGACCAGAAACTGACGCTGGAAATTGCCAGAGTCATCCGTCTGGGCTTCCTCCAGCAGAACGCTTTTCACGCAGAAGACACCTGCGTACCAATGGAAAAACAGTTTAAAATGATGGAAACGATCCTCTATCTTTATGAAAAATGCCGTGCACTCATCAACCGTGGAATGCCGGTTTCCGTACTGAAAGAGGGGAACAACATTTTTGAAAAAATTATTTCCATTAAATATGATGTGGCAAATAATCAGCTTGATAAATTCGACCAATACAAGCAGGACATTGATACTTTCTATGATAACATAATGGAAAAAAACGGCTGATGCCGGAACAGTTACATTCATAGCCATAACCGGCTATGAGTCGTAACAGAGAGGAGAAGTTTATGGCAATTGAATATTTAGGCTTAAGCGAAATAAACGGACCTCTGGTGGTCCTGGAAGGCGTCAAGAATGCCTCCTATGAGGAAATCGTTGAATTTCACATGGATGACGGGACTCGCAAGATCGGCCGTATTATTGAGATTTATGAGGACAAGGCTGTTATCCAGGTTTTTGAAGGAACAGACGGTATGTCCTTAGGCAACACCCATACCCGGCTGACCGGACGTCCCATGGAGATCGGGCTTTCTCCGGAAATCCTCGGACGAACCTTTAACGGTATCGGACAGCCCATCGACGGTCTGGGGGACATCACCCCGGATGTAAAATTAAACATCAATGGTCTGCCGCTGAACCCGGTAGCACGTGAATATCCCCGAAACTATATCAACACCGGTATTTCCGCAATCGACGGACTGACCACCCTGATCCGAGGACAGAAGCTTCCGATCTTTTCCGGAAATGGTCTTCCACACGACAAGCTGGCTGCACAGATCGTACAGCAGGCTTCTCTGGGAGAGGACTCTGATGAAGATTTTGCCATTGTTTTCGCAGCAATGGGTGTCAAATATGACGTAGCGGAATTTTTCCGCCGTACCTTCGAGGAAAGCGGTGCTGCAGACCATGTAGTTATGTTCCTGAATCTTGCAAATGATCCGGTTGTTGAACGTCTTCTCACACCGAAGATTGCCCTCACTGCCGCAGAGTATCTTGCTTTTGAAAAAGGAATGCACATCCTGGTCATCCTGACAGACATCACATCCTTCTGCGAGGCCATGCGAGAGGTTTCCTCCTCCAAAGGTGAGATTCCGTCCCGTAAAGGTTATCCGGGTTATCTGTACAGTGAGCTTGCAACCCTGTACGAACGTGCAGGTATCGTAAAAGGCAAACCGGGTTCCGTAACCCAGATCCCGATCCTGACCATGCCAAACGATGATATCACTCACCCGATCCCTGACCTTACCGGTTATATCACCGAAGGTCAGATCGTTCTGGACAGACAGCTTCATGGACAGGCAATCTATCCGCCTATTAACGTACTGCCATCTCTTTCCCGTCTGATGAAGGACGGTATCGGTGAAGGCTATACAAGAGCAGACCATCAGGACGTGGCAAATCAGCTTTTCTCCTGCTATGCAAAGGTTGGAGATGCCAGAGCCCTTGCTTCCGTTATCGGTGAGGATGAGCTTTCCCCGCTGGATAAACGCTATCTGGTATTTGGTAAAGCCTTTGAGAGTGAATTTGTCGGCCAGTCCGAAACCGAGAACCGAAGCATCACCGAAACCCTGGATAAGGGCTGGGAGCTTCTGGGACTTCTTCCGAAAGAAGAGCTCGACCGAATTGATACGAAGATCCTCGACAAGTACTATCACGAAACAGTACGCTAAAAGAAGCGAGGTGATTACATGGATCCGAATACCTTTCCCACCAAGGGAAACCTGATACTTGCAAAGAACTCACTGAAGCTTTCCCGTCAGGGCTATGAACTGATGGACAAAAAGCGTAACATCCTGATTCGTGAAATGATGGAACTGATCGATCAGGCAAAGGATATCCAGACACAGATTGATGTGACTTTCCGCACTGCCTATACAGCACTGCAGAAAGCCAATATGGAGATTGGTATCGCCTTTGTCCAGCAGATCGCGTGTACGGTTCCTGTCGAGAACTCTATACGCATTAAAACCCGAAGTGTTATGGGTACGGAAATTCCTCTGGTGGAATATGACAAAACCACTAACACTCCCACCTATGCCTACTATAGCACAAAGATGTCTCTGGACGAAGCCAAGGCTGCCTTTGAAAAGGTAAAAGAGCTGTCCATCCGCCTGTCCATGGTGGAAAATGCAGCCATCCGCCTTGCAGCCAATATCAAGAAAACTCAGAAACGTGCCAATGCTCTGAAGAATATCACTATTCCAAAGTACGAGGCACTGACCAAAGATATCCAGAATGCACTGGAGGAGAAAGAACGTGAGGAATTTACCCGTCTGAAAGTCATCAAACGGATGAAACAAAAATAGTATATATCAGAAATCAGCCGGATGAATAGTAAATATTCATCCGGCCCTCCTTCCCAAGTTCGGTGGTAAAGGTATGTACGGTTCCCGCGTGCACCAAGCTGTCATAGCTTCCCATGAAAAGGAAAGCGGCATCACCATCCATTATATAAATGAACGATATGATGAAGGAAATACCATTTTCCAAGCCACCTGTCCGGTATTGCCCACTGACACGCCAGATACATTGGCAATACGGGTGCACCAGTTGGAATACGAATATTTCCCTCGGGTGATTGAAGCGACTATTCTAGGCAAAAATCTTTCAATCTAATACGGAAAAACAGAAGAGCTTCCACTTGCGGTTGGGGAACACATTGGAAGAACAGTTGATTATGCGGCAGGAAGAAATCGTTACATCGGACATCTGATCTCACTGGCAACACGTTCCTTTAAAGATATGAAGATTGGTCTGGACTGTGCCAATGGAAGCTCATCCAGCATTGCAAAAAGTGTGTATGATGCACTCGGAGCAAAGACATATGTGATCAGCAATGAGCCGGATGGTGTAAATATCAATACAAATTGCGGATCGACACATATTGAAAAGCTGCAGGCATTTGTAAAAGAGAACAATCTGGACGTAGGATTTGCCTATGACGGAGATGCAGATCGCTGTATTGCCGTGGATGAGAATGGAAATGTCGTAGACGGAGATCTGATCTTATACGTATGCGGAAAATACCTGATGGAACAGGGACGACTTGCAGGAAATACGATAGTTACAACTGTAATGTCCAATCTGGGGCTTTACAAGGCTTGTGATAAAGTCGGCATGAAATATGAGCAGACAGCAGTCGGTGATAAATATGTGTATGAAAACATGATGAAAAACGGATTTGTTCTTGGCGGAGAGCAGTCCGGACATATTATTTTCAGCAAACACGCAAGAACCGGAGACGGAATCCTGACTTCACTGATGCTGATGGAAGTTATTATGGAGAAGAAACAGTCACTTGGAAAGCTGTGCTCTGAAGTGAAGATTTATCCGCAGCTTCTTCAGAATGTCCGTGTGACAGACAAAAAGACAGCGTTGGAAAATGAAGCCGTACAGAATGCGATCAAAGCAGCGGCAGAAGCACTTGGAAGTGACGGAAGAATTCTGGTAAGAGAAAGCGGAACAGAGCCTGTGATCCGCGTTATGGTGGAAGCGGCAACAGATGAGATATGCACAGAGTATGTCAATCAGGTTGTCAATGTAATGAAAGAACAGGGATGTGTTCAGGAATAAAAATAAAAAAGCAGAATCTTGTACCAAATATGGTGCAAGATTCTGCTTTTTTATTGGATTTCAATCTCGTGTTCGGGTATTGTCTCATCTTCTTCACAAGTTCCGCAAATCTCATAGCTTCCGTAAACTTTTCCCAGGATTTTACCGATACATTGCAGCTGCTCCTGTTCATTGACTACGATATCAGGATCAATCACATTGAGAGAACGAAGCCTGCGGATGCTGCCTTCCTGAGAGAGAATCCGGATATAGTAGATACCATTGAACCAGAAAAGCCCGATTTCATTGTGTGAGGCATTGATACGCTGAACTGCCATAATGTCATTTTTTTGAAATACCGGCTGATAGCGGTCAATCAGAACCCGAAAGCAGAAATCGCTGTCTTTGGGAATATGCTCTCTGCGGACTCGAATAGTTTGATTGGTGTCCTGAAAAAGAAAACCGGAGTGTGCTTTACGAATGCCGGGGCGGTAAAACGGAAGATTGATATATTCGCTTTGGTTCATGCGTTTATATTCTTCATCAATGATTAATCGAACGAGACTTTTTCTGCTTTCAGAAAGTTCGCGATATTTGAGAATGGACTCTTTTTCTTCTGGCCTTAGGACATTTCTATAAAGACGCTGAATTGTCCTGGGTGAAAGATAATCCCGGTATAGATAATTGGCATCAACTTCCAAGGCATTCATGAGTGCAACCAGAATATCCGGTTTTGGGTAGCTAATACCATTCTCATAATTTGCAATTGCCGATGGGGTTACCTGAATCTTGTTAGCAAGTTCTCCACGGGAAAGATTCAGTTCTGTGCGACGATGACGTATTTGATTTCCGATTTTCATACAGACATCCTCCTATTTCGATTTATAGCAACAAGTATAGTGCAAGAATCATATAAAGTCAACAAAATGTTACAAGAAATTTGTTGACTTTTACAGGGATATGGCGTAGACTGGAGATACATTGTGGTGGTGCGGGCAAGAAACGAGAGGGTTAGAAAAATGAGAGACAAGACAATCGATGTACTTCTTCAAATGGGGGTACCAGCCAGCATAAAAGGATTTACGTATATCTGTGATGCGATAGAATTATTTGATACGGATCCTTATTATCCTGACGGAAAAATCTGCTCTTTATATTTTGAGATTGCCCGCCTGCACGAAACGACGGCCTCCAGAGTAGAAAGAGCAATACGGCATGCATTTGAAGTGGCTTTGACCAAAGGAGAACGTGATATAGTAGAACTGTATCTGGATTGTGAACATACACAAAATTCCAATCTGCTCAAAACACTGTATTTCAGAATGCAGCAGGAGGAGCATAAGAGGGAAAAGGATTCCATATGCAGCTCCAGTACCTGTGAGATGAAGGCCCAGATTTATCAGGAAGTGATGGACTTGTTCTCGGTAGAGTTCGAACATTTTTTGGAGAAAATGCTGAGTATGTCAGAAAGGCATTATTGATTGCACCTTTGTATCAGAATCTGCATATTCTATTACAGAACGGACAGGAAAGGAAATCAATAGAATATGCCATATTCAATCATGCTGGATGCCGGACACGGAGGAAGAGATCCGGGAGCAGTTTATAAAGAGCGGAAAGAAAAGGATGATACCCTTCGTCTGACGCTGGCGGTGGGAGAGATTTTGGAGGCTCATGGCCTGGATGTGCAGTACACCCGTACGACAGATGTGTATGAATCTCCTTATCAGAAGGCAATGGAAGCAAACAATGCAGGAGTAGACTTTTTTGTTTCTATTCATAGAAATTCGTTTCCTTCAGACAATGCAGTATCAGGGGTAGAGAGTCTT
>OIKC01000393.1_pt1 | contig 7682 bp, 8 predicted proteins | sample 1583601 | NCBI WGS metagenome assembly OIKC01 (sample SAMN02674698, study PRJEB24791) | human gut metagenome, SKBSTL036 | isolation source: stool | host: Homo sapiens | place: USA | reverse complement strand
CAATAATTTCTATCTTTTTCACCTTTATTGCCTCTACATTATTAATTTTAGATTCTATTTATCTAAATCTTTTTTCTTTATCTATCCATAAGTCCGCGAATGCTGGAATATCCCGTATTTACGGACTTTTTTTCACTTTTCAATAGGTCGATACCATACTTAACTCCGCATATTTCCGCTTCATTCTGCTTTCAAAAGTAGTAAATCGGTAGTAATCCAGCCTTTTACTACTAAGCTACAAATCGCTGTAATTCTGATTTTACCGTTTCAAGTGAAGCGTGAGTGTAGAGGTTCAATGTGATTGTGATATTGGAATGTCCCATGACATATTGCAGTGCTTTTGGGTTCATTCCTGCGTTGGCTAACCTTGTGCAGAATGTATGACGCATGACATGTGGATGTGTCAAGTATAGGACAAAAAAAATTTTATTTTTTTCTGCCGAAGAGTATCTGACGCTTCCATCAGGTAGTCCCAGCACCTTTATTATCTTTTGATAAGTCATTCTTGTCCTGCTCAAGTTATCTCTGTTCTGAAAAAATATCGTCAAAATTCCATTCGATTTCAATTTCATCCTGACTATGAACACGGATCACCTTGATAACCTCACGCAGCTTCTCTGTATCGAACTTCTGAATTCCCAAGAAATCTTTTAGTTTTATTTTATCAGAAAGTTCATTTTGTTCAAGAAGCTTTTTACTATTCTTCGCATCTTCTATCTTTCGTTTTATTTCATCCAGCTGTACACTTATCTTTTCAGCTCTCTGCTTATACGAATCACGATCTATACGACCATCTTTGTAATCATCATAGAGTTTCATCTTTTCCGAGGTCAACTGTCGGCTCTGTTTTTGCAATTCTGTAGTATTGATCTCTTTGTATTCACATTGTCTTTTGGAAGATACTTTCTTTCCTTTTTTCAACATTGACGCTGCATACTGACGGACAAGCCCAAGGATATTCTCCTCCATCGGTTCCCTACGAATCACCAGACTTCGGCACACAGGATCACCATTGGTTCTGGCATCTGAACATTTCAGCAGATGCTCTGTTTCTTTTAACAGAGAATGCCCACAGTTGGCACATATCAGCAAGGCCGGCTGTTTTTTACGTCTTTCCAGAGTAAAATTGGTGCGTGATTCTGCAACACTTCTCTTCTTTTTCGGATGCATTTCATTTGCTTTTTCAAACAATTCCCTGTCTATAATTGCCGTATGATGATTTTCCAGGCGAACCCATTCTGTTTCATCATTCAGAACTGCTTTATGGCCCGTATGCATACTGCAACGTGTTTTGCCCCAGATTCTGGTTCCAATATAAATCTCATCCCGGACGATTGCCGATACTGTCGTAGGGCTCCAGTGTTTCTTTTTGATCGTGTCAAACCTCTGGAACTGCACCTGATCCCCTCTTGATAATTTCTGCTCATCACAAGTAGCAATCGCCTGTGCTGCTGATAAAGCACAATCAAGTTATAGTCGTCAGACAGAGAGCCAGTCTTAATTCCGCATACATTTTCGTTGTAATATTCGGATGTCGGATCAAGGAAGGCGTTTGTATTCTGCCATATTTGTGTACTGCCATCAGGCAGTGTTGCCGTATAAGTGTTTTGAGATACAATTTCTCTAAACCACGAGTATTCCAACAACCGATATACTACTTCTTTCAAATCTAAAGTGGTGGTAAGTGCCTCCATATCAAAACCACTCGGATCATATAAAACTGTGTCTAAGTACCCCTGCTGTTGCAAATGCAGGTTTAAGTTCTCCATGAAAATCCTCACACGCTCTTGACAGCTTTCTGCTTGCGGCGAAAGTAATCCTCCACAATAATCAGCAACCACATAAGCTGCGTCATTCCCTGACGGTACTAACATTGCCGCAAATAGATTGTGTAAAAAGTATTCTTTTTCCTTGATTTGAGCAACAGACGAGCCAGGTTTCGTGAGTGAAATAGCACCATAGTCTGCAACAACGATACTATCAAGGTCTGCTAAAGTTGACGCATACTCAATAACAAACAGCTTGGCTAAACTTGCAGGAATTTGTGGCTCGTTCTCGTTTTTTGAAACAAATATTTCATCATCAGAACAATCCACCAAAATCAGCGATTTTGCATTATAAGAGTCAGGAAAATCTTCTTTGTAGAGAAAACCATTTATTTTATTCTTTACCTCTCTGAAATTTTCCGGCTGCATTGCCCACGGCACAAACATTATACCTATGCCGATACAAACTACAAGCAAAAACAAAAATACTCCAAATCGTTTTTTCTTACGGCGTTTTCTCTGCATATATGTGCTCACCTCCCAACACCAAAACTCCTATGTGCCATTTTTAATCGGCATAATTTGCCTGAATACACTCTGTAAATCCAGACGGATCTCCCAACTTAGCTTTATCAATATTATCACGAAGATATTTGCGTGTGGCGTCATCACAGCGATCTGTTCCCATATAAGGCATATCAAAGGCTTTTTCGAGTTCAGCTAAGGCTTTTGCCGCCCTTTCCGAATTCGTATTGTAAGTATCAAGCCATTCCTGCATCCAAGAATATTCCCAAAGGTTAGATGCTCTTGTATCGCCATATCCTATCTGAAAAGACGCTCCCGTATCTTCGCCTTCCAAAGCATCAGGCAGCGTAACGCCCTCCGGCCAATTCAAACTCTCAATGGTCGTTAGGTATTCTTCTTCAATGGTAGCAAAGTCCGTGAAACCTCTTGTGTTTGTGTCGGAGTCCGAAGAAGTGGAGCAGCCTGCCAGCATAATCACCAGCAAAGAAATCATAACACACAATAACAGTCTGTACGGTCTTTCGGATTTTGAGATTGTTCGTTTCATTTTGTTTCCTCCTTGAATTGAGTTTTATTATCTAAGAGCCAATGCAGGCTCTAATTTTGCTGCTTTCAATGCTGGTAATAATCCGCCCAATAATGCTGTAAGCACAGACACAGCAACTGCAACAACAGCAACGCTGATTGGATAACTCGGTGTTCCCACCGGGGAATCCACAGGGAGCAACGCTCCAATACAATGCACCAAAATCAGCGAAATCAAAATAGCTGCAAGGCAAACGAATATTGATAAAATCAACTGTGAGCCTAAAACCAATGCCACAATATTTGTTCGTGAAGCACCTATCGCTCTGCGGATCAGCAACTCATGTGTGCGCTGTTCCAATGAAGATAGTCCGATATTGATCTGCCCTAATACGGAAACAAACAGCAACAAAAGCGAAGTAACCAAAAGCCCTAATTGCAGTATGGACAATACCGAATCATAGGTATCTCCAATATCACTCCGCCCAGCACTTTCCCAGTAACCGCCAATGGTATCAGTCAAAATGTCGCCAAGGGCAGAATGTATCTGTTCGATTGTCAGTCCTGTTGTGGGATGCCAATACACATTTGCATTTTGTACTTGCCACATTGCTGGTGCGAAATTGAGGATCGCCGCAGAATCCGCATAGATAGTCGGAAAATCCCTGCCATCGTTTACTACTCCGACAATATTGAATGGGGTTAACGAAAGTGTGCTTTTTACATTTCCTGCAGCATAGGGCGAATCATTAAAATAGTTTTTAGCTTCTTTGTTTATGACCACTTCAAGCGATCCGCCCTCACTCGAAGGCTCTAACCATCTACCGGATGTCATTGGAAGATTATAGACTTGACTATATGCCTCCGTGGTGCAAACTAAATCAAAAGCCATCAGGTTTTGGTAAACATCATTCGGCGGTATTGGCGTTAAATCTTTCATTGGTGCAAATCGAATATCTTCTCCCATAGAAAAAGTAACAGCGGCTACATCATCAATGGCTTCAAATCTCTGGAATAATTGTTCCATTTTATTTCTATCGTGAAAATCGGATTCCGTTATCACGAATGAGTAAGTAGGTGACCAGCCATATACCTGTGCGTTTACGGAAATCAAATACTCCCGTCCAAGCGTACCAACTAATACCGATCCAAGCATTGCGATAATGCCTACAAGCATTGAAACACTTGTCAGAATACTTCTAAGTGGAGACAGACGAAGGTCTTTAAGTATCATTTTTAGCACAAGTTATCCTCCCTCCATCCATTTCAAAAATCGTATCACAGGTATCTGCAATATCAGGATCGTGCGTAACCAACAGCAGCATAATTCCATTTTCTTTTACGACGCTGTGCAACAGTTCCATAATCTGCGTTCCCGTCTTTTTATCCAACGCTCCCGTAGGCTCATCACATAAAATGGCTTCCGGAGATACTGCAAGCGCCCTTGCGATTGCAACTCTTTGTTGTTCACCGCCGGACAAATTGATTGGGTAATCATTTTCCTTGCTTTCTAAGCCGACACTTTTTAGCAAGCCTGTAATTATCTCGTGACGCTGTTTGGCGGTAAACGACTTTTTGGCATAGAGTAGGGGTAATTCGATATTTTCCCATACCCGCAAGTGCTTAATCAGAGAGTAGTTCTGAAATACAAATCCGATATTATTGGCTCGCAGTATAGACAGATCACGGTCTTTCAAAGCAGAAATAGATATACCATCATAAAGGTACTCGCCCTCATATTCCCGATTTAACAAGCCAATAATGGATATAAGGCTTGTTTTGCCTGAGCCGGACTTTCCGACAATGGCATAACTGCGCCCTCGTTGCAATTCCATATTAGCGTTGGTTACTGTTGTCAGCATATCGCCATTATTCAATTTGACGCTTGCTTTCAAATCCTTTATTTTGATTAAAGTCTTTTCGGAAATTCCTTTCATTTTATCAAATCCCCCTCGGATCAAGGTTTGGCGGAGTAGCAGAAACTACATCGCCCTCCTCTAAGCCGGACAGTATTTCTATATTGGCTCCGTCTGTCACACCCAATGTCACTTTTGTTTCCACTCTTTCTCCATTCGGAGTAATTACAGTAACCAATCCCGTCCCTTGTCTACCCGCTATTACCGACAGCGGCAATATAAGGACATCATTTCTCGTTGTCGCCGTTATGACTACCGTTGCACTTTGCCCCGATTTCACATCGACTGTTTGACTGATCAAGCATTGCAGAATGCCCTCTTGCGGCACGATTCCCGTAAACGCATTTTCATCTGCGGCAGGCGACACCACGGCAATCATATCGGTTGGTCCTACACCATCATATACTTGAAATTTTGCTTTCAACTCTGCATACTCCGGTAAGGTACTCAAAAAATTATCTGCCTCTACATTGAGGGCAAATCCTGTATAATGCACTATCGCTACGGGATAATTACTCGGTACGCTTTCATTGGATGGGGCAATAGAGGTAATTGTACCATCCACCGGAGATTTCAATTCTTTGCCGTTCACAGTTCCAATAATTTGCCCGGCAGTGATTTTTTCTTCTAATTCTACCGCTGTATTAAATATGCCATTTTCGGGTGAGGAAATAATAAACGGTACTGCCGGAACAATAGTCGTTTGCGTTGAAACGGTTGGAGTAATTGTCCCTCGTACAACTGATACCGTTTTTTCTGCGGATGTTGCGCTATCTGTAAGATTGTTTTCGTCTGTCTGCCCAATTGCAGAGCAGGCAGATAGCGTAAATACAAGAAACAAAATAGAACATAGCAGCATTTGTTTTCTTAGCAACTTCATCATTCCTCCTTATGCTGTATCACAAAAAATACGAGCCTCTATCTTGATACTTTTATTGTACCAAAACAGAAGCCCGTATTTTCTTGATTGCTCGTAAGGTATTCCTCTTTTTTTCTATGCAAATTCTTACAATTTTCCTACGCCAACGGCAAAGTAATTGAAAACTTGTTTTGATCCTCTTGGCTCTCTGCAACGATTGTACCATTGTGTAGTTCAACAATCTGCTTTGCAATCGCCAAACCTAATCCAGCTCCTCCACTGCTTGTACTTCTCGCTGCGTCAAGCCGATAAAACTGCTCGAAAATCCTGTTTAACTTTTCTTCCGGCAGAATATCGCCGTGGTTACAAAAAATAATGCTGACCGTATCTTCCTGACATTGTGCGCTGATCGTGATATCCGTATTTTCAAAACTGTAGATAACCGCATTTCTCAAAAGGTTATCAAAAACACGCTGAATTTTGTCTGCGTCACATCGAAGCATTATATCATCATCAACACAAAGATTACATTGCAAATTCTTTGATTTGAGCATAGGCTTAAATTCATATACAAGTTGCTCCAGCAGGCGAGTTAAATTGATTTTCGTGTATTGTAATGTAATATCGTATATATTGAATCGTGTTATCTCGAAAAACTCGTTAATCAGATCCTCTAACCGTTCTGCCTTACCAAGAGTGATTGAAAGGTACTTTTCTCGAAGTTCCTTTGAGATTTGCGACTCATCACGCAGTAAAGTAAGATACCCGATTACAGAAGAAAGCGGTGTTTTCAAATCGTGTGCAAGATACATAATCAGGTCATTTTTTCGCTGCTCATTTTCTTTTGCAAGCCTTGCATTACTTTCAGCCTCTTGTTTTAACTGATTGATGTTAGCGGCGATTTCACTCAACTCCGGGGACATTTCAATGTAACTGACATTCTGATCGAACATTTTTCCTGTCGCAGCCTGTACCTCGTACACATAGGCGACTACTTTTTTCAAAAGTAGGTATGTCATGTATATAATACAGCCACCCCACACGATTACAGCCACTATATAAAGATATACTGTTCTGTAATACAAGTAATAATACAAAACATACTTGCGGAGAATTTCCTCTGCCATAATTCCTAAAAGAAAAGTACCGCCAAAAATAAGCACAGAGCAAATCGCACATTGAATTACATACCCTTTGAACAAGGTAGAGAGCAGATAGTTTTTTTCTTTTTTATTCAATTTCATACCCTACCCCCCAAACAGTTTTAATGAACTTCGGATTTTTTGAAGGTTCATTCAATTTTTCCCGAAGCCGCCCAATGTGCGCCATTACCGTATTGTTACTGTTGCGAAGATACTTTTCTTTCCACACGGCTTCAAATAATTCCTCCGAGGCGACAACTTTACCCTGATGTTCGCACAGATACCACAGAATAGAAAACTCCAACGGAGTCAAGGCTATTTCTTTGCCATACAAGTAGCACTTGTGGCTGACTCTGTTTATCAGTAGACCTCTGATGTCATACTCGTCTTTTTCTTCGGATTGGCTCAAATTAGGACTGTTATAGCTCTGATAACGCCTTAATTGCGTCTTTACTCTTGCCACAACCTCTAAAGGATTAAACGGTTTCGTTATATAATCATCCGCACCAATCGTAAGCCCCATAATCTTGTCGCTATCCTCAATTTTGGCGGTAAGCATAATAATAGGGAAGTAAAACTTTTCCCGAATTTTTTGGCAAAGTCGAAAACCATCAATATCCGGCAGCATAATATCAAGTATCGCTAAATCAATCTGCGACTGTTTGATACATTTCATCGCCTCTAACCCATTATAACATTTATATACTGAATAACCATCGTTACTCAAATACACTTCAAGCAGATCAACGATTTCTTTTTCGTCATCCACAATTAAAATCTTCTTGTTCATTGATCCTACACCTCATTTTCGGGTACGGCTTCCATTATGTCGCCAAAATCACACTCTAAGTATTCGCATATATTCAACAGCACGGGAAGGGTAACATTTTCATTTTTTCCGAGTTTCGCAAATGTACTTTTGCTTGCCCCGACCGCTTCTCGTAATTGA
>OIKC01000389.1_pt1 | contig 7704 bp, 10 predicted proteins | sample 1583601 | NCBI WGS metagenome assembly OIKC01 (sample SAMN02674698, study PRJEB24791) | human gut metagenome, SKBSTL036 | isolation source: stool | host: Homo sapiens | place: USA | reverse complement strand
AGTACGGCGGTGATTCCCGAGCGAAGTTCATTGTTCTTCCGGCACTGGACGCAGACGGTGAAAGTAATTTCAATTACACCTACGGTGTCGGATTCAGCCGCCACTATTTCGAGGATATGAGGAACAACCTTGATGAAGCGTCTTTCAAGGCTCTGTTTATGAATCAGCCTATCGAGCGTGAGGGTCTGCTCTACGATGTGGACGAACTGCGCCGATATTTTGAGCTTCCAGCAGAAGACCCGGACGCTATTATCGGTATCTGCGATACTAACTGTGATCCGGAAGAGCTTGACTATGTGATCCCGGGAAATGACGATGCTATCCGTGCAGTAAAACTCATCGTTTCCAAGATGGCTGACGCTGTTATTGAAGCAAAGCAGGGTGAAGTTTTAGAAGGCGCAATGGAGATCGAAGTTCCAGCTGATTTCGTAGCAGAGAACGCAGAAGCGTAATCAAAAAACTTTAAATTTAATATTTGGAGGATGACAAAATGGCAGTAACCGCAGCAATGGTAAAAGAGTTAAGAGAAACAACCGGTGCCGGAATGATGGACTGCAAGAAGGCTCTTGCAGCTACCGAAGGCGACATGGACAAGGCCGTTGAGTTCTTACGTGAAAAAGGACTTGCAGGCGCAGCTAAGAAGGCTGGACGTATTGCAGCTGAAGGTATCGTTGATACTGCAATGTCCGCTGATGAAAAAACTGCTGTAGTAGTAGAAGTAAATGCTGAAACAGACTTCGTTGCTAAGAATGCTGAATTCCAGGGATTCGTTAAAGCTGTTGTTAATCAGGCAATCGCTTCTGAATCAACAGATATGGAAGGATTCATGGCTGAGGCTTGGAACGAAGATGCTTCTAAGACAGTTCAGGATGCATTAAATGAAAAAATCTCTGTAATCGGAGAAAAACTGAGCATCAGAAGATTTGAGAAAATCGTTACAGACGGCTGTGTAGTAGATTACATCCATGGCGGCGGACGTATCGGTGTTCTCGTAGAGGCTGATACAGATGTTGTTAACGACGAGATCAAAGCTTGTCTGAAGAACGTAGCTATGCAGGTTGCAGCTATGTCTCCAAAATATACTTCACGTGATGAAGTAGATGCTTCTTTCTTAGAGCATGAAAAAGAGATTCTTCTTGCTCAGGCTAAACAGGAGAATCCTAACAAACCAGATAACATCATCGAGAAGATGATCATCGGACGTCTCAACAAAGAGATGAAAGAGATCTGTCTGTTAGACCAGGTATACGTTCAGGACAGCGACCTTACAGTAGCTAAATACGTAGAGAAGGTAGCAAAAGAGAACGGAGCTAACATGACAGTTAAGAGATTCGTTCGTTTCGAGACAGGTGAAGGTCTTGAGAAGAAGAACGAAGACTTCGCAGCTGAAGTTGCAGCTCAGATGGGAAACTAATTTATCAATCGCAAGACTGGTAAAAAGCAAATTAAATAGCGTATTTAAGCGGTTTCTGCCTATTTTGACAAGTGTTATGAACTACTGTAAAATCTCACAAAATATCGTGCTATTTTGGGTACAGATTGGGTAGGGTATTGGGTAAAGAAATTTACCCAACCTCTTAACGAGGAATTTACTTGTTGTTTAAAAATAGAAAGGGAACGCTGTGAGTGTTGAGGGTGTATTGCATTTTGCAATATGCCCTCAAATTTTTTAAAAAAATAATGTTAAAGATTGGGGAATATGCTAGAATAAGAGAAATAAACAAATTAGAATTTGAGGTGGAGATATGTATGAAATACGAAAAATACATAGCAATGAAGTAATGGAAGCCCTTGCTTTAGCATTAGAAGTGTTTTTACAATTTGAAGCACCGGACTATAAACCGGAGGGAATTGAAACATTCAAGCGAGATATAGTTGAAAATGATGAATTTATTTCAAAATGTCAACAAGGTATCTGCCCTATATATGCGGCGTTTGACAAGGGTAAAATGATTGGAATTATCGGTATGTATTCAAACAGGAAGCATATCAACTTAGCATTCACAAAGAAAGAATATCATCGTCAAGGTGTAGCTACTTCAATTTTTCAGTATCTTTTAGCAGATATTTTGAAAGATGCTCCAAAGTTGCACGAGATTACTTTAAATTCGTCACCATACGGTAAGCCATTTTATCTTCATATCGGATTTAAGCCACAATCAGACGAGCAAGAAATAGACGGGATTAGGTTTACCCCTATGAAGTACACAATCTGATAAACTTCAGTTTGTAAAATTGAAAAATGTGAATTTGGAGGATAATAGGATGTTAGAATTTAGATATGATACTCAACTTTTGATTGAAGGCGAAAATCTTGATGAAGATAAAATAAATGAATATTTCACAAATAATTTTAAAGGAGATTGCTTATTGGCGGTTGGAGATGAAGAATTGATTAAAATTCATTTTCATACAAATGAGCCATGGAAAGTGTTAGAATATTGTTCTCAAATCGGAGAAATCTATGATATTGTTATTGAAGATATGGATAGACAGGCGAGAGGGTTAAAGGGGTAAATTCCATATTATTGCAGACAGTTTTTTTATTGACTGTCTGCTTTTTCTTTTTAATTATAATTGATAGTGGTACTATAAAATGGTTCATATCCATTGCGAAAAGACCATTTAGAGTGATACAGATTGATTGTAAGAATAGTAGGAGTTCCGTTGATTTGATTATGTTCTGCTTCGATTTCCGCTATTACTTCATCTGTATTCCAGTATTGATATACAATAACTTGTAGTTCGGTATCACGATTAGCCCCATTGCTGAATGACATACTGTTAAATACAAGATAATCGGGCAAGCTAATGTAATAGAGAATGCCTGCAAGCAAGACTAGAATAATAGTGGCAAATAACAATTTCTTTTTCATTTTGATATACCTCTGTTTCTGTATAGTTATAGGGATAAGTATATAGTACCTCACTATATAGTGAATTACTACATAAAGATTTATTGAATATACTTTTATGTAGAGGTGAGGCAATGAAGTATGGACATTTGGAACTTCACATAGAGGAACTGCTGAAAGAAAAAGGAATTAGTAAGAATACCATTTGTAAGGAATTGGATATACCGAGGTCTAATTTTAATCGTTATTGCAGAAATGAATTTCAGAGATTAGACGCACAACTAATCTGTAAACTGTGCAGTTACTTGGAGTGTGGAATAGAAGAACTGATAGAGTATGTGAAAGAATGAGAGCCTGTCGGATTGAAGAAAATTCGTGCAGGCTTTTGTTGTGTCAAGAAAAAGAGAAAATGTAGTGAGGTCAAGGAACAAGGCGTAGCCGATACGCCGTAGGGCAGTCCTTGACGGAACGGACACAGCCAACAGCACCATGATACAGCAGAGGACTTGAAAGGTCGGAAACCTTGCAAGTCCTCTTGTCTGTTACTGGGCGTTATGCTTTAAGTAAAGTGCTTCTTTCTCCAGTTCCTTTTCAAATGCTTTTATGTGACCGTCTTGTATTCCGTTGTCGATATGAAAGCAGTCGTCAGTCTGTGAGTAGGAGAGCATGGTAACTTTCGGTTCATAGGTTGCTGTATCAATTCCATAATAGTAAATCGTGGCGGTTGTTAATACCATGTGAATGCTTTCAAAATCTCTTGTAAAAATTGTATGCCTGTCGGAATAAAAGAAATCAGACGGGCATTCATAGAATTGGGAACTATCCTCTTTCAAAAATAGTGGCAGTATGTGCATTGCATTTCCAGCACGATTGACAAGGACATAAAAGCGTGGAATGAGGGCGGCATATTGTGTCATCATGGCGATATATATATCATCTAAATCATCAAGAAGATACTCAGAGCAGGAGTTGTTATAAAAGACATATTGCAGGGCGTTATCGTTTTGACTTGTATGTTCCATAGGCACATTTTGTCCGTAAAGCCAACGCAAATCTACATCTAAGGAGTCGGCGATCAGTTCCATTTTATCGGCTTTGGGGTTGTATTGTCCCGAAAGATAGGAACTAAACGCCCCTTTGCTGATACCTGTATCTTTGACTATATCTACTTGTTTTTTATTTTTTGCTTTCATGGCAAATTTAATCCGTTCTGCGATTGTATTCATCTGAAAACCCTCTCTTTCCATATCTCGTTATAACTTTTCATATCTTATCGTCTAAGGACACTATACCACAAGTTCAGAAAAAAGAAAATAAAAAGTTTATAAAAAACTAAACTTCCTATTGCAAAACAAATATGTCTGTGCTAATATACAATTAAGTTCAGAAATAACTGAACCACAAACGACGTCGTAATAAGAAATTGAAAATATGAGAAACTGACCTATCGGTTCAACGGGGAGAAAGGAACGTGTATGCAGATTACATTGACAAAAGAACAGGTAAAAGAAGCATTTGGAGAACTTCGTTTCATGGGTGCGGATAACTGTTACCGCTATGATAAAGACAGTAAGAAGAAAACAGAGGAAGTGGAAGCCTTAAAACTTCATCTTGGAAGCATGAAGCTTGGGAACAGCGTGGATATTCGCTTGGAAGCAACGGAACTTCCGAAGATTGAGCCTTATGCGGTGGTGGAACTGGAAGAACCAGTATATGCCCCTTATGTGCAGAGAGGAAACTTTCCTGTATTAGTGGAGAAGATTACCTGTAAGGGTATCCGCCCTGTTGCAAACAAAAATATGTAGGCGGTCAAAGTTCCTGTCCTCGTTCTGACGTACCAAACGGCAGGTTGAGGGCAGGGAAATGGCAACGCCATTACGAATAAGGAGGTTTGATAAATTTGGAAGAAAGAAGCGGAAGTTTTCTTCCAAAACTCCCCTACACTAACAGGGGAGTAATACGACAGAAAGAAGCATTAAGTGCCTTGATAGACTGGTGTCAGATAACGATTAAGGAAGTTCCGTTAGAAGCAGTTATAGAAGATGTACTGAGAATACCTTTGGAACTTATGACCGTAACGGGTTATGAAAAGGGGATTGCAGGACATGAGGTTGTGGCAATCTTCGATAATATCAAGGTGCTAAAGCCGACAGGAAATGCACAGTATCAAGGCTTTCAGATTTTAATGAGTGGGAAAGGCTGTCGCAATTATGAAAATTTTTTGCAACTCAATGAGGAAACATGGTTTGATTTCTTGAACAGAGTTTGTCAGTATCATATCAATGTTCCTCGGATTGATTTGGCGATAGATGATAGAAAACCTTATTTGAGTATTCCCGATTTGATTGTACGGACAAAAGAGGGATTGCTTTCCACAAAACTAAGGGAGATAGATTTTCACGACTCGGGAGAACTGAAAGAAGAAGTGTTTCAGAGTAAAGGTGGTAGTCTTTATCTCGGCAGTTCAGCCAGCAATTTGAGATTGGTATTTTATGAAAAAGGATATGAACAGAATAAAAAATATGGAGTAGAATTAGACGAAAATTGGAATAGATATGAATTAAGATTTCGGCAGGAAATGGCAGTAAGTGTAGTACAGGAATTATTGAAATATAGAGATGTGGCAGGACTGGCAATGGAAATATTGAACAGCAAAATACGATTTTTAGAAAAGCCGACAGACAGCATGACAACACGAAAAAGGCTTTACCCAACCTATCAAGCGTGGGCGGAACTGATGAAAGATATAGGTAAGGTTAAACTTACCATGCAACCACAGAAGAAAAGTTTACAAAAGGTGTGGGAATGGTTAGAAAAGTATGTTGCTCCGTCTTTGAAACTGTTTGCAGAGGTTGGAAAGATAGAGAAAAGGGATTATATCGGTAATCTTGTAGCAAATGGAGAAATGAATATCACACAGAAACAGTTGTATGATGATTACATAAAAGCAAGAAGATTAGAGGAAAGGGGATAATCGTATAGAAAAAGCATTATTAAATTTAAAGGAAGTAAGTGAGTATCTTGGACTTGGAGAAACAAAGACAAGAGAACTCTTGAAAAGTAGAAACTGTCCGTTTTCCATGAAGATTGGGTATCGGTGGTATGCGAACAGAAGATTATTAGACACATGGCTAGAGCAACAAGCAAAAAGTTATTGAAGTTCTGATTGAAAAGGAGGCGAACTTATAGTAGTATATGGTTAAAATCACAGAAGTTCCCTTTTTATTTATCAAAATATTTGATTGATAGAAAGGGTAGAGATTATGGGTAAAGATTTAAAAGGAAAAGAATTAGGAACAGGTTTACGTCAAAGAAAGGACGGTAGATACGAAGCAAGAGCAAAGATAAACGGAATAGACATTAACTTGTATGATGTTGATTTGAAGAAATTAAAAATATTGTTTGAAAAGGCAAAAGAAGAAGCAAGAAATAATATTGATATGAAACGTCAGAAAATAACGCTGAATGAATGGTTTGAGGAATGGTTTGCAAATTATAAAATTCCTAATATCAAGGAAACAAGCGTGTTTCCTATGCGTAGCAAATATTATAATACATTTGGAAAAGCAATAGGGAATATGAAAGTGACAGATATACGGAACTTGGATATTCAACGTGTCATTAACGATATGAATAAGCAGGGGAGAGCGTCTTCCAGTATGCGAGATGCTTTAGGCAGAGTTCGGGAGTGTTTGGAGTCTGCAAAGAATAATCGTATTATAGACATCAATCCATGTTTTGAAATCAATGTACCTTGGGAAAATAAAACAGCAGAAAGACGTTTCTTATCAATGGCAGAGCAAACAAGGTTTTTGCAGGAAGTAGAGCATAACTGGTATAAAGAGATGTTTTACATTATGTTTCTGACGGGTATGCGAATTGGGGAAGTCGGTGGTCTGAAATGGGAAGATATAGACTGGAATAAGAAATGTATTAACATTCAAAGGTCTTTATCCTGTCAATATGAAAATGGAGTAAAGACTATGCGACTAACAAAGCCTAAAACACATAATTCATACAGAAGTATTCCGTTTATGGCAGAAACAGAAGAAATTCTGTTATCTCAAAAAGAAAAACAGAACAGGCAGAAAAAAGCCTATGGAAATCGTTGGCGTTCAAGTGGAGAATTTGATAACTTGGTGTTTACCACTTCTTTAGGAAGTCCAGTTATTCGGAATGTAGCAGAAAAAGAAATTAAGAAAGTAGTAAAAGCAATCAATTTTCAAGAAGCAATAGAAGCGGTAAAGGAAAACAGAGAGCCGATAGAATTTAAAGACCTTTATCCTCATGCAATCCGACATACATTTTGTAGCAGGTGCTTTGAAAAAGGAATGGACGCTAAAGTAGTGCAAATGCTAATGGGACATCAGCATTACAGTACAACGATTGACATATATACTCATGTGACAGAAACAAAATTTGAAGAAGAAATAGCAAAGTTTGGTAGCGTGAGTGAAAAACAGAAAGTTCAGAAAAATAAAAACTCTACCCAGTGTGCATAAAAGAGTACCCAACATAGCAAAATAAGAGAAATTTGCTTTCAACGGGAATGAAAAGTTTCTACCCAAAGGGAAATTGGGTAAAATGGAAGAGCAGAATTGAGGAAAGCGTAGAAAGCCTTATAAAATGGGCATTTGAGAAAACAGTAAATAAAAGTTGGCAAAACAGATGAACGCATAATCTTATAGTTCGCATAAGAATTTGAACCGTAATTTTATCATGTAAATCAATGAAAAACCTTGAATTTCCTATGAAAATGGGATGATTCAAGGTTTTTTTGCGTGTTGGGAAATATAAATTTAAAAATTATTTTTTGATAATTATGGAAATATTTACCGATTGAAAGCAA
>OIKC01000353.1_pt1 | contig 8113 bp, 6 predicted proteins | sample 1583601 | NCBI WGS metagenome assembly OIKC01 (sample SAMN02674698, study PRJEB24791) | human gut metagenome, SKBSTL036 | isolation source: stool | host: Homo sapiens | place: USA | reverse complement strand
CGTGTACCAGCCCGAGGTTCTGTTCAATGAATGCACTGCGCCGGGTCTTGTCCGTTACCATGGTGTTCCCTCATTTCCTTTTATGTAGAGGGCTTTTCCTCCAGATGCTTTGTCAGGGTGACCCGGGTGCCCCGGCCGGGAGCGGAGCGCACACTGACTTTATCCATAAAGCTCTGCATGACCGCAAAACCGAGACCGGAGCGCTCCTCCGGGTTGCCGGTGGTGAACAGCGGTTCCATGGCCTGCGGGATATCCGGGATGCCCACTCCCTTGTCCGACACCGTGATATGCACCTCCCGGCCGGGATAGACCGCGATGCTCATGACCACCGGCCCGATGTGATCCGGGTAGGCATGGACGATGCAGTTGGTCACCGCTTCGGACACTGCCGTTTTGATGTCGGCCAGCTGCGGCACGGTGGGGTCATACCGAGCCAGAAAGGCCGCCGCTGCGCCCCGGGCAAAAGCCTCGTTTGCACTGAGCGAATCAAATTGGATCTTTGCACTGTTTTCCGCTTTCATTTATATCCCTCCTGATACTTCCCCGCCCGGCTCGGTGCAGGGGATGCTTGCAAGCTGTAAGACCCGCCGGAGCTGTTCCGGCGCGTGCTGGATGCGCAGACTGCCGCCCAGCGTCCGGGCGCAGCGCTGCCGCCCCAGTATCAGCCCGATGCCCGACGAATCCATGAACCCCACTCCGCCGAGATCCATCACCAGAATGCGCGGGCTGCGGGTGAGCAGGGCGTCGTCCAGCTGGATGCGAAGCCCCTGCGCCGCGTCGTGGTCGATCTCGCCGGCCAGATAGGCGTAGAGCACATCGTCCGCCGCGCTGAAGGTCACTGTCGCCATATCCTCATCTCCTTTTTTTCTGGCATAAAGAAAAGACCTGTACACCTTTTCAGTGTACAGGTCTTTCGGGTTATTTTTTAGAGAACGGTGTCGCTCAGCAGCTTTTCCGCCTCGAGGGCGATGGCCTCACTGCCGCAGACCAGCAGGCCGCGGCGGCTGTTGGCTTTCGCCTGCTCCACGGCCTCGGCCAGCGTCGGGCAGAACACCGCGTCGAAGTGATACCGTGCCTTTTCGGTCAGGCGCTCTGCCAGCGCCGCTTCCGTTCCCGCCGGGGCGACGAGGAAGACTTTGTCGAAGGGGTTCTCGCCCATGCCGGGCATAGTGCTCTTGTCCTTTTTCTGCTCTTCTGAAGTCAGGCCGGTCTCCAGTGCGGCAAGGAACGACTCCGCGCCTTCCTCCTCCGTCAGGCCGATCACGGCGCTCATGTGGCGCACCTTGGCCATATTGAGGACGCGCAGAAGGGCTGCAGCCTGCTGCGGAGTACGGCAGGCGTCAAGGATGATGAGGGGCTTCTGGGACAGGACGCGGATGCTGCTGCGGTTCTCCACAGCGGCAAGGCCCGCCAGAATGGCCTCATCGGGGATCTCAAAGCCCTTGCGCCAGAGGGCCAGCGCCAGCTCAACCGCGACGGCGGCATTGCCCGCCGCGCGACGGCCAAGGAAGGCCAGCGGCGCGGTGTATCCGCCGTAGTCCACCCGGCTGGTGAATTTTTCCGCCTCAAGGAAGGTGATGTCCTCGGCGTCGGGGACGACGAGCTCGCACTCGGCCTTAGCCGCCGCCACCACCAGCTCACTCAGAACAGCCTTCGGCTGCTCCGGCGCGGTGACGCAGACGGCGTCCTTCCGCATGACGCCTGCGGCCAGCGCGGCCAGACGCTCCACTGAGCGGCTCACACCGTCCGGGCCGATGGCCGTGACGGCGCAGACCGGCATATTGGGCAGGGCCGATGCCAGACCGGCATCCGGCAGCTCCACCACTGCCAGCTTGCAGCCTGCCGCACCAAAGCAGCGGGCCGCAGCCGCCAGCTCTGCCGCCTCACGGGGCAAAGGCTTTGCGGCACTGAGAGCCTCTGCAGCCTGACAGAGCAGCACCGGGTCCACCGACACGCCGCCGATGGCGATGCGGGCCGACAGCGGCTCACAGCCGGCGCGGTAGAAGCCGACGTGGAACGCCGCCTCCCGCAGGATGGCCGCCAGCAGACCGGCAGCAGCGGTCTTGCCCGCCGTGCCGGCCACACCGACGAACTGCACCTTCTGGACATCCGCCGTCAGGGCAGCGCGCAGCTCCTCCGCCGGGGCAAAGCCCTCGGGCAGAGAAGAGAAATATTCGTTTGCCTGTTCGATGGTCATTGCGTCAATCCTCGTTTCGATGTTTGTAGAGCAGCCAGCACATCCTGCACAGGGCCAGACAGAACAGGCCCACCAGAATGCCGGCCATCGCGCCCGAAAAATCCAGCCAGACGTCGGTGAGCTGGCTGCTCCGGCCATCGCTGAACATCTGGATGGTCTCGTCCGTCAGGGCCGTGAGCAGACCGCCCAGGATCGGCCACGAGATGTGAACGAAAAAGTGCCGGGTATAGACCCGCAGGCAGAGGGTGAGCAGGAAGCCTTCCAGCGCATACTCGCAGAAATGTGCCAGTTTGCGCACGATGTGGTCTGTCAGATGGTTCGCCGCGCCGGGCATTCCCAGACGGGTGAACACCTTTTTCATCAGGAGCAACACTCGTCCGCTTGCCGATTCCGAGACGTCACCGATCTGCATGGAGTTGGAAAAGATGAAGACGATGCAGGCGATAAGCGCAAAGGTAAAGATGACTCGTGCCGCAATGAGCCAGGGAGAAGTTTTTTGCATATCAGGATCCGTTTTCCGCATCAGCCCAGGGCCTTGATGCTCTGCTCAATGTTGGCAAGCTTATCCTGGCTCTTGGCGTGCTTATTGCGGATGTCCTCCACCAGAGCGGCGGGAGCGCGCTCGACGAACTTGGGGTTGTTGAGCTGGTTCTCGAACATGGCCAGTTCCTTCTCGGCCTTGGCCTTTTCCTTGTTCAGACGGGCCAGCTCCTTGTCGCGGTCGATGAGCTCCATCATGGGGATGAAGCCGCGGGCGGCGTGGGTGGACACCTGCACCATGCCGTCGGTGCTGCCCTCATACTTTCCGGTGAAGGTCACATCGGTGGCGAAGGCGAACTTTGCCAGATAGACCTCGGCGCTCTGGAAGGGAGCCGGGTCAGCCGTCTCGATGATCATGCTGGTCTTCTTGGCGGGGTGGACGTTCATCTCGGTGCGCATGGTACGCACAGCCTTGATGTAGTCCATCACCTTCTCGAAAGCTTCCTCTTCGTCGGCCCAGTTGTGAGCTTCATCGAAGGTGGGCCAGCTCTGGGTCATGATGGTCTCGGCAGAGCCGGGCAGAGCCTGATACAGCTCCTCGGTGATGAAGGGCATGAAGGGATGCAGCAGCTTGAGGGCCTTATCCAGCACATACACCAGCACGCGGCGGGCAGTGTCGGCCTGCTCGGCGTCGCCGGAGTTCAGGCGGGGCTTTGCGATCTCGATGAACCAGTCGCAGTAGACGTCCCAGATGAAGCTGTTGATCTTGGCAGCGGCCAGACCCATCTCGTAGTGGTCGAGATTGTCGCTCATGGCGCCAGCCACCTGATTCAGCTTGGTCAGCACCCACTTGTCGCTCATGTCCAGCTTATCCTCGCTGGGCAGGCCGGGCTGGAAGTCCTCGGGCAGGTTCATCAGCACGAAGCGGGTAGCGTTCCACAGCTTGTTTGCAAAGTTGCGGGCAGCCTCCACCTTCTTCTCGCTGTAGCGCATGTCATTGCCCGGGGTAGAGCCGTCCACCAGCATGAAGCGCAGTGCGTCAGCGCCGTACTGGGCGATGACTTCCAGCGGGTCGATGCCGTTGCCCAAGGATTTGGACATCTTGCGGCCCTGGCTGTCGCGGACGATGCCGTGGATGCAGACGGTGTCGAAGGGAGCCTTGCCGGTGTAAGCCAGACCGGAGAAGATCATGCGGCTGACCCAGAAGCCGATGATGTCGTAGCCGGTGACGAGGGTGTTGGTGGGATAGAAATACTTGAGGTCTTCGCTCTCCTCATTGGGCCAGCCCAGAGTGCTGAAGGGCCACAGAGCGGAAGAGAACCAGGTGTCGAGGGTATCGGGGTCCTGAGTGAGCCTGGTGCCACCGCACTTGGGGCAGGTGCAGGGTGCGCTCTTGGCGACCACAGTCTCGCCGCAGTCGTCGCAGTACCAGGCCGGGATCTGGTGGCCCCACCACAGCTGGCGGCTGATGCACCAGTCACGGGTGTTCTTCATCCAGTTCATATAGTTCTTGGTGAAGCGCTCCGGCACGAACTTGATGTCGCCCTTCTCCACGCTCTCGATGGCGGGCTTGGCCAGAGGCTCCATCTTGACGAACCACTGCTTGGACACCATGGGCTCGATGGTGGAGTGGCAGCGGTAGCAGGTGCCGACTTCGTGCTTCAGAGGCTCGATTTCCTTCAGGAAGCCGCCCTCCTTCAGGTCAGCGAGAATGGCCTTGCGGGCCTCGAGGGTGGTCATGCCGGCATACTTGCCGCAGTCCAGCACATGAGGCTCGTTGACGGTGTTCTTGCCTGCAGCAAACAGAGCGTCGGCAGCAGCCTTGTCGGCGGTGCCGGTCATGCGACCGTCGTAGGTGAAGACGCGGACGATGGGCAGGTCATGGCGCAGGCCGACCTCAAAGTCGTTGGGGTCGTGGGCCGGGGTGATCTTCACGACACCGGTACCCTTGGTCATGTCGGCGTGCTCGTCGCAGACGATGGGGATCTCCTTGTTCAGCAGGGGCAGGATGACATGGCAGCCGTGCAGATGAGCATAGCGGGGGTCATCGCCGTTGATGGCAACAGCGGTATCGCCCAGCATGGTCTCGGGACGGGTAGTAGCCAGTTCCAGCATCTCGCCGGTCTCCTTGACCGGGTAGAGCAGGTGCCAGAAGCTGCCGTCCTTTTCCTCATACTCCACCTCGGCGTCGGAAATGGAGGTATTGCAGTGGGGGCACCAGTTGACCATGCGGTTGCCGCGGTAGATGAGGCCCTTGTCGTACAGGCGGACAAAGACTTCCTTGACAGCCTCAGAGCAGCCCTCGTCCATGGTGAAGCGCTCGCGCTCCCAGTCGCAGCTGCTGCCCAGCTTCTTGAGCTGGCTGACGATGCGGTTGCCGTACTTGGTCTTCCAGGCCCAGGCGCGCTCCAGGAAGCCGTCGCGGCCCACCATTTCCTTGGTCAGGCCCTCAGCACGCATGGCCTCCACGACCTTGGCCTCCGTAGCGATGGAAGCGTGGTCTGTGCCAGGCACCCACAGGGCGGCATAGCCCTGCATCCGCTTGGTGCGGATGAGGATGTCCTGCATGGTGTTGTCCACGGCGTGGCCCATGTGGAGCTGGCCGGTGACGTTCGGAGGGGGCATCACGATGGTGTAGGGTTTCTTGTCGGGGTCGGCCTTGGTGTGGAAGTAGCCGCCATCCAGCCAGAACTGGTAGATGCGGTCTTCCACCTGGCTCGGATCATACTGTTTTGCGAGTTCTTTCATAGTATCCTCCCAGATGAATAAATAGAAGTTGTTTTCGTAAGCAGAGCGCGCCGGATGACGAGAATTTTTGTCCGCAGACAAGGCGATCTTCCGCAGCAATCCTGGGCGGATTGCAAGGGAAATCAACGCAGTATGCGGGCAAAAAGGCCGTTCAGACGATGTGCAATGCTTATGAAAACGGCTTCTTGTGCGTGGGACGAAAAAAGCCGCCCCACGGAGCGTTCCATGGGACGGCTGTAATATAACCGCGGTACCACCCAAATTGCACACGGCTTTCTGCCGTATGCCCCTTGATGCCCCGATAACGTGGGGCAGACCCGGAGGCGACTACTCCTGTTTCCCCGCCTCTGCTCAAAAGCGACAGCACGCCGCACCGCCATACCGGGTTTTCAGCAGCCCCCGGCTCTCTGGATGGCGAAAACGACGCACACTCTTTTTCCTTGCATTTATAAAAAGAATATAGCGTTTTTTGTGCGTTTTGTCAATCTCTTTTTCATCGGAACAAAATTTTCACATCCTTGTGCGGGGCCTTCGCTCCCTGCGTCAGGCAGATTTTTTCTTCTCACCCTTCCGCGTCCAGAAGCTCCGTTTTCAGCCGGGCAACGAGCCGCTCCATCAGGGCCACACGGTTGAAGGGGGTCATGAGATAGAAGCCGTCGGCGTAGGGCAGAGCCTCCCGGGCCATCTGCATCGACACCTCAAGGCCCAGCGCCTCGCCCTGCTCCCGGTCGAGGCCCGCGAAGCGCTGGATGATGTCCTCCTCCACATGGATGCCGTTGATCTCGTTCTCCATGAAGATGGCGTTCCGCTGGCTGACCACCGGCATGATGCCGGCCAGGATTTTAGCCCGTTCGCCCAGTGTCTGACGGGCCTTGCGGAGATTTTCCACCGCCTGTGCCGACAGCACCGGCTGGGTCAGGAAGCCCGACATCCCGTTTTCCAGCTTTTCCACAGCCCGGCGCAGCTCCACGTCAAAGTTCCGGGCGTTGAGGTCCAGCGCACCAAGGACGGTCATGGCCGAGGGCATCTCCCGGCCCTCCCCGGCCAGCGAGACGATGTACTGGGCCAGCTTGCGGGAGTTGAACTGGTAGACATTCTTCACCTCGTCCCGCTCTGCGGTGGGGATGGGGTCGCCGGTGATGGCCAGCACCTCCCGCACGCCCTCGGCGTAAAGGCCCAGCAGAAGGGCCTTGGTGGCGTTGAGGTTGCGGTCGCGGCAGGTCATGTGGGGCAAAGCACACATTCCCAGTTCCCGGTGTACCCGGCAGGCCACGAGGGAGGAATCCATCCGGGCCTGCGCGATGGGGCAGTCGGCGATGGTCAGCAGGTCAGCGCCTGCGGCCTGCAGCCGCCGTGCGCCGTCCAGATAGCCACTCAGGTCGGCCACCCGGGGCGAATCCAGTTCAATGGCGATGACCTTCTCGCCTGCGTTCAGTTTCCGCAGGAAAGCATCATCTTTTTCCACTGCCGGTGCAGTCCCAGTGGAAAGTTTCGCTGCCGGAGCGGCTTCGGTCTGCTGGGGCAGGGCATCCAGCTCTGCACACAGGGCCGCGATGTGGGCGGGCGTCGTGCCGCAGCAGCCGCCCAAAATACGGACGCCCGCAGCGGCGATCTGCCCCATCTCCCGGGCAAAATACTCAGGCTTGCCCTGATACAGCACCCGCGCCCGGGTGACCACCGGATAGCCCGCGTTGGGCATCACCGACAGGGGCAGCAGCGTCTCGCCAAGGCCCTGCACCAGTTTCTTCATCGCGCCAGGGGCCGAGACGCAGTTCAGGCCCACGGCGTCCACCACGCCGCTCTGCTCCATCCGGCGCAGCAGGTCGCGGAACAGCAGGCCCTCGCGGGTGTAGCCGTCCGGCAGCACCGCGAAGGACACCATGACAAAGGCGTCCGGCACGGCCACACGCAGTGCCTTTACCGCCTCCACAATGCCCACATCGGAGCTGAGCGTCTCGAACAGAAAGTTCTTTGCTCCCAGTGCGGCGAACTGCTGCGCCACAAGGCCGTAGGCGCTGCTGGCCGGGGCAGCTTCGGTGTCCGGGGCCGGGCCGAGGTCCGCAAAGACGGCGGCGTCCTTCTCCGCGGCAGCGTCACAGGCCAGCTTCCAGCCCGCCTCGGCCAGCTCTTCCCAGCCCGGCATCTGGGCCGCTGCCATCCGGGGCAGACCGAAGGTGTTGGTCTTGATGGCCTGTGCGCCTGCGGCCAGATATTCCGCATGGACCTTCTTCACGCCCTCGGGGTCGGTGAGGTTGGCCATTTCGCAGTCCGCGCCCGGTGCCGCTTTATAATAGGTACCCATGCCGCCGTCGAACAAAAGCGGCTTGTGGGCAAGATGCTCTCGGATGTCCGTCATAGAAAGGTTCTCCTTTTTTATTTTCCTTGATTTTATAAAGAAATTCAGGTATAATTTTTGTATGAAAGTGAGGTGCTTTTGGATGCCCAAGATTCGTTCCAGCGCAGACCTGCGCAACAACTACAATGAGATCTCCACCTTCTGCCACGACTACGCCGAGCCGGTGTTCATCACCAAAAACGGCAAAGGTGACCTTGCTGTGATGAGCATCGAGACCTACGAGGCCCTGACCGCCCGGTTCGATTTGTACGCAAAATTGCAGGAAGGTCTGGATGACGTGGCGGCGGGAAGAACGCGCCCTCTGGATGAGTTCATGCAGGAGATGCAAAACA
>OIKC01000333.1_pt1 | contig 8293 bp, 4 predicted proteins | sample 1583601 | NCBI WGS metagenome assembly OIKC01 (sample SAMN02674698, study PRJEB24791) | human gut metagenome, SKBSTL036 | isolation source: stool | host: Homo sapiens | place: USA | reverse complement strand
GGCCTTGACGGCCATGAAGAGGGCATAGTCCTCGAGCCAGCCGCTCTGGGCTTCACAGAAAGCCTCATAGGCCGGGGTAGGGGAAGCCAGCAGCCGGTCAGCCGCTTTATGGAGCACCACGGGCCGTTGCTGGTAGAGCGCACCGTAATCGACGGGACCCACCGGCTGGGGCGCGGGCAGCTCAGCCTCGGTGAGGAGGCCGTCCGCTGCCAGCAGACGGAAATCGATAAAGTAGGGGTTGCCGGCAAAGGCAGAAAAGCTCTGGTAGGGGCTGTCCCCGTAGCCCGTAGGGCCGATGGGGAGTATCTGCCAGTAGGTCTGCTTTGCAGCCGCAAGGAAATCGACGAAGGCAAAGGCTTCATTTCCCAGTGTGCCGATGCCGTAAGGACCCGGCAGGCTGAAGACGGGCATCAGAATGCCGCTTGCACGCATGGCTGGAACCTCCTTGTTTTAACCCTTGACAGCGCCTGCCACGACACCCTCGATGATGTACTTCTGGCAGGTCATGTAAAGGATGATGATGGGGATGATGGCGATGATAATGCAGGCCATCATGGGGGCCAGCTCGACGCGGCCATAGCCGCCGCGGAAATACTGAATGGCCATGGGGATGGTGCGGTACTTCTTGATGTCCAGCACCAGCGTGGGCAGCAGGTAGTCGTTCCAGACCCACATCGTCTCAAGGATGGCGGTGGAGATCATGGTGGGCTTGAGGATGGGGAAGACGACCTTGAAGAAGATCTGGATGGGGTTGCAGCCGTCGATCATGGCCGCTTCCTCGATCTCCATGGGAACGCTCTTCATAAAGCCGGTGAACATGAACACCGCAAGTCCCGCGCCGAAGCCCAGATAGATGATGCAGATGTTGTAAGGGTTATTCAGCTTTAAGGTATCAGCGGTTTTTGCCAGTGTGAACATGACCATCTGGAAGGGGACAATCATGCTGAATACGCACAGATAGTACATACCTTTGGACAAGGTGTTCTGCACACGGGTGATATACCATGCGCACATGGAGCAGCACAGCAAAATCAGTGCCACAGACGAAACCGTGATCACTAAACTATACCAGAAAGAGGACAAAAAGTCCATTTCCTGAATGCCATAAATGTAGTTTTTCAGGCCGACGAAGGTCTCGGCGTTCGGCAGCTCAAAGGCGTGGCTCGTCGTGATGGCGCGCTCGGTCTTGAGGGAGTTCATCAAAATCATGAACACCGGGTACAGCCAGGCGATGCACAGGATCGTGAACAGAACGGACAGTACCGTGTTGATGCGGCGGTCTTTTTTAGTAGCACCCATTATGCCTGCACCTCCTTAGAGCGGGTAAAATGCAGCTGGAGCAGCGAAATAACGACCACAAACAGGAAGAAAACGACGGCCTTGGCCTGACCGATGCCCTTCCACTGGGGTCCGGAGCGTGCGTAGAATGTGTCGTAGATGTTGTAGGCCAGCATCATGGACTGCTTTGCAGGCTCACCGGCTGTCAGCGAGAGGTTCTGGTCGAACAGCTTGAAGGAGTTCGTCAGCGTCAGGAAGGTGCAGATCGTCACGCTGGGCATGACCATCGGGATTTTGATTTTGAACAAAATCTGGCTGCTTGTTGCACCGTCAATGCGTGCGGCCTCCACCAGATCCACCGGCACATTCTGCAAACCGGCAATATAGATGATCATCATGTAGCCGATCTGCTGCCAGCACATCAGGATGATCAAACCCCAGAAGCCGTAGGTGGCATTCAGCGCCAGCAGCGACTTACCCCAGGAGGACAGCAGACCGTTGAGCAGGATCTGCCAGATATAGCCCAGCACGATGCCGCCGATCAGGTTCGGCAGGAAGAAGATGGTGCGGAAAGCGTTGGTGCCGTGCATACCGCGGGTGAGAAGCAGCGCGATGGCGAAGGCCAGCACGTTGATCAGCAGGGTGGACACGACGGTGAACGCCGCTGTGAACCAGAACGCATGGGTGAAGGTGTTATCCGACCAAATCATTGCGTAGTTGCTTAAGCCCACAAACTGCACATTTTTGACGGTGGTGAACTTGCAGAACGACAGCCCTGCACCCCAGATAAACGGCCAGACAAAGCCAATAATAAAGGCGATGAGGGTCGGCAGTACGAAAACAGGCCAATAACGTCGAATGGCTTTTTCCATAAGTATGCTCCCTTTGTTGTAATTTTTGTTTTCTGCAAAAGAAGCGGGGCGGGCGAAACCGCCCGCCCCGCTAACCGGTAATACTAGGTAAGGAGAAAAAGCTTTCAGTGTAGAGAAAACAATCTTATGTTATGCAGCAGCGTTCAGAGCGGCCTCAGATGCCCAGCCATCGACGAAAGCGGTGACGACATCATCCCAGCTGCCGGTACCGGCGGCGTAAGCGGTCAGAGCAGAACCAACACCGTTCTTCCAGTTCTCGGAAGGCATGGTGGAGAAGTTCCAAGCCACAGGGGTCTTGCCGGCGGCGGTCATTTCCTTATCGGCCTTGACGAAGACGTTGGGGGACTCGACAGCATTCTTGAAGGGGATAACGAAGCCCATGTCGTTAGCCATGGCCTTGGTACCCTCGTCAGAGGAAACGCACCAGTACATGAAGTCGAGCGTTGCGTTGATGTCGTTCTCGCTGGCTTCCTTGTTGACGCACCAGTAGTTCTCAGTGCCGGTGCACAGGCCCTGGTTGGCTTCATCGCCGACGCCAATGTAGATGGGCAGCATGGTCAGATCGTCATCGGTGAAGGGCTTGCCGTCGCCGACGAGGTTGGTGTACTCCCAAGAACCATTCTGGAAGAAGACAGCCTCTTCGTTCAGGAACTCGTTGCGGCTGTCGTCGCCGGTCTTGCCAGCCAGTTCAGTAGGATCGCAGGTGGAGTTGTTGATGTACAGGTCGAAGATATTCTTGTAGTTGTCGAGATAGGTGCCCTTGATGGCGTCGGTGTTGTCGATGCCGTCCTCCTGATACTCGAAGTAGATGGGCAGGTTGGCCAGATGGGTCTTGTAGCGCCAGTCAGAGGAGCCGTCCATACCGGCGGAGGTGAAGGCAGAGAAGCCCAGCTCGTCCTTGCGGGCGGTAATGTCCTCGGCAACCTTCTTCAGGTCGGCAAAGCTCTTGATGTCGTCAACGGTGTAGCCGGCCTTTTCCAGCAGGGTCTTATTGGTGATCAGGCCGTAGCTCTCGATAACGTAACCGATGCCCAGCATCTGGTCGCCGTCTTTCAGGGCGTAGGTGTCGCTGGTCAGATCACCGGCGATCTTGGTGCCGGACAGGTCGTAGCAGTAGTCCTTCCAGTTGGCCAGGCCGACAGGGCCGTTGACCTGGAACAGGGTGGGCGCATCGCTCTTGGCCATCTCGCTCATCAGGGTGGTCTCATACTGGCCGGAAGCGGCGGTGACGACGGTGACAGGCACGCCGGTCTCCTTGGTGTACTCAGCGGCCAGATCCTGCCAATCCTGATCCTGCTCGGGCTTGAAGTTCAGGTAGTAGACCTTGCCGGCAGCTGCGGGAGCGGCAGAAGCTGCGGTAGAACTGGCGGTGGAAGCAGCGGTGCTGCTGGAGGAACCACCGCAGGCAGCCAGACCGAGGGCGGCAGCAGAAGCGCCGGCGACTTTCAGGAAATTACGACGAGAGATCATTTTTTTCATAATTGTTCTCCTTCTTCATCATGTGATATACACATTCCGCCTGGCAGCGGAAATGAGACGAAATAAATCAAATAGCCCTTACGCTCTCACCGACCTGCAGCTCAGGCTGGAGGGTGATCTTCTGGGCCGGGGCGCCATGCTCGATCTGCCGCACCAGCAGCTCGATGCTCTGGAGCGCGATCTGCTCGCCGGGCTGGACGATGGTGGTCATCACCGGCACACAGTAGCGGGACATCGAGATGCCGTCGAAGCCGATGACCGATATATCTTCCGGCACCCGGAACCCGGCGCTCACCAGCGCCCGGATGGCGCCGAAAGCGATGACATCGCTCATGGCGAACAGGGCGGTGAACTCGGCCCGGCGGGCCAGCAGACTGTTCATGGCGTGGTAGGCAGACTCGAAATCGTAGTTGGACAGGCCGTAGAGCCGGTCGTCAAAGGTGAGCCCGGCATCCTCCATGGCATCCTGTGCGCCGAGGCGGCGCATCCGACTGGGGTAACTGGTGGCCGGACCACCGAGAACTGCGATCTTCCGGTGGCCCTGCGCGATGAGGTGGGAGACGGCGGTATGGGCCGCAGCCCGGTCATCCACGCCCACCATCGAGAGGTTCGGGAAATCCAGTTCGTCGGAGACCAGCGTCGTCAGCACCGCGGGGACGGTGATGTTCGCAAAGCCCTGCTGGAAGTTCGCCACGCTGCCGCCGAGAAATATCATGCCTTTGGGCTTTATCTCCCGCAGGATCTTTTGGGCGGCGTCTATCTCGTTGGCATTCTCGTCCAGGTAGGAGACGATGCCGCTGTACCCGTAGAGGGTCGCAGCCCGCTGCAGCTGAACGAGGAAGTCCGAGAAGAAGAGGTTCCGGGTGCCCTTGACCACAAAGACGAGGCTGCGGGACTGCTGGATCTTCAGCTGCCGGGCGTTGGTGTTCGGCACGAAGCCCGACTCCCGCATCATCTGGAGCACCTTTTCTTTCGTTTCGGGACGCACATCCGGCCGGTCATTGATGACGCGGGAGATGGTGCTGACGGAACAGCCGCTCAGACGGGCAATGTCTTTGATGGTCATGTTCGGCATTCCGGGAAGCACCTCTCTTTCGGTCGAAGTTCTGGTTTTTACTGAAATCGTGCGGGAACGATGTCGGGAACGGTTTCAGTGACTATAGTATGGCATAATTTGTGGAATAAATCAATAACCCTGAAACACTTTTGGCAGAATTGCATAACAAATCGACCCTCCTTTGTGCAGGTTGATTTGCCCGCAGAGCGAAAAGCAAATTGATTTCCGGTAATTCCCGGTACACGTCAGAATCTCCCGGGACGACCGTACTCTTTTGTAACTTTTAGAGCAAAAAAGCGCGTTCTCATGCAGGATGGATACAAGCTGAACCGACGGGCCGGAGCAAAAATAAGCCGAAAAAATCCCGGTATCCCTGCCGCCGGAGCGGAAAGGATACCGGGAATGAGATCTCTGGGGTTTACTCGGCGCGCAGGGCTTTGACGGGGTTGCATTTGGCTGCGCCGCGGGCCGGGATGATGCCGGCCAGAATGGTGAGCAGGGTAGCCAGTGCCACGAGGAAGAGGGCTGCATCCACGGGCAGGGAGGCAACGAGGGTCGAAGTGCCGGAGACTTTCTGGATGATGATGTTTCCGGGGATGAGCAGTATCTCGCTGAGGACGATGCCCATGACGCCCGAGCAGAGGCCGATGATGAAGGTCTCTGCGTTGAACACCTCGGAGACGTTCCGCTTGGAAGCGCCGATGGCGCGCAGGATGCCGATCTCCTTCCGGCGCTCGAGGACGCTGATATAGGTGATGACGCCAATCATGATGGAGGAGACGACCAACGAGATGGAGACGAAGGCCACCATCATGCTGCTGATCATGTCCACGATCTCGGTCACGCTGGTCATCAGGGTACCCACGAGGTCGGTGTACTGCACCATTTTTTCGTCTTCACCCTTTGCAGACATCCCGGCGTTGTAGGCATCCAGCTTTTCCAGGATGGTGGCCTTGCTGGCGAAGTCCTTCGGATAGATCTTAATCTGGCTGGGGGCGGCCTCGTCCGCGTAGCCGAAGGCCGTCAGGTTGGCCTCATAGGTGGCGGAAGAGGAGCGGAGGGTGGAGCGCATCAGCTCGGTCAGCTCAGAGGCGGTCATGTTGAGCTGGATGGCCTTCTGGAAAGCCGACGCGTCGATCTTGATGGCGCTCTCCATCTGGCTGCTCAGCTTGCCGATGTTCTGCTGGATGGCCGTCTTGAGCTGGGACTGTATCTGGTCCTGGAAGGTGACGATGCCCTTCTGAATGGCAGCGTCCAGCTGGCTTTTCAGCACCTCTGTGATCTGGTCGGAGTAGGTCTCCATCACGGTCTGGATGGTGGTCTGCAGAGCGCTCGAGAGCTGCCCCTGCAGCTTGTCCGGGTCAACGAGGTCTTTCATGGACTCGGCCATCAGCTTCTGGAACTGCTCCGACTTGAGGTAGGCAGAAAAGCTCCACTTCTTGAAGTTGAGGATGCCGTTGCCGATGATATATTTCTTATAGTCTTTGAACACCTTCTGCACGAGGTCCTGCAGAGCCTCCGGCGAGACGGAGAGGTCCAGCTCTGCAAAGGCGTCGCTGAGGTCGATGTCGGGCAGCTCGTCGATGTCGAGGGAAAAATCCGAGAAGTCGATGAGGCTGCTCAAATCGAAACTGCCGCTGCTGAGGTCGAAGGCACCGTTCAAATCGAAGTCGAGGGCATCGGCATCAAAAGAGAAGGCATTCTTGAGGGCGTTGGTGTCGATGGAGAAGAGGCTGGTCAAATCGAAGTCGCGGAGGCTCTCGGCCTTGCCGAAGCTCTCGCCGGTGAGGACGTTGGTGGCGGGGTCGGCCATCTGCTGTTTCACGATGTCGCTGTCGGCAGCGTCCTTCATGACCTTCTCGGTCAGGGAGGCGGGGTAGGCGATGCCGGAGGTGAGCATGGAAGCGGAGGCGGTGTAGTCCGGCTGGACGATGCCCACGATGGTGATGTCCTCGCCGTTCTCCACCAGCTGCTGCATATAGTCCTTGTCGTCGGCCTTGCTCTTCCAGATGCCGTAGGTGTCGTCGTAGACGTAGGTGTCGGCGCTGTTCACCAGCTTGAACTTCAGGCCCATCAGCTCGTCGTAGCTGTAGGTGCGGAAATCGCTGGGGACATCGACGTTCTGGTTCTGGGCGAACTGCTGTATCATCTTGTCCAGCTCGGCGGAGTCCCGCAGACCCATGGAGTAGAGGGCGTAGTCGGTCACAGTGCCGTATTTGCTCAGCACGGCGACACATTCGGTGGGCTTTTCGGGCCAGCGGCCGGCCTTGACTTCGTACTGGGACTTATAAAGGTCGCTGTTGGCGGGCAGCTGATAGAAAACGCTGGTGTTGCTGCCCATGCTGTTCATCAGGCTGCTGGTGACGGAGGTGGAGCCGGAACCCGAGCTTCCCAGACCCAGCATCGAGAGGGTGGAGTCCGGGTTGACCTGATGCACACTGCCGTCGGCGTCCTGCCGGTAGATCTGGGGCGAGACGCTGTAGGAATACTCGATGGAGGTGGCGTCATCCGCAATGGTGGACTCGTCGCTGTCGAGATATTTCTTTAAGGAAGTGAGGTCGTTGGACGTCAGGCCCGACACCATCTTGGTGATGAGCTGGCGGACCGAGACCATTCCCTCCACGCCGCCGGAGGTGTCCTTTTTGCCGTCCTCGTCGGTGGGCAGGCCGGTGGCTGTGGTGCCGCCGCTGCCGCCCGAGGACAAAAAGCTCGTGATGTCCACGCCGCTGCTCAGGATCTGCAGCGGGTATTCGCTCAGGGTGGAGCGCTCCATGTCGGCGATGTAGGCGTTGACGCCGGTGGACAGCGAGATGATGAGGGCGATGCCGATGATGCCGATGCTGCCCGCGAAGGCTGTGAGCAGGGTGCGGGCCTTTTTGGTGCGCAGGTTGTTGAAGCTCAGGGCCAGCGAGGTGAGCCACGACATGGACGAACGGCCCATGTTCTTATGGATGGGAGGGGCAAGCTTTGTGTCGTCCGGCTCGAAGGGGCGGGTGTCGTCGGTGATGAGGCCGTCCCGCAGGCGGACGATGCGGTTGGCGTACTGCTCGGCCAGCTCGGGGTTGTGCGTGATGAGTACGATGGTCTTGTGGTATTTTTCATGCAGCTCGTGAAAGAGATCCATCACGACGCGGCTCGTCTGGCTGTCCAGTGCGCCGGTGGGCTCGTCGGCCAGCAGGATGTCGGGGTTGTTGACGAGGGCGCGGGCGATGGCCACGCGCTGCATCTGGCCGCCCGACATCTCGGTGGGGCGCTTGTGGAGCTGGTCCCCGAGGCCCACCTGCCGCAGCGCCTCGGCGGCACGGCGGCGGCGCTCAGCGCCCGATACGCCCGAGATGGTCAGGGCCAGTTCGACATTGGCGAGGACGGTCTGGTGGGGGATGAGGTTATAGCTCTGGAACACGAAGCCGATCTTTAAATTCCGCACCGCCGAAAGCTCGTTGGGATCCAGCTCCGCCGTGTCGATGCCGTCCAGATAATAATGGCCCATGGTGGGGCGGTCCAGACAGCCCAGGATATTCATGAGCGTGGATTTTCCCGAGCCGGAATGGCCCATGATGGCCACAAACTCCCCCCGCCGGATGGTCAGGCTGATCTTTTTCAGCCC
>OIKC01000329.1_pt1 | contig 8346 bp, 7 predicted proteins | sample 1583601 | NCBI WGS metagenome assembly OIKC01 (sample SAMN02674698, study PRJEB24791) | human gut metagenome, SKBSTL036 | isolation source: stool | host: Homo sapiens | place: USA | reverse complement strand
GACGCTCTTCCGATCTCCTCCATTTTTACACACTCGGCATAGGTCAGCGGGAACGAAGCTTTCAGGACAGCGCTTTTCCGCACCGTCCAGCCGTTTTGCCGCAGGAAATGCAGGTATTCCTCGCTCGTCCATCTGCTGTGGAGAGGGAAGCCCGCCAGCTTCATGAAAAATGCCTTGACCTTGCCGGAAAACGAGTTTCCCGCATGGGTAAAGGTGGGCGCGATGAGCACGCCGCCGTCCTTCAGCACCCGCTTGATCTCTTGCAGGGCTTTCTCCGGCTGCGGCACGATATGCAGCGCGTTTGACACGATCACCACATCAAAGGACTTATCCGCATAGGGCAGGCGGAACATATCCTGCACGGAAAAGTGCAGCTTCGCAGATTGATTATCCCGCTTTGCCTTGGCGATCATCTCCGCGGAGGCATCCGTCGCCTCGATGTGCGCCGCCGCGTTCACAATGTGCTTTGCGATCAGCCCCGTGCCGGTTGCCAGCTCCAGCACCGTCTTGGCTTTCACGACCGGCCAGATCAGCGTATACATCTCCTCATACGCCGCCCGATCCTTTCGCATAAAGCGGTCGTAACGACCGGCATTTTTGTCCCAAAAATTCTTATGTTCTTTCATAGCCGTTGCCCTTATCTCTTCTTTATTTTTTGCCGCATTGTGCCTCTCGGAAAGGATTCAAAGTGCTGCTAAATTTTCCCGTGCAGGCATCTGTCCCGCCGCTCTCAGGCGTATTCTAACAGTGCATTGCACGCCGGACAAAGCGCCTCGCCCCTTGTCCAATGCACGCCACAATAATACCGGCGCACCATGAGCGTAACGGTTTCGATCTCCTTTTCCTTGTTCAAGTTCTGAAGTCCTTTCTGTTTTATACATGGTTAGTCAGTTCTAACCATCTGGTGGAAGAAAAGGCAGGCCACCTGTATGCAGTCTGCCTTTTGCCTGATGCGAAAGCCCGCAGACACGCGGGGCTTACAGCACCAGCGAGGGCGCGGTGTAGACCCGTGCCTTCAGCTCGCTGTTTAGCATATACAGCCCCTTGCTGTCACCGCCGAACAGATCCATCTTGGTAATGAGGTCAGCGGCGTTCTTCTCTTCCTCGCCCTGTTCCTTGATGAACCAGTCCAGCATCTGCATGGTGCGGAAGTCCCTGACCTCGTATGCGGCGGCGTAGATGGCATTGATGCTGGCGGTGACCAGCTTCTCGTGCTCCAGTGCCTTTTTCAGCGGGGTCATGTGGTCGCCTCGTTCCCACTCCGGCTTTGCGATAGCCTCAAAGGTGACGCCCTCGCCGTTATTCTGCAAATACTGATAAAACAGCATGGCGTGATCCCGTTCCTCCTGCGCCTGTACCCGGTACCAGTTCTCAAAGCCGTCCAGTCCGGCGGCGGCGTAGTAGTTGGCAAAGTCCAGATACAGATAGGCGGAGTAGAACTCCTTATTGATCTGCTCGTTGAGCAGCTTAGATACGTTAGCGTTCATGATACTTCTCCTCCATAAGATTGTCTTTTTCCTGCTCCCGGCAGGCGGGGCAGATATACCGGATCCAGAGCGATGCTGGGATGCTCCCTTTTCATCTCTAGGAACACCTGCCCCGCCGTGGGATGCTGCTGCAGCTCCGTTACGGCGGCCAATATCTCCTCTGCGTATTTTGGCATACCGCCAACCCTCCAAATGCAAGAATGAGTCTTATTATTTTGCTTTTATTATACCTATATTTTTTTCTCTGTCAACAGTCACAAGGGTCTTGCGCCCCAAAATTGCTTCAAAAACCTTGACAGCCTAAACTGTATCTGTTATAGTCACAGTATAAACTGTATCAGCGATAAGCACAAATGTTTTGGAGGTGTATTTATGCGTCAGATATTGCTTTTTGCGCTTCTTGCCGCCTCGCTCGCGCTGCTGAGCGGCTGCACGCTGTCCAAGACAAAAGCGGACACGGCGGAGGACATGACAGGCAAGGCGGCGTATCATAAGATCAGCGCCGAGGAAGCCTATGAGATGATGATCTCGCAGGAGATCGTGGTGGATGTCCGCACCCGGGAGGAATACGATGGCGGGCATATTGAAAACGCCGTCCTTGTGCCCAACGAGAGCATCGGGAGCGAAATGCCCGAGACGCTGCCCGATAAGGAGGCGACGCTGCTGATCTACTGCCGCAGCGGCCGCCGCAGCAAGGATGCTGCACAAAAGCTGCTGGCGCTGGGGTATCAGAGCGTCTACGACTTCGACACGATCCTGATTGTCCAAACTCAATTCAAGGTCATGGTCGATGATGGGCAGCTTGAACCGGACGGACTTCAGCCACTGTCCATTAGGCTGGCGTTCCGGGTAGATCTGCACCTCGTCGATCAAAATTTCCACCAGTCTGCGGCGTTCCGCCTCGGTCATGGTGGCATAAAGCTTGTCGAAGCAAATCAGGATCTTATAGATGTTGTCGCCTATGATTTTGTCGGCTTCAATGGCCTGCTTCTTTGCCCGGGCATCCATCAGTCCATTTTCCACCTCTTCGATTTTATCGCACATCTTATAAAGGCGGTCGTCAAGGTCAGATTTTCGGGCGATAAAGTGCCGGTCGTCCGGGTCAAGGCTGTCGATCTCCTCCATAAGCCGGGATTTTGTGGAGTAGTGCTGCCGTAGCTGCTTCTCATAGGCGGCGCTCTCCTGCTCAATGGCAGTGGTATCTACCTTCATGTGTAGACCTTGGTCTTTTCTGCTGCCATTTCCAGCACCTCCCATTCGTACCGTCTTGTTCGGAATAGACTTTGCAAGCAAAGTCGTGTGCCAAAGGGCGCTGCTCTCGCCTGTCGGCTCGGTCAAGCGCTTCAAAATGCAACGCATTTTGAGGTCGCCACTGGCGACCCGCGCCCCTTTGGATTCTCCGTTCACATTGTCCTACGGACGATGTGATTTTATTGTTGTAGCGATTCGCTTCATCCCGGTTTCGTCCCGGTTTGCAGAATGCCCTTGCAATCCGAAAGGAGCCGTGCTATAATGCCGCTGTAATTGAATCAGAAATCTTCAGGGCAGGGTGCGATTCCCTACCGGTGGTACAGCCCACGAGCCGTAAGGCATGATTCGGTGAAACTCCGAAGCCGACAGTACAGTCTGGATGAAAGAAGATACCAAGCGCAGAGCCCGCACGGTTCTGCGCTTGTGGAGGCTGCTCTGGGATGCGTTTGCATTCTGGAGCTTTCTTTTTTGCACAAGGGTCCCTTGTGTCTTTTCGGCTTGCCCTGAACGTTTTTGTTCAGGGCTTTTTCTTTTGGAGGCAACACGATGAACGACAAAGACTATATGCGTCTGGCTTTGCAGCTTGCAAAAAAGGGTTGCGGATGGACGTCTCCCAACCCGATGGTGGGTGCCGTGGTCGTAAAAGAGGGCAGGATCATCGGACAGGGCTGGCACCAGAGATACGGCCAGGCTCATGCGGAGCGCAATGCGCTGGCATCCTGCACCGAAGATCCGCAGGGAGCGACCCTGTATGTGACATTGGAGCCGTGCTGCCATTACGGAAAGCAGCCGCCCTGCGTGGATGCGATTCTGGACGCGGGCATTCACCGGGTGGTCGTGGGTTCTGCTGATCCGAATCCGCTGGTGGCTGGAAAAGGAATTGCAATCCTGCGCGCACACGGCATAGATGTGACCGAAAATGTTCTGCAAGAGGAATGCGATGCGCTGAACAAGGTGTTCTTCCACTATATCACCACAAAACGCCCCTTCGTTTCCATGAAATACGCCATGACGATGGACGGAAAAATCGCCACATACACAGGCGCTTCCAAATGGATCACCGGGGAAATTGCCCGGACTCATGTTCAACGGCAGCGACACCGATTCCGCGGCATTATGGTGGGAGTCGGAACCATCCTAGCAGATGACCCGCTGCTGACCTGCCGGATAGAGGGTGGCCGTGATCCCGTCCGGATCATCTGTGATACACATTTGCGGACACCGCTGCAATCACAGGTGGTCATGACCGCCAAACAGGTTCCGACCATTCTTGCGACCTGCTGCGGCGACCCGGAGAAGCAGGCGGCATATCAACAGGCCGGGTGCCGGGTCCTTTGTCTGGAAGCGCATTGCGGTCATGTGAATCTTCTGCAACTGATGGAACAGCTGGGGCAGGAGCAGATCGACAGCATTCTGCTGGAAGGCGGCGGAACCTTGAACTGGTCTGCACTGGAAAGCGGCATCGTGCAGCAGGTACAGGCTTACATTGCCCCGAAGCTGTTCGGAGGAAGGGATGCCAAAGTACCCATTGAGGGTGCAGGTGTCCCGCTTCCGGATGCTGCATTCCGCCTGAAGAACAGCCGATTGGAACAGCTTGGCAAAGATTTCCTGATCGAAAGTGAGGTGGAGTACCCGTGTTTACCGGAATCGTGGAAGAAGTCGGAACAATAAAATCCATCAATCGGGGACAGCATTCTGCCGTACTGACTGTTCGTGCAAAAACGGTTCTGGAAGAAACCAGAATCGGTGACAGCATCGCCGTCAACGGCATCTGTCTGACCGTCAGGCAGCTCTTCCCGGATAGCTTTGCTGCGGATGTCATGCACGAGACCTTGAACCGCTCTGCGCTTGCGCAGCTCACCGTTGGAAGTGCTGTCAATCTGGAACGTGCCATGCCGGCCAACGGACGTTTTGGCGGACACATCGTAGCAGGCCATGTGGATGGCGTCGGACGCATTGCTAATATCCGAAAAGACGATACGGCTATCTGGTACACCATTCATGCAGATCCTGCAATCCTTCGCTATGTCGTTGAAAAAGGCTCTATCACAATAGACGGTATCAGCCTGACCGTGGCTGCGGTGGAACCTACGGGCTTTTCCGTGTCCACGATACCGCACACCGTCCGTCAGACGAACCTGAACCAACGGCACAAAGGGGATTTTGTCAATTTGGAAACCGATGTTGTTGGAAAATATATCGAGAGGCTGCTTCCATCAGAAACACCGAAGCAAAACACGCTCACAAAAGAAATGCTGCTGCGCTGCGGCTTTTAAGGAGAGTTTACGATGAACTTCAATACCATTCCCGAAGCTTTGCAAGACCTGAAACAAGGAAAAATCATTTTGGTAACGGATGACCCCGACCGTGAAAACGAGGGGGACTTCATCTGTGCTGCCGAATTTGCCACCACCGAAAACATCAACTTTATGGCGACCCACGGCAAAGGTCTGATCTGTATGCCGATGTCCGAGGCTTTCGTCCAGAAGCTGCAATTTCCGCAGATGGTGCAGTATAACACCGACAACCATGAAACGGCATTTACGGTGTCCATCGACCACGTTTCTACTTCTACGGGCATTTCTGCCGCAGAGCGTTCCATTACGGCGATGGCTTGTGTGGACGATCACGCAAAAGCAGAAGATTTCCGCAGACCGGGCCATATGTTCCCCCTTCTGGCAAAAAAGAACGGTGTACTGGAGCGCAACGGTCACACGGAAGCAACCGTTGACCTGTGCCGTCTGGCAGGGCTGAAAGAATGCGGCCTGTGCTGCGAGATCATGCGGGAGGATGGAACGATGATGCGCACCGCTGAACTGGCAAAGCTGGCAGAGCGTTTCCAGATCAAATTCATCACCATCCGTGATTTACAGGAGTACCGCAAGTGTCACGATAAACTGGTCGATCAGGTGACGGCAGTGAACCTGCCCACCAAGTATGGCACCTTCAGAGCTTATGGTTTTGTGAGCCGCCTGAACGGAGAGCATCACATTGCACTGGTAAAAGGTGACATTGGCGATGGAAAGGATATTCTGTGCCGCGTCCACTCGGAATGCCTGACAGGAGATACATTTGGCTCTTTGCGTTGTGACTGCGGCCAGCAGCTGGCCGCTGCCATGACGCAGATCGAAAAAGAAGACCGGGGTATCCTGCTCTATATGCGACAGGAAGGCCGGGGCATCGGTCTGATCAACAAGCTGCGTGCCTATGAACTTCAGGAGCAGGGCATGGATACGCTGGAAGCCAATCTCGCTCTGGGGTTCCATGGAGATGAACGGGAGTATTATCTCGGCGCACAGATCCTCCGGGAACTTGGCGTAAAAAGCCTGCGCCTGCTTACCAATAACCCGGACAAAGTATATCAGCTCTCCGAGTTTGGGCTGGAGATCTCCGAGCGCGTACCCATTCAGATGACGGCGACCCCGTATGACCTGTTTTACCTGAAAACGAAGCAGGCACGGATGGGGCATCTTCTGGAATATTAACAACGAAAGAGGTATTTAAAAATGAAAACATTTGAAGGCAAGCTGGTTTCTCAGAACATCAAGGTCGGTATCGTAGCTGCCCGCTTCAACGAATTTATCACGTCCAAACTTCTGAGCGGAGCAATGGATGGCCTGCTCCGGCACGATGTGCAGGACGCTGATGTTCATGTTGCATGGGTTCCGGGTGCTTTTGAGATCCCACTGGTTGCCTCTAAAATGGCAAAAAGCGGAAAGTATGATGCTGTGATCTGCCTTGGTGCCGTGATTCGCGGTTCTACCAGCCATTACGACTATGTGTGCAATGAGGTTTCCAAAGGCATTGCCACGGTCTCGCTGGAAAGCGGGGTTCCCGTCCTCTTTGGTGTTCTGACCACCGAAAACATCGAACAGGCCATCGAGCGGGCAGGCACCAAAGCAGGTAATAAAGGCTATGACTGTGCAGTCAGTGCCATCGAGATGGCAGGCGTCCCCGCCGACGAGGCCGGGCGGCAGCTGCTCCGCCGGGAGCTGATGAATGTGCTCAAGAGCCTGACGCCCCGGGAAGAGCGGGTCATCGCCCTCCGCTTCGGTTTGGAGGATGGCCGCGCCCGGACGCTGGAAGAGCTGGGCCGGGAGTTCAACGTCACCCGGGAGCGGGTGCGCCAGATCGAGGCCAAAGCCCTGCGCAAGCTCCGCCACCCCAGCCGGGCCAAGCGCCTGCGGGATTATCTGGATGAATAAACCGGATTGCAAGAGTAAATGGTGACAAAATGCACAAGGGTGTTTTTGTCTGGAACGTAAAAAACAAAAAAATCAACCCCAAAATCACGCAAAGCATACACGTTCCCGGGTGTCCGATAAAAGAGGGCGTCCGGGAATTTTTTTGCCTCAAAACGGAAAAATGGCTTGACAACAGGGGTTTCAGGGTGTATACTGCATTAGTATCACATAATGGCCTAGTGCGCCAAAAAGGGAGTTTGCGCAGCATGAGCGGAACGGGTCCTACCGAAAAGTTTGTGCAAAACGCCGGACTTCTGCGCGCAGTGCAGGCCGAATTATGTGTGTCTGCTCAAATTCGACCTGCATTTTGCAACATCCGTAGAGTATAAAAGTAAGGAGTGGTTGATTTTATGATGAAAGTCAAGCCCGTCAAGCTCGGCAAGACCGAGCGCATGAGCTTCTCCCACATCGACGAAGTCATCAGTATGCCGAACCTCATCGAGGTCCAGAAGAACTCTTATCAGTGGTTCCTGGACGAGGGCCTGAAAGAGGTCTTCCACGACATCGGCACCATTGAGGACTACACCGGCAATCTGGCACTGAGCTTCGTGGACTTCCGTCTCGATAAAGAGCCCAAGTACAGCATCAAAGAGTGCAAAGAGCGCGACGTGACCTATGCAGCACCCCTGCGCGTCACCGCCCGTCTGCTGAACAAGGAGACCGGCGAGGTGAAGGACCAGGAGATCTTCATGGGCGACTTCCCCCTGATGACCGACGCCGGCACCTTTGTCATCAACGGTGCAGAGCGCGCTATCGTCAGCCAGCTGGTCCGTTCTCCCGGCGTATTCTACGGCCATGATCACGATAAGGTGGGCAACGACCTGTACAGCGCCACCATGAACCCCAACCGCGGCGCCTGGCTGGAGTACGAGACCGACGCTTCCAACGTGTTCTATGTCCGTATCGATAAGAACCGCAAGCTGCCCGTCACCGTGCTCTGCCGCGCACTGGGCCTGTCTTCCAACGAGGACATCCTGAACTACTTCGGCGAGGATGAGCGCATCCTTGCTACTCTGGAAAAGGATACCACCAAGAACACCGAGGAAGGCCTGCTGGAAGTCTACCGCAAGCTGCGCCCCGGTGAGCCTCCCACGGTGGAGTCCGCTACCAGCCAGCTCAATATGCTCTTCTTCGACCCCCGCCGCTACGATCTGTCCCGGTTCGGTCGTTATAAGATGAACAAGAAGCTGTCTCTGGCACGCCGCATCACCGGCTACATCGCCGCTGAGAACGTCGTTGCTCCTCTGACCGGCGAACTGCTCATCGAGAAGGATGCCAAGATCACCCGTCAGATGGCTGAGGCCGCTGACAACGCCGGCGTCAACATCGTCGTGCTGAACGTCGAGGGCAAGAAGGTCAAGGTC
>OIKC01000308.1_pt1 | contig 8591 bp, 10 predicted proteins | sample 1583601 | NCBI WGS metagenome assembly OIKC01 (sample SAMN02674698, study PRJEB24791) | human gut metagenome, SKBSTL036 | isolation source: stool | host: Homo sapiens | place: USA | reverse complement strand
ATATGTGGCAGGCGCACATCGGCGCGAAAGACCAGATGTAAGGGGGTGTTGTCAGATGTATGGAACATTGAAAAAAATCTTTGCTTTTGCAGGCAGCAAAAAGGAGCTTCTAAAAAAATCCCTGTTATTCTCATTCCTGTCCGGGCTGTTTTCAGCCATGCAGTTTGCCGCCCTCTTTGTGGTAATTGGTGCACTGGTATCTGACAACCGGGACGGAAAGTTTATCTGGCTTTCGCTGGGGATTATGGCCGTTTCCCTCATTGGGCGTATCATCACGACCTATTTTTCCACGATGGAGCAGACGGAAACCGGCTATTGCATGGTGGCGGAAAAACGTATCCACATCGGAGATCGGCTGCGCTACATCCCGATGGGCTACTTCAACAAGAATAGTATCGGGAATATTACCGCCATTGTCACAACAACTTTGGGTGATGTAGAGAACTCAGCAGCCCGTGTCCTGGTGTCAGTGCTGGGCGGTTTTTTCAACTCGGTTGCCCTCGTCATCGTCCTGTTGGTATTTGACTGGCGGATCGGTCTTGTGGCCGCTGCCGGTGTCCTGATTTACCTTGCGGCGGCGGAACTGGCGCTTCGCAAATCTGCCGCGCTTAGCGGGGTACGCCAGCACACACAGGAGTCCCTTGTGGAGTCTGTGTTGGAGTACATTCAGGGGATGGGGATTGTCAAAGCATTTGGACTGGAACGGGACAGCACGCAGTCTATCGGCAGTGCAATTAAGGCGAGCTGCCGAGATAACCTGAAATTGACAAAGGCCAGCGTTCCCTATGACGCTATCAAACAGGCTGTTGTCCGAGTGTTCAGCGTCCTGTTGCTTTTGGCCTCGGTCTGGTTCTGGCTGGACGGCTCCCTGCCGCTGGCCTACGGTCTGATTTTGGTGATTGCTTCTTTCATGGTGTTCAACGATTTGGAGAACGCCGGGAATATGGCCTCTTTGCTGCAAATGCTGGCGGCCTCGATGGATACGGCAAACTCCATTGATGACACGCCGGTAATGGACGAGAAAGGCGCTGATATTACGCCGAAGTCCAGCGAGATCGTGTTTAACAAGGTGGATTTTTCCTACGCAGACCGTAAGATATTAGATCAGGTCAGCTTTACCATTCCCGAAAAAACGACTACGGCCATTGTCGGCCCTTCCGGGGCAGGAAAGACAACGATGTGCAACCTGATTGCCCGTTTTTGGGATGTGAATGCCGGGAAGATTACCATAGGCGGTACGGATGTACGGGATTTTAAGCTGGACAGCCTGATGAAGAATATCTCGATGGTGTTCCAGAGCGTATACCTCTTTGCAGATACGATTGAGAACAATATCAAGTTTGGCTGCCCGGACGCCACCCATGAGCAGGTGGTTGAGGCGGCGAAGAAGGCTTGCTGCCATGACTTTATTTCTGCCCTGCCGGATGGCTATGACACTGTGATTGGCGAGGGAGGCGGTACTTTGTCCGGCGGCGAGAAACAGCGGATTTCCATCGCCCGCGCCATGCTGAAGGACGCACCTATCATCATTTTGGACGAGGCAACAAGCAGCGTTGACCCGGAGAATGAGGATGAATTGCAGCGGGCTATCGAGGCATTGACCCATGACAAGACCATCATCATGATTGCCCACCGTCTGAAAACCGTCCGCAACGCCGATCAGATCCTTGTACTGGACAACGCTCATATCGTCCAGCGCGGCACTCATGCGGAGCTGATCCAGCAAAAGGGCCTGTATGCCGATTTTGTATCGGCCAGACAGGAGGCCATCGGCTGGAAGCTGGCTCAGTAAAGGAGGTTCAGATGAAACTTCATGCGTCCGGGGAGGACTACCTGGAAACCATCCTTGTTCTCCAAAAGAAACGCGGTATGGTGCGCTCCGTAGATGTGGCCCGGCACATGGAGGTGTCAAAGCCCAGCGTGTGCCATGCAGTGGCTACCTTGCGGGACGGCGGCTTTCTTATGATGGACGAAGATCACTTTCTCCATCTGACCGATGTGGGCCGCGAGGTAGCCGAAAAAATCTACGAGCGTCACTGCTTCTTTACCGAGCAGCTTATCACCGCAGGCGTTGACCCCAAAACTGCGGAGGCCGATGCCTGTCGTATTGAACACATCATCAGCGATGAGAGTTTTGACCGGCTGAAAGAAGCAGTCGAACAAGAGCAAGACTAAAACCGAATAAGCCAAGCGATCCTGCCCCGCAAGACGGGGAAAGAAAAAAACCGTTGCAGGGCAGGCAGCTTTGTGCGCCCAAAATGGATTTTCCGGGTACTGCGGCGGTTTTGAGTACATCAAGGCCGCCGTTCCTTATGCCCTCGACAAAGGAGTGACGACTACACGCTGACACGGCGGCTTTAGGAGGGAGCCGCCATGAAGCACATTGACCGCCGACAAATTCAGACGATATTTCACTACCGTCAAAAAAAGCCCAGTCAACGAACAGGCCCCGTCTGGCAGCCGGTGCGAAAATTGTCATTCTGTAAGTGAATATTGGAGTTTTTGCGCTCGAATAGCTTTCTGCTGTCCGGGCGTTTTTTCATACCTGTGGGGCCGTAACATCGGGCCAGCATGGCCCGAACCTTGGCCCCAGTGCCGTTCTCCGCCGCCCCATTCAGATTTACCAAAAAAATCTGAATGGAGGAAAGGCAGATGGAAGTTACCATCAATTATAACGGACAAGCTGTGGCCGTGGAGGTTACGCTGGAAGTCTATGAATTTCTTGACCGGGCCGATCATAAAACGGAGAACCTGTTCCATGAACAGCGGCGGCATTGGGATGGCCGGGAGTTTGACGAGTACATCATTACCACCGAGGGTGTAGGGGTCTACGGCGAAACGCCGGAGGAATACCTTTGCCGCATGGAAACGCTGCATGAGCTGATGGCTGTTCTGGACACCTGTACCGAGGCCCAGCGCCGCCGGTTCCTGCTCTATGCGCTTGACGGGCTGAGCCTTGCAGAGATCGGTGTGCTGTGCGGCTGCTCCAAAGTGGCTGTGTATCAAAGTGTGGAGGCGGTCAGAAAAAAATTTATAAATTTCTTTGAGAACAGGCTTAACGAATGACCTGTTTTCTGGCTACCAAGTGAAAGGGATCATTTCCCTTATCTCAGCGAGGGGCGGACAGCGGACGAGCTGTCCGCCTCTCCGATTTTCAGGAGGTAAGCCTATGAAAACAATCAATCTGCGGTGGATGTATCCCCACTACCGGCATGACGAGTTTGTGGATGTTACGGACGAGGTATGGGCAGCGATGTATCAGGCCAAGCGGGAGATGGAGAACTATGAGCGTCGGAAAGTCTACCACCGCGCCTACTACTCTCTGGACGCATACAGCTGGCTGGAAAATTACGCACTGGAACACAGCAGATCGCCGGAAGATATTTTGCTGGAACGAGAAGAAATGACCACCCGCCTATACCTGATTGCAGCTCTGCCGGTGGCTCTGGCTCATGCCACTCCGACACAGGCCCGCCGTGTTCACGCCTACTACATTGCTGGTATCAAGCAGCCGGAAATCTCTCGGATAGAGGGCGTCCACAGCAGCAAGGTTAGCGTTGCCATCCGCCGGGGTCTGCGGAATATGCGCCGCTGCTATGATGACCTTTTTCAAACAGAGTGAGGGCGTGCCTATGCAGACCATCAATCTCAAACAATATTATCCATTTTGCAAAGAGGACATTTTTGTGGAGGTGTCCGATGAGATCGTCGAAGCGTTTCTTCTGGACAAGAGAGCCGAGGCCGCCAGAGATCGCAAGATGTTCCGGTATAAGGCGTTTTATTCCCTCGATTGTAACGATGGAATCGAAAATGCCGCCATCGGCTGGGCGCAGCCATCGCCGGAGGATCATCTGATAGAAAAAGAAGAATTAGCCGAATACGAAGAACTGATACGGCGATTGTACGAAGCCATTTCCTCCCTGCCGCCTATGCAGGCTCGCCGTGTCCACGCCCGCTATATGCTGGGTATGAAAGTGAAAGATATTGCCGCAATGGAGGGTATCACGCCATCACAGGCGGGAAAATCCATCCATGCCGCACTGCGGAGACTGCGCCGGTACTTTGCTCGACAGAAATGGACGGTCAATCTATGAGTATTTCCAAAGAAAAGAGGTGCCTGACATGAACGAAAAAATTACAGCCCACCCCCAAAAAGAAGAACGGGAGAAAGTCCTGAAGGAGATTCGGCAGCTTGAAAACCGAAAGAAGATTTTGGAGAACAAGCAGCGGAACGAAGAACGCAGGGTTCGCACCCGCCGCCTGATTGAGCGCGGAGCCATTTTGGAGGGTATTTTTCCGCTGGCCTCCAACCTTTCCGGCGCAGAGGTCAAAACATTTCTGATTGCCCTGTCCCATCTTCCGGGGGCTGCGGAATTGACTGCAAACCTGCCAAAATCCGGGGACACGCCATAAGTCCCTTGTTTACAAGGGCGCACTTATACACCGTTGCCGGTGCTGTGCGCCCTGCCGGGGGCGTTGCGTACTTCGTCCGCGATGGGAAGCTACGCTCCCCAAACCCCTTGTGCGCTCTGCGCAGCCAAACACCCGCTTTGCGTTTGTCCGGCTCCACAGAGCCTGTTATCCCCTCACTGAAAGGAGGTGTTCCCCATAGATTTCTGTCATATCCCCGTCAGTATCATCAAGCGCAGCGCAGGCCGTTCTGCCGTTGCCGCAGCTGCTTACCGCAGCGGAACCAAGCTGACAAATGAATGGGACGGAATGACCCACGACTACACCCGGAAAGGCGGCATTGTCCATGCGGAGATCATGCTGCCTGCCCACGCCCCGCCGGAATTTGCAGACCGATCCACCCTCTGGAACAGCGTGGAGCAAATTGAGAAAGCAAGGGACAGCCAGCTTGCCCGCGAGATTGAGGCAGCTCTGCCCCGCGAACTGTCCAGAGAACAGCAGCTTGCCCTTGTCCGGTCCTATGTGAAGGACAACTTTGTGGACAAGGGGATGTGCGCCGATTTTGCTATCCATGACAAGGGAACCGGCAACCCTCATGTCCATATCATGCTGACGCTCCGGCCTCTGAAAGAAAATGGACAGTGGGGCGCAAAGTGCCGCAAGGCATACGATCTGGACGAGAATGGACAGCGTATCCCGGATGGGAAAGGCGGCTGGAAAAATCATCGGGAGGATACGACCGACTGGAACGATAAAGGAAATGTGGAGATTTGGCGGGCAGCGTGGGCAGCCTACACCAACCGGGCGCTGGAATCTGCCGGTAGACCGGAGCGCATTGACCACCGCAGTTACAAGCGGCAGGGCATTGATAAAATTCCCTCTGTCCATCTGGGGCCAGCTGCCAGCCAAATGGAAAAGCGCGGTATCCGCACCGACAAGGGGGAAGTAAACCGACAGATCGTCGCCGACAACAAACTGCTGAAAGAAATTAAAGCCCGCATTACCCGTCTTTATCGCTGGTCGAAAGACGAAGCGGAAAAACCACAAACACAGCAAAGCAGCTTGACTGCTTTGTGGGAGGCCCAGCAGCAGTTGAACGCTCCCCGCACCCGCACCGGCAAAATCCGGGCTTTGCAGGAAAGCGCTGCACTATTCAGCTTTTTGCAGGCAAACGGCATCCAGTCTATGCAGCAGCTTCATGAAAAAATCGCTGATATGAACAGCCGTTACTATGACCTGCGGGGAAAGATCGTCAAGGCCGAGCGCCGGATCACTACCCTTACCGAGCGCGGGGAGATGTGGGAACAGTACAACCAGTACAAGTCCATCCACAAGCAGCTTGCCAAAGTAAAGCCGGAAAAACGGGAACAGTTTGAACAGCGCCACAGCCGGGAACTGATCCTCTATGACGCGGCGGCCCGGTATCTGAAAGAACTGAAAGCCAGCGGCGAAGAAATCACCCCGAAGGAATGGCGGCGTGAGATCGACCTGTTGACCGCCCAGAAACAGGTGGACAGCATCGACATGAAAGCTATGCGGGAGGAGCTAAAAGCTGTGGAACGGCTCCGCAAGGCCGCCGACCAACTGGCCCGGCAGGAACGGGACAAGCCCCGCGACCGGGGGCCGGAGCGGTAAAGGGTACGGCGCTTTGCCGACCCCTTTCAGGTGCGTCGCGTTTCACGACACCCTTTTGCACACAGAAAAACCGCCGTACAGGTTTCCCCATACGGCGGCAGTCGGTTTATTTGCCGAACAAGTCGCTGTGTGTGCCGGTGCGGGCCAGCGTCAGCACCAGAACATCATCCTCTATGCGATAGACAAGCAGCCAGTCCGGGAGAATATGACATTCCCGATGGCCTGCCCAATCGCCGGACAGGTCATGGTCACGGTTCTTATCCGGCAGCGGCTCGCCCATTGCCAGCAACGCTACGACCTGCTCCAGCAGCTCGATCTTCAAGCCACGCTTGATGGCTCGTTTGTAGTCTTTTTTGAAACTGGTCGTGTACTTGACGGTATATTTGGTTTCTTTCATCTTTTCAGGTCAGCAAATAACTCGTCAAGGTCATTGTAGCCCTTTACAGACGGGTCTTTTGCAATCCTTTCCGCTTCCAGCATGGCAGCAACCGTTTCTTTGTTCGGCTGTTCCAGCCTTACTTCAAAGGGAATGCCGCCTTCACGAAGCGACTGGCGCACAAAGATGTTAAACGCCGTAGTCAGGTTCATGCCAAGTTCAGTAAACAGTGCGTCCGCCTGCGCTTTCAAATCTGCGTCCATGCGGATACTGATGTTTGTGGTATTTCCAGCCATACGATCAACCCCTTTCTGCTGGCAATTATAGTATATGCCATTTGCACGAAGAAAACAATACTTTGCACGAATATTTAACAATAAATTCATTCAAGGAGGATACCTGCTTTATGAAAGAAATCATTTATGAAGAACAACAAGACTGAACCTATCCCTGTCATGGATTACCGCCAGTACCGCAGAGCGCGGAGGCTGGTGCATGAGTGCTGTAACTACATCGACGGAAACTGTATCGCCCTGGACGATGGGGAGGAATGTGTCTGTGTCCAGTCTATTTCCTACTCCCTGTTGTGCAGGTGGTTTCGGGCGGCGGTATTGCCGCAGGATAAGGAACTGGAAACGGCGCTGTTCCACCGGCTGAATGCTAAGAAATGCGCCGTATGTGGGGCGCTGTTTACCCCCGGTTCCAACCGGGCCAAATACTGCCCGGAATGTGCCGCACGCATGAAGCGGATCAACGCCGCAAAGCGCAAGCGGAAACAACGGGAGAAATGTCACGCTTTAGGGGCTGAAAAACCCTTGTAAATCAAGGCTTTTTTCGAGGGTGTCAAAGGCAGGCTGATAGATTTATCCTCTGACCCCTAAAATAGCCTTAAAATGCGTACAGAATCCCAAGAGAACCCCTAAGGAGGAACCCTATGTCAGACAATCGAAAATATTATTACCTGAAACTCAAAGAAAACTATTTTGACGATGATTCCATCGTGCTGCTGGAAAGTATGCAGGATGGTGTGCTGTATTCCAACATTCTGCTCAAGCTGTATCTGAAATCGCTGAAACATGGTGGACGGCTTCAACTTGACGAGGACATTCCTTACACGGCGCAGATGATCGCCACCATTACCCGCCAGCAGATCGGCACTGTGGAGAGAGCCTTGCAGATCTTTTTGAAGCTGGGTCTTGTGGAGGTGCTGGACAGCGGCACATTCTACATGAGCAACATCGAACTTTTAATCGGCCAGTCCTCTACCGAGGCTGAGCGAAAGCGGGCTGCGAGGCTCCAAAACAAGGCTCTTTCCGCGCCCCGGACAAACGGCGGACATTTGTCCGACATTCGTCCACCAGAGATAGAGATAGAGTTAGAGAAAGAGATAGAGATAAAGAGAGAGATAGAGAAGGGACGCTCCGCCCGCGCCTATGGCCGTTACCAGAATGTTTTCCTGACGGACGAGGAACTGGCAGACTTGCAGGCCAGTTTTCCCACTGTATGGGGCCAGTACATCGAAAAGCTGTCCGAATACATGGCCTCTACCGGTAAGCGGTATCAGAGCCATGCCGCCACCATCCGGCGCTGGGCCGGTGAGGACGCGAAGAAAGCAGCCCCGCCCACCCGCAACCGGGATTACAGCGTAAAGGAGGATGAAACCGTATGATGGAGATTACCGCAGAAATCCGGGCGCTGATCGACAAGGCAGCCGCCGGTGTGGAACTGGCCGGGGACGAGTACATAGACCCGGCAGACGGCCTCATTCACTGTAAGAAGTGCGGCGGCCAGAGGCAGACCGTTGTGCCATGCTTTGGAAAACCAGGCTACTTCATGCCCCGCTGTATCTGCCAGTGCCAGCGGGAGGCCGAGGAACAGCGCAAAGCCGCCGAGGAACGGCAGCGCCGCATGGAGCGTATCAAGCGCCGGAAGGCCCAGGGCCTGCAAGACCGTTATCTGTACGACTACACCTTTGCCAACGACAACGGCCAAAATCCCCTGATGGACAAGGCCCGCGCCTATGTGGAGAACTGGAAGGAGGCATATAGGAACAACACCGGCCTGCTGCTGTTTGGGGATGTGGGAACCGGCAAGTCCTTTTTCGCCGGTTGTATCGCCAACGCCCTGCTTGACCGGGATGTGCCGGTGCTGATGACGAACTTTCCCACCA
>OIKC01000304.1_pt1 | contig 8736 bp, 6 predicted proteins | sample 1583601 | NCBI WGS metagenome assembly OIKC01 (sample SAMN02674698, study PRJEB24791) | human gut metagenome, SKBSTL036 | isolation source: stool | host: Homo sapiens | place: USA | reverse complement strand
TGACAAAGCGCTTTGTCCCGGAGAGTGGAAAGAAATATTTCCTCACACTTAACAATACAGAGAACCTGCCACTTGCCAAACCATCCGTAAGGAACTGCCAGTGGCAGTTCCTGTAGGTGGCAGCTTTTCTTGCATACTTTGGTATACAAAAATGCTCCGGAAATCTGTCACCTGACAAAATTCCCGGAGCATTTTTATTTTTATTCTTACTCTATTCTGTTTCTATCCACCTTAGTTACCTGAGCTTGACGAACTGCTTGAACTTGACGAACTGCTTGAGCTTGATGAGCTGCTTGAGCTTGACTCAACCTGAATGCACTGATTAGCCAGCCATTCTTTTACAAGATCATTCAGCGCAATCTCTTTCAGATCTGACTTTGATGCAGCTTTCTTTAAAGCTTTTACACTGTCGTATCCATACTCTTTTGCAATCTTCTTAAGCTCTGTCTTATAAGTTGCATCATCTAACTTAATGTTCTCTTTATCTGCAATTGCCTTTGTTACCAGTGTCTGTTTTACGCTGGATTTTGCAGCCTTTGTTACCTGTTTTTCGAACTTTTCAACAGTTGTTCCCATCTGCTGCTTGATCAGATCATCATATGACATGTTATAAGCTTTTGCAACAGACTTGTACTGAGAGATCAGAGAATCCTCAATCTTCTTTACATCTTTCTCCGGATATTTCTTAACTTTTGTATTATCAAGAACCTTCTGCCATGCTGCCTGCTGTAAAGAATCATTATATGTCTTCTCGTTATCCTCCTCGAGAGACTTCTTCACTTCTTCTTTGTACTCTTTTACTGTCTTTGATTTCTTAGATACTTTCTTTACCAGTTTGTCTGTAAGCTTTGGTGTATTCTTTTTGGAAATGGATTTTACAGTAATTGTAAATGTTACATCTTTGCCTGCAAGATCAGAACTTCCATAATTCTCCGGGAACTTTCCGTTCCAGTCAAATGTATCACCGATCTTGTGTCCGATAATACTGTCTTCAAATCCTTCGATGAAAGAATTAGAACCGATCTCCAGTGGATAATCTGTAGAAGATCCACCGTCAAATGCTTCGCCATTCATCTTTCCAACGAAATCAATCGTTGCTGTATCGCCTTTTTTTACTGCACGGTCTGTCACTTCTTTTGTTGTTGCATTTTCATCCAGTACTGACTGAATCTGTGTATTCACATCATCATCCGTTACTTCGCTCGGTTTGTCAACTTTATCTACTTCAACACCTTTGTAGACTGAAATCTTAATGTTGTCATTTTCAAGGCCTTTCGTCGACTGACAACCAGTCATCAAAAGAGAGACTGCCATAACACCTGTTAATAACATTGCCACTTTCTTTTTCATATCGCACCTCATTTTATCATTCATTCTAAGGTGGGAACTTTATCCCATCTGCTTTCCGAAGTATACGCTAACGCATACCACTTTGTTATATCACATTTTGAAAAACTTTCATAGCATTTTCACATATATTTCACTCTTTTATCAAAATTTTTGTTTTGAAATCACCTACTTTTCCTGTATACTTCTTGCACTCCTACCGAAACAATGTTAGAATACTTGTTATGGAATATAGAATATAGGAGGTTCATTGTGAAGACATTTACAATTGTATTATTGGTAATCCTTGTGATTTTGATCGTTGCATGTGTTGCATTATATTTTGTTGGTAAAAAAGCAGAAAAGAAACAGGCAGATCAGCAGGCACAGCTTGATGCAGTTGCACAGACTGTTTCCATCCTGGTTATCGATAAAGGTCGTATGAAATTAAAAGATGCCGGCTTGCCGGATATCGTACTCGAGAATACACCAAAGTATCTTCGCCGTTCAAAAGTACCGGTTGTAAAAGCCAAAGTCGGACCGAAGATCATGACACTTATGTGTGATGCGCAGGTTTATCCTTTGATTCCTGTTAAGAAGGAAGTCAAAGCTACGATCAGTGGTATTTACATCACAGCTGTTAAAGGTGTAAGAGGTCCTCTGGATGTACCGGAGAAGAAAAAGGGATTTTTCGCAAGATTAAGAAACAAATAAGAATAAAGAGTACTTAAAAACAGCATTGGAACTTATCGTTCCAGTGCTGTTATTTTTATGTCTATATTGCAATCGGCAACAGGATCTCCGTTGATGTCCAGTGCATAATTCACATGCACCGTGATCTTTTCATCCTGTTCTTCGAACTGGATATCCTTGGTAAAGACTCCAATCATCATCTCACCGTATGGTGTCTCATACTGTGTCATATTGATCTTATCTTTCTCGAATACCATATGGGTATTCGTAATTCCGCTCTTGATGATCTCGACCTTCTGGTCATCCAGGATCCTTACTTTATTCTTGATGGTTCCCGGGATTCCTTCCACCAGTTCATCATAGATCACATAGTGCTTTCCATTTTTCTCATAATAGCTCGCAGGTACGATTACCTCGATTGGTTCACTTCCCGGCTCATCGCCCTGTGCTTCAATCCCGGTCACATCCTGATGCAGACCGGATATACTTAATAATACGTCTTTTGTCATATATTCTCCTAATAATCTTCAATATCAATTGCCTGTGTCTTATCTACATCGTACGGCAGGATTGAATTGGCGAATTTCTTAAACTTCTCTGCCGCATCACTGACATAAAAATCATATGCTGCCGGTTCTCCCGATGTATTAGCAATTTTCTGCTCTTCCAGTATCTTCTTCAGATCCATCGCCGTCTCGTACGCCGGATTTACAATATGTACTTTTTCTCCAAAATATGCCATGATCCTTGATCTGAGAAGCGGATAGTGGGTACATCCCAGGATCAGTGTATCGATCTCTGACTTTCTCATATCTGACAGATAGATATTGATCACTTCTTCTGTGATTTTATGCTTTGCAAATCCCTCTTCTACCAACGGTACGAATAACGGACATGGCTTTCCGATGACTTCTGCCTCCGGCATAAGTTTCCGGATTTCTTTGGTATAGGTCTCGCTCTTGATCGTTGCTTCTGTACCAAGTACACCAATCTGACAATTCCTGGTCTCTCTTACGGCAGCTCTTGCTCCCGGTACGATCACTCCGATGATCGGAATGTCGAACTCTTGCTGCACTGTCTCAAGCGCCAGCGCACTGGCCGTATTACATGCGATCACGATCGCCTTTACATTCTTTGTCTTTAAAAAACGGATGATCTGTCTGGAAAAACGGATAATGTTATTCTTTGACTTACTTCCGTATGGAACTCTTGCTGTATCCCCAAAATATACTACATTTTCATTCGGCAGCTGACGCATAATCTCTCTTGTGACAGTTAAGCCGCCCACACCTGAATCAAACACACCGATTGCTGCAGTGTTCCTGTTTTTATTTTCCACGATATTAAATCTCCTTTTATGAATACTCCACCATATTTTACTATTGTACCGTCTTGGACGTGCATTTTCAAGAGATTTTATGTCGAAACCTCCCTTGTATACTTTGCTATAAAAAAAGTTACCTGCCATAAAACAGATAACTTTTTATTCTTTATTCCGGTTTTAATTACAGAGCCAGCTCTTTTGCAATCTCATACTGGTAAGCAGGAATTCCTTTTGTCATTCCAAGTGCTTCATCAATATCGAAGTCTACATACTCACCATGTTTGTAACCTACAACACGGTTTGTCTTTCCTTCAAGCAGAAGATCTACGGCTTTTGCTCCCATGATAGAAGCGTATACTCTGTCTTTACATGTCGGGCTTCCACCACGCTGCATGTGTCCGAGAATCGTTGCTCTTGTCTCCATACCGGTTGCTTCTTCAATTCTCTTAGCCATGTTTATAGAATCTCCAACACCCTCTGCATTGATGATGATGTAGTTCTTCTTTCCACGTTTTCTTGATTCCTGAATATCAGCAATGATCTTATCTTCGTCATAATCATGCTCTTCAGGCATCAGGATCTTCTCAGCTCCGTTAGCAATACCGCACCACAGTGCAAGGTATCCTGCATCTCTACCCATAACCTCGATGATAGAGCATCTCTCATGAGAAGTTGATGTATCACGTACTTTGTCAATAGCCTGCATAGCTGTATTAACGGCTGTATCGAATCCGATTGTATATTCCGTACAGGCAATATCCAGATCGATCGTTCCCGGAAGTCCGATTGTATTGATTCCGAAGTTAGCAAGTTTCTGAGCTCCGGCAAATGATCCGTCACCACCGATGACTACCAGACCATCAATACCATATTTTTTGCAGATAGCTGCTGCTTTCTGCTGACCTTCCTCTGTACGCATCTCTGCACAACGGGCTGTCTGAAGAATTGTACCTCCGCGCTCAATTGTATCGGATACGTCTCTGGCTGACAGATCGATAATTTCCTCGTTTAAAAGTCCCTGATATCCTCTTCTGATGCCTCTTACCTTCAGTCCTTTACCAAGTGCTGTACGAACAACGGCACGGATTGCTGCGTTCATTCCAGGGGCATCTCCACCACTTGTCAATACACCTATTGTACGAATTACTTTTTTGTCTGCCATGATTCATTCCTCCATTGTATTAGTTTGTTCCAATTATCTTCTAACCATTATCATTTCTCTCCGATGATATTGTACATGAATTAGTGCACGCTTTCAATGGGTTTTTCTATAACTTTTACACAACTTTCACCCAGATAATTCGTCAATCTGCTCAACAATACCTCATCTGCGGTCACATTCCAGCCCTTTGCCAGGCGTTTTACCGCTTTTTCCTTCCTGCAATAGATGATAACTTCATCCATTCCTTCAGATACTTTCAGAATGTCCTGAAGCATTCCTTCCTGCTGAAGATAAGTCGCTTTATCCGGATATTGAAGCCATAGTTCCTTCTTCGTCTGTTCAAACGGGATCACCTGCTCACAGATCAGTTTACTTGGTGCATCATCTTCTTCGGATACCCTTCCCTTTATAAATACTTTGGCTTCTTCATTCAGATACATCTGATTTTTTTCAAAATCTCTCGGAAAGATCACAACTTCGACTGATCCCACCAGATCTTCCAGTGTAATAAATGCCATAACTTTATTGGTCTTGGTATATTTGATCGTCTTATTGGTGATCATGCCGCCGACGATCTCTTTTGCACCGTCATGTACCTTTGTCCTTCCCGTCTCATCATCTATCTGGAAATCTAATGTCGTTCTGGAAATGTTCTTCTTCCATTTTTCCTCATAATCCTCCAGCGGATGACCGCTTAAGTACACACCCAGCACTTCTTTTTCAAATGCAAGCTTTGTCTCTTTCTCGTACTCTCCTACATCCGGAAGTGGAATGTCGAATTCCGATTTCTGGTCATCACTTACGATGTCAAATAATGAAAGCTGTCCGGTCATGGAGTATTTCCGCTCACGGTTCACCTGATCCAGGATCTGTACATAAACTACCATAAACTGCTTTCTTGTACCACCCAGACTGTCAAATGCTCCGGATTTGATAAAGCTTTCGATCGTACGCTTATTGACTTCTTTTCCCGACAGACGTTCGATAAAGTCTTTCAGGTTGCTGAATTCTCCTCCATTTTTTCGTTCCTGGATGATCGACTCGATCACTGGCTTTCCGATACTCTTGATCGCCGCCAGACCATAACGGATATTGCCGCCGTCAACGGAGAAGCTTCCTTCTCCTTTATTAATATCCGGTGGAAGGATCTTAATTCCCATCTGTCTGCAACTGTAAATGTACTCTGATACTTTTCCCGGATTGTCGATCACGGAAGTCATAAGTGCTGCCATGAATTCCACCGGATAGTAATATTTTAACCAGGCAGTCTGATATGATACCACCGCATAGGCTGCCGCATGTGATTTGTTAAATGCATATTTTGCAAAATCGATCATTTCATCATAAATCTTATTCGCCGTCTTCTCGTCGATTCCGTTGGCGATACAGCCCGGCACGCCTTCGTCCGGATTACCATATACGAAATTCTGGCGCTCTTTCTGCATGACATCGCCCTTTTTCTTCGACATCGCTCTTCGCAGAAGATCGCTTCGTCCAAGCGTATATCCAGCCAGATCACGCACGATCTGCATAACCTGTTCCTGATATACGATACATCCATAAGTCGGTGCCAGGATCGGCTCTAACTGCGGGCAGTCATAAGTGATGCTATCCGGATTGTTCTTTCCCTTGATGTACTGCGGGATGAAATCCATCGGTCCCGGACGGTATAAGGAGATACCGGCAATGATATCCTCCAGATTCTGCGGTTTCAGTTCCTTCATGAAGTTCTTCATTCCGGCACTTTCAAGCTGGAATACGCCATCGGTCTTTCCTGTTCCGATAGACGCCAGAACTGCTTTATCATCATAATCGATTTTATTAATGTCTATTGTCTTACCACTGCTGATGCTTGCCAGACGCTCTGCATCCTGTATAACAGTCAGGGTACGCAGACCTAGGAAATCCATTTTCAGAAGCCCCAGTTCTTCCAGTGTTGTCATCGTAAACTGTGTCGTCACTGAGCCGTCCGATCCAAGAGACAATGGCACGAATTCTTCGATCGCACGCTGACCGATCACAACTCCCGCTGCATGCATGGATGTATGTCTCGGAAGACCTTCCAGTCTTCTCGACATATCGATCAGTTCCTTAACCTGTTCATCTTCCTGATACAGTTTCTTGAATTCCGGATTCATCTTCAGTGCCTTATCAAGCGTAATATTCAGCTCTGTCGGCACCATCTTTGCAATGCTGTCTACAAATGCATACGGAAGGTCCATGACACGTCCTACGTCACGGATGACTCCACGTGCTGCCATCGTACCGAAAGTTACGATCTGTACTACCCGGTCTGCGCCGTATTTTCTTCCTACATAATCAATGACTTCCTGGCGTCTCTCAAAGCAGAAGTCCACGTCGATATCGGGCATGGACACACGTTCCGGATTCAGAAAACGCTCGAACAGCAGCTGATACCGGATCGGATCGATATTGGTGATCGCAAGTGTGTACGCCACAATGCTTCCTGCCGCAGATCCACGCCCAGGTCCAACCATGATTCCGTTGCTTTTTGCAAAATGAATGAAATCCCATACAATAAGGAAGTAATCCACGTAACCCATGCTTTTGATAACGCCCAATTCATAATTCAGGCGCTCCACAAGGGCTGGATCCGGGTCTTCTCCATATCGTCTTTTTAGTCCGTCAAAACAGAGCTTATTCAAATATTCCCATGAGGTAAATCCTTCCGGCACATCGAATTTCGGAAGCTTTGTCACACCAAATTCAATCTCTACATGGCATCTGTCTGCAATCTTCTGTGTATTTTCCAGCGCCTCCGGTGCATATGGGAAAAGTGCTGCCATCTCTTCTTTGGACTTCACGTAGTACTGTCCGCCTTCATAGCGCATCCGATCCTCGTCTGCGAGCTTTTTCCCTGTCTGAAGGCAAAGCAGGATATCATGTGGCTTTTCATCTTCTGCGTAAGTATAATGCACGTCATTTGTCGCCACAAGGTCGATTCCAATCTCCTGCGACAGACGCATCAACTGCTGGTTAACGGTGCGCTGTTCCGGGATCCCATGATCCTGCAGTTCCAGGAAAAAGTTGCCTTTCCCAAAAATCTGTTCATAATGAAGCGCAGCTTTTTTTCCTTCTTCATACATCCCTCTCGCCAGGTTTCTCTGTACCTCTCCGGCAAGACATGCACTGAGGGCAATGATTCCTTCGTGATAGGTCTCCAGAAGCTCATAATCTACTCTTGGCTTATAATAGTAACCTTCCGTAAATGCACGTGACACGATCTTCATCAGATTGGCGTATCCTGTATTATTCTCGGCAAGAAGTACCAGGTGATAATATCGGTCCTCATCGCGTCCTACGGCTGTTTTATCGAATCTGGATCCCGGTGCCACATAGACTTCACATCCCAGTACAGGATTGATTCCTGCCGCTCTTGCGGCTCTGTAGAAGTCAATGACGCCATACATGACACCGTGGTCTGTGATCGCAGCCGCTGTCATCCCCAGTTCTTTGACTCTGGCAACATATTCTTTAATTTTATTCGAACCGTCCAGAAGGCTGTATTCCGTGTGGACGTGCAAATGCGCAAAATTCATATTGTGTTCGCTCCTTTTCTCTGTGTTCCATTTTAGCAGAAATGAGGGGGATTTCCAACTGGTGGGGGGAAAATTTTATAGGTTGGTGGGCGGCGGATTTCCAAATATATATACTCCGGTTCCCCTCGGCAAAACATTCCGATGAACCCCTGAAAGCGGGAATCGTGTTCAGCAAAGGCTTCCACGATTCCTGGGTTTCATCTCCATTACCTCGAAGGGAACCGGAGTATATATATTTGGAAATCCGCCTGTTCAACGGTATCGAATGATTTTCTGGATGTGTTGGAATCTGCAGGAAGAGAATTGATGGAAACACAGATTATACTTACCTGCGCTGTACCACTCATACTCTATGCAAGTGTAAGCCTGTTAAGTTTCTTCTGGTTTACACCTATAACTTTGAGTGCCAGCCTTAGTTCTAACGCAAAAATACCACCGCATTGATATTTTTTCTCCCATGCGGTGGTTTCTTTTCTTACTCCACTGCCTTTACCGCAGCAGACATTTTTTCTTCATTTTGTTTTGAAAAATACAGTTTTGTTTCCCCAATGATCACTTTTCTAAGTGCAATGATTGCGATCAGGTTTGGAATGATCATCAGCGCATTCGTGATATCTGCCAGGAGCCAGATTGGTTCCAGCGATAAAAACGGTGCCAGATCGGAAGAGCAC
>OIKC01000303.1_pt1 | contig 8762 bp, 7 predicted proteins | sample 1583601 | NCBI WGS metagenome assembly OIKC01 (sample SAMN02674698, study PRJEB24791) | human gut metagenome, SKBSTL036 | isolation source: stool | host: Homo sapiens | place: USA | reverse complement strand
TGATCATCCTGATGGATGGCCATTACAGTATTATGATTTAAAACTTTTTCTATCCTGTACATCATATCCCCACTCGCATTTCCACATTAGATTCTTTTACGCTTCATAGATATCAATCGCGAAAAGCTCATCTCCTGCCTTGATCTCACCTTCATTCAGAAGACGGATCTTCTGGTTGTCTTCCAGCTCTGTGCAGAGAACCGGTGATGCTACAGACGGTGCATTCTCTCTCAGATAATCCAGATCCAACTTCAGCATCGGATCACCCTTCTTCACTGCCTGTCCGTTCTCAACGAAGCACTCGAATCCTTTTCCGTCCAGTTTTACCGTATCAATGCCAACATGGATCAGAAGACTTACTCCGGATTCTGTCATGAATCCGATTGCATGCTTGGTATCGAATACGAAGCATACTTCTCCGTCTTCCGGTGCTCTTACGATCGCATCTTCCGGTGTCACAACAGCACCGTCTCCCATCATACGTCCGGCAAATGCTTCATCCGGCGTTGTGGAAAGATCTGCCGCAAGTCCCGTGATTGGACTTGAGATCACGATTGTATCTACTACTTTCTTTTCTCCTGCCTTGTCTTCTATTGTAGCATCTTCTGATGCATTCTGACCAGTACTTTCTGTATCCTTCTGTGGCTCATACAGCTCTTTTGGCGCATGTTCCAGATAATCTTCCAGGTTCGCCTTAATAACTGTCACACTCGGCCCGTAAATGACCTGTACGCCCTGTCCACGGTGTACCACGCCCGATGCTCCGGTTGCCTTTAAGATTCCATCATTTACCAGATCCGGATTGCTTACCGTACAACGAAGTCTTGTCGCACAGCAGTCTACATCTTCAATGTTCGCAGATCCTCCAAGTCCTCTTGTAATCTCCGCACTCAGTGAATCTTCCGAACCAGCTGTTGCACCAGCTTCCGTATTGCCTGCTTTTCTCGCATTTACATCTGCTTTTGTATAAAGCTTTGTCTCTTCGTCATTATCTTCACGTCCCGGTGTCTTGAGATCTAACTTCTTGATCAGGAATGAGAAGATAAAGTAATACAGGAAGAAATAGATAATTCCTACCGGAATGATTCTGATCCAGCTTGTCTTCGCATTTCCCTGAAGGATACCGAATAACAGAAGATCTAAGAATCCACCGGAGAATGTAAGTCCTACCGCAATATTCAGGATATGTGCGATCATGTATGCACTACCTGCCAGTACCACCTGCACTACAAAAAGAACCGGTGCTACGAACAAAAAAGAGAACTCCAGAGGCTCTGTGATACCTGTTAACATACATGTCAGTGCTGCGGAAAGAAGAAGTCCGCCTGCTGCTTTTTTCTTCTCTGGTTTTGCTGTACGGTACATTGCAAGTGCCGCTCCCGGAAGTCCGAAGATCATGAAGATGAACTCACCTGAGAAATATCTCGTTGCATCTGCGCTGAAATGCGTAATATGTGCAGAATCAGCAAGCTGTGCGAAGAAGATATTCTGACCTCCCTGGATCAGCTTTCCGCCGACTTCCATCGTTCCGCCGACAGCTGTCTGCCAGAATGGAAGATAGAATACATGGTGCAGACCGAATGGGATCAGTGCACGTTTTACAATACCGAAGATCAGTGTTCCAAAGTAACCCGTTCCTGTTACCAGACCACCCAGTGCATAGATACCGTTCTGCACGATTGGCCATACGAAATACATTGCGATTCCGACGAACATATAAGTAATCGTTGAAATGATCGGTACGAATCTGGAACCGCCGAAGAATGATAACGCATTCGGCAGTACAATCTTGTGGAAACGGTTGTGAAGTGCCGCAACACCAAGACCTACAATGATACCGCCAAACACACCCATCTGCAGTGTATTAATTCCACATACCGAAGCAATCGTTCCTTCAAGCACATTCTTGGAAATGGTTCCGTCTGCCGCGATCTTACCACTGATTTCAAGCATACTGTTAATAGAAATGTGCATAACAAAGTATGCGATCAGTGCAGATAACGCTGCAACTTCTTTCTCCTTCTTTGCCATACCGATGGCTACGCCAACGGCAAAGATAAGCGGAAGGTTGTCGAAAATTGCACTTCCGACTTTGTTCATGATGATCAGCAGCGAATGAAGAAGTGTTCCTTCTCCTAAGATTCCCTGCAGTCCATAAGTTGCGATCGTTGTGGCATTGGTAAAAGAACTACCAAGGCCAAGGAGCAATCCTGCTACCGGAAGGATTGCGATCGGGAGCATGAAGCTTCGCCCTACTCTTTGCAATACGCCAAAGATTTTGTCTTTCATAGTTTTTCTCCTTTTCTTTGTACAGGTATCTATGCATAGTGTAGGCTCTTTTGAAGATGCTATACGTGATGATGATTTTCACATCATTATAAATACAAAAAAGAGGCACTAACTCTGCATAAATACTACTAATTTATACATAGTTAATGCCTCGTTCACTAACAAGTAACATACTATATTAATATAATATCACCATTCACATATTCTGTCAATCCACTCATTTATTTTTTTATAACTTTCTCACCGAATTTCCGTCATTTAATTTTGCTGGAAAGCGATATGCATAATTCTTTGTCTGCCAGTTCTCATCATCCATCATACGCAGCAGATGATTTCCCGTAATCCGCCCCAGCTTATTTTTCGGATGTATGGCAGAGAGCAATTTTATATCTGTCGTATCCTGTAATTCCGCATCATCAAAGGATACAACAGACAGATCTTCCGGAACATGTATTCCCCTTTCTTCCAGGAACTCCAGATACACCCATGCGACTTCGTCATTGTAGATCAGAAGTGCTGTACACTCCCTGGTATGACGGTAAATATGTGCAAGTCCTTTTTTACTGAACTTATCTTCCATTTCTCTTGTGGAATACCAGCGGATACAGTCGTCATCGTATTTGATGCCATAATCGGACATACACTGTATAAATCCCTTATAACGTGCAATCCCCTGCATGTCATCATATTTCAGGATTCCTCCAATTTTCCGGTGTCCATGTTCGATCAATATCCTGGTAAGTTCATACGCTGCCCGTGTATCGGACATTTCCACACTGTCAAATGCCATATTTTCATAATGGTTATGAATAAAAATTGTAGGTATATTTCTTTTCTTAATCTCTTCATACAGACGGATATTCGGGTTCGGAAATGCAGAGCGTGACCCTTCTATGATCAATCCTGATACATTGTTCTTAAGCATTCCTTCCAGATACGCTGCCTCATCATTCAGACGATTCTTTGTAATCGCTACACCAATCCGATATCCTTTTTCGCTCAGGGATGATTCTATTCCGTCATATACCTCTGGAAAGAGATATTCGGAATAATAGCTCAAAAGTAACCCTACCTGCGGACGGTTGTCATCAATCAACTGTCCCTCATAAGACACATACGTTCCACTTCCCCTCACACGGGTGATCAGACCTTCTTCTTCCAGCTGCTGTAGTGCTGTCCTTACGGTCTGTCTGGAATAGCCAAATTTCTTCTGCAGACTCGTCTCTGAAGGAAACTTATCCATATTCTTGATCACTCCACTCGTGATCAAGGTATGTGCCCAGTTATATAATTTTTGATATTTTAAGCCTTCCTGATTCGTGTTCTTCATAACCTCTCCATATACCAATTACGGGCAAAAACATCAAAGAATGCCTTTGCCCGTAATGAATAAATAATTTTATTATTTGATAACCGTAAGTGATTCACGGTCTGCGAATACTGCTACGAAGATCAGGAATACAACTCCCTGGATCAGCTGCATCATCTGTGTTGAGAATCCCATCATTGTCAATCCACTGTTCAGTACAATGTAAAGAAGAGATCCAACAACGATATTTTCAAATCTTACCTTGGCTCCACCGGAAATCGGCATACCACCTAATACCAGTGCGATCAGAATCTGTGTCTCTAACTGGTTACCACCGGAAGATGTAACAGATCCGACCTTGATAACGTTGATAAACGCTGCAAATCCTGTCAGTGCACCTGCCAGTACATACATGAGGAATTTCATTCTGTCTGTGCGGATTCCTGAGAACATTGCTGCTTTTTCACCGGCTCCGATCGCTTTTAAATATGTTCCGAATTTTGTATAACGGAATGCGATAAATCCAATAACCAGAACAACTACTGTACAAGCCACTTTGAATCCTGTACTGTCATAATTGATCAATGTTGCAGAACCTGATACAGGTGCATCCGTTGTCATATATTTGATAAATCCACGGAATAAGAACATGGTACAAATTGTAACAATGAATGATTTGATCTTACGGTATACATAGAAGAATCCGTTGATCGCACCGATGATCGCACCTGATGCAATACCACCAAGAATTGCAATTGCAATTCCATGTTTTGAAAGAATACATACAACGATTGAAGCAATTCCAAGGATAGATCCCTGAGAAAAGTCCAGGCCGCCCATCGTCATAATGAAGAATACGCCCATAGCTGCAATCATTGTAACATATACCTGCGAGAATGCCAGTGACATATTTCCCATCATACGGAAATCTGTCAGGACATTGAACAGCAGGAAAATAACAACCAATCCTACGATTGGCAGGAGCGCACGAACCATCGCCATCTTAGACGCTTTCTTAAGCTGCTGCTCCTTATCGTTTGTTTTTGCACTTACTTGACTTCCCATAGTTGCCTCCTTATACCATCATCGAAATCAGACCATTTTCATCCAGGTTCTGATTACGTTCAAGTTCTCCACTGATTTTTCCATCTTTCATAATAATGATACGATCACTCATACCAATCAGCTCCATCAACTCTTCTGAGATCATGATGATGGATTTACCGTTCTTTCTCATCTGGTTCATCAACTGATAGATGTCCTGTTTTACCTTAATATCGATTCCTCGGGTAGGACTGTCCAGAACAACGATATCAGAATCTTTTCCGATCCATCTTGCAAGAACAACTTTCTGTTTGTTACCACCGGACAGATTTGAAACGAACTGGTTTACATCATTCATCTTTACAGACATCTGTTTTGCATATTTATCGGCAAACTCTCTACGTTTCTTATCGCTTAATATATGTGCTTTATTAGCAAGTTCATCTAATGATGGTAAGCAGATATTGTCACCGATACTCTGATTCAGCACAACCGACTCATTGTCACGGTCTTTGGATGTATAAGCAATGCTGTGCTTAATTGCTGTAGGAATATCGTTGATGTGTGTTCCGTCAGCCAGAACAACTTCACCTTCTCTGTCATAAGATGCACCGAAGATTGCTTTACCGATCTCATGCATACCTGATTCTGACAGACCACCGAATCCAAGGATCTCTCCTTTGTGTAAATCAAAGCTGATATCTTCGATCAGTCCTGGAACTGTAACATTCTTTACGGATAATACAACTTCATCTGATACTTTTTCACCATAGTCTGAACGATAGTAATCACCTGTTACCTCACGTCCAACCATCAGCTTCTTCAGATCATCTTCGTTCACATCTGCACTCTTAACCGTATCGATATATACACCATCCCGGAGGATTGTGATTGTATCGGATTTGTCGAGAATTTCCGGAAGGTCATGGGAAATAAAGATAACCGTATTTCCATTGTCACGAACACGATTCATCTGTTTATACAGTTCTTCACGTCCTTCCTGCGAAAGAGCAGTTGTCGTCTCATCGACAACGACGATCTTAGGATTAAAATATGTAGCTTTTACGATCTCAACCAGTTTACGGTCTTCGAAATTATAATCATCAATCATATCTCCTGCTTTGATCTTATCAAATCCATAGGATTGTAAAAGCTCATTTGCTTTTTTGTTCATTGCTGCGGTATTCTTGATCCCCAGATGAACGAACTGATCTTCATGTCCAAGGAAGATATTCTCTGCTACCGTCAGTCCGGAAAGAGTTCCAAGTTCCTGTACGATGATAGAAATACCTTCTTCATTTGCTTCTACCTGGTTCTTCGGATGAACTTCTTTTCCATCCAGAATGAACTGTCCACTTTCCAGTGTATAGATTCCTGTCAACATATTTGTCATTGTTGATTTACCGGATCCATTTTCACCGATCAGTGCGTGAACCTCACCTTTATTGATATTAAATGACACATCTTTCAACGCCTTCGTGATACCGAAGTTTTTAGAAACATGTTTTACCTGTAATCTCACTTCACTCATTGCTGTCTTCCTCCTTCTATTACTTGACAATCTCGCCTTTTGTAACCTTTGTTGTCAGAGTAACGATAATCAGCAGTGCAAATCCTGTAATAACGTCCTGGATCGCTGTAGGAGCACCAAGTGCGATGAAACCGAAGAAAATAATATTGATTACGAATTCACCGATGATAATAGCCTGCAGCGGCATACCATATTTCTTAAATGCCAGACCGAAGAAACATCCCATAGTCGGTACGAAGTTTCGGCTCATAGATGCCATACCGGTAACCGCTACCATTGAAGAACCATAACTGATTGTCAAAATTGCCATTACTCCAAGGAATGCACCACTTAAGATGAATGCAAGTACCTTGTATTTATTAACATTAATACCCATGTTCTTGGCAACGAACTCATCACTACCAATTGCATAAGTATAAGTTCCGATTTTAGTGTAGTTTAAGAATATGTAAGCAACAACGCATGCTACCAATGCAAGGATAATATCCCAAGGCATACGTCCGAATGCTCTTAAGTGTGCCGGAAGTGTCTGTTCCACACCACCTGCCATGTAGTTTGCTAACGACTCATAGATGAGCGCCAGACCTGTTGTAACAATCATAGATGGAATTCTTAATTTTACATAGAAGATTCCGTTTAATAAACCAACGATAGTGCCTGTAAGAATACCTCCGACGATCAGTCCGAAATATCCTAAATTAAATTTTGTTGCCAATACGCAACCAACGATTGCGGAAAGCATGATATTTGCACCAATAGAGAAATCGAACATTCCCATTACCATTACGAAATAGAAACCAACCGCACCTACAGTGGCAATCAGACTGGCCTGAAAGTAATTGAGCATATTGGAAAATGAGCCGAAGTTATGTGGTGTCAATATTTTAAAGATTGCCCAGGAAACAATTACAAGACCGATCAGGATTACATATCCCATTGTCTTTCCTGAGATTTTTTTAGTAGTGCCCATATTATCTACCTCTTCTTAATCATCTTTTTAAAAGGGAAGGTGGCATCGCCTTTCTTGCGACGTCACCCCCCAAATCATTTTCTGTTATCTTGCGTCCGGTTTATTTACCAGCACGGCTTTCTGCATCAGCGATAGATACGCTTGCTGCAGTTGCTTTCAGCTCTTTCAGACTTTCTTTAGACATAGCTACTAATTCATCGTCTGTGTATGGAAGCTGATTTACGAAATATTTCTCATATGCTGCATAGTCATCTGCTGATGATACATACAGGTATGGGAATGGAACATCTTCGAATTTACCAGCGAAGTCTTTGTAGTTACCTTTGACTGCATTGTAAACCATCATGAATGCGATCAATGGGTCACAGAAGTGTCCACCGGATTCACCGGCCATTGATCCATTCTGAAGTCTTTCTCCAAGGTCTGGAAGGAAGTCTGTAGAAACGATATCGATGTCCTGAGTCTTTCCTGCTCGTTCAACTGCTGCGATTGCTCCCTGAAGTGGATCTCCACCACCACCAGCTGGGATCAGTGCATCAAGATCTGGATCTGCTGCCATTAAAGCTTCTGCTGCTTTTGATCCACCTTCTGAAGTTGTACCTGCATACTGTGGTTCAGAAAGAGTTGCCTTATCGTTCGGGTTTTCTTTATTCCATTTTTCAACGCCTGCTTTGTAACCTTCCCATCTTCCAAGCCATGTAGCATCTCCCTGCTCCCAGCCAATAAGACCGATGTTACGATCTCCTTTTTCAAGAAGGATGTTTACAAGTTCTTCACCGTTTGCCGGTTCATCTTCATGTACAGCTCCGATGTAGTAATCAGAATCTTTAGCTACCTGATAAATATCTGCGCTGTTCTTTTCACTGATTACACGGAAGAACTGTGCAAGATATACTTTATTATCATTACATGTCTTGATTGCTGATGTCATCTCTGTATCAGATGAGTTACAGATGATGATTCCCTGGCATCCTGCTGCTGCTAACTGCTCTACAGAAGCTGTAACTTTCTCAGATACATGTCCCTGGTCAACATACTGTACTTCTACATCCAGTGCTTTAGCTGCTGCATCCAGCATCTTCTTACACTGTGATCCAAGAACGTCTGTTGAAGACCAGATAGAAACTCCGATTTTAACCTTTCCTGATTTGCTGCTCTTGTTACCTGAGCCACCATTGCCGCTTCCACATGCAGCAAGTCCAACTACCATTGTTGCTGCCAGAAGAGCTGCTGTTACTTTTTTGAGAACTCTCTTCATAATGTCTCCTCCGTTTTCTATTTATTTGATGATTCAATTATATACTTAACCTGTCCGGTTTCGCAATAAAATACAACCATTTTTTCTCACAAAGTTGTATCGTTGCAAGTTGTTTTCCATTGCTTTTATGTGTGTTTTTCTATCTTTTTGTGCGTTTTGACAGTCTTAGCCGCTATAATTATGAACAAAAAATGAATTTTTTGTGCACTTTTTGGATTCTTCTTCATATTTTCTTTAGAAAGCAATACAACTTTCATTTTTCCATTTACTTGTATTGTTTTTGGCAAACATGTCGAATTAGATTGTATTTTATTTTTCGTTCGCTCTAAATCCTTTTCGAACTAAATCCTTTTATTATATG
>OIKC01000268.1_pt1 | contig 9215 bp, 9 predicted proteins | sample 1583601 | NCBI WGS metagenome assembly OIKC01 (sample SAMN02674698, study PRJEB24791) | human gut metagenome, SKBSTL036 | isolation source: stool | host: Homo sapiens | place: USA | reverse complement strand
GAGGAGGTGTTATATTTACGATCCGGCTCGGATTTATCCAGATACGGGGATTTAAGGCCGGGTGGAAAAGAACGTTTGGCGGACTGTTTTCGAAAAAAGGAACGGCGGGAAAAGACGGTATGTCATCATTTCAGGCACTTGCAACGGCTATTGCAGCACAGGTAGGAACGGGGAATATTGCAGGAGCGGCAACAGCATTGGCAATAGGCGGACCGGGAGCGATTTTCTGGATGTGGATTGCGGCATTTCTTGGAATGGCGACCATTTTCGGAGAAGCTATTATGGCTCAGAAATATAAGCATGTAGGAAAAGACGGGCATGTAACAGGCGGACCGGTTTATTATATCCAGGCGGCTTTCAAAGGTACTTTTGGAAAAATCCTGGCAGCTGTCTTTTCTGTTCTGATTATTTTTGCACTGGGATTTATGGGAAATGCGGTACAGTCCAACTCGATAGCGTCAGCATTTCATACTGCATTTGGTATACCACAGATAGTGGTGGGGATCATTATAGCGGCTATCGCATTGTTTGTATTTGTCGGAGGAATTTCCAGAATTGCAAAAGTTACAGAGACGATTGTTCCAATCATGGCATGTTTTTATATTATCGGATCACTGATTGTAATCTTTGCAAACTTTAAAGAAATCCCATATGCATTTTATTCTATCGTTGTAGGTGCTTTTAAACCGTCTGCAGTCAGTGGCGGAGCAGTGGGAGCAACGGTAAAGCTTGCACTCACAAAAGGTGTGGCAAGAGGACTGTTCTCGAATGAAGCAGGTATGGGATCGACGCCTCACGCACATGCGGTAGCGAAAGTAGAACATCCGGTAGAGCAGGGATTTGTAGCAATGATCGGTGTATTCATTGATACCTTTGTAATTCTGAATCTGACGGCACTGGTGATTATTACAACACAGTCGATTCCGACAGGGCTTACAGGTACAGCACTCAGCCAGTATGCATTTTCGAGTGTATTCGGAAAATTCGGTAATGTATTTATTGCAATCTGTATGTTCTTTTTCGCATTTTCGACGATTATTGGCTGGTATTTCTTTGGGCAGGCCAATGTGAAATATTTATTTGGAAAAAAGGCAGTAAAGCCGTATGCGGTTCTGGTTTCGCTCTGTGTATTGTTAGGTTCACTTGCACAGGTTGATTTGGTATGGAATATGGCAGACTGTTTCAATTCATTGATGGTAATTCCTAATATTCTTGCATTGTTCTTCCTGAGCAGCCAGATGAAAGAACTGCATGACGATTACTATCATAATTTCTTAAAAAATAAAAAAGTAAAATAAAGAAAAAAGACTTTGTGAATAATGAATAAGTGAAAACGAAAAACGGAGGGAAAATAGAAAAATATACAAAAAGCAGATTACATAATTGTTCAAAACAACTAAAAAAAGATAAAAAAAGATAAAGTATTGCAATATAAGTAACAATGATGTAATATAGAAGAAGGAAATAAATGATATAAAAATTTTCTATAACTGAAAAGAAGAGTGGGATGATATTTCTCAAGAGAGAGCTGCCAGGGCAGCCGCCGAAGAGGCAAACCGGTATCGAAAAAAATGTGGAAAAACCGGACGAAACTTTCAGGCAAAAGGACGGAGAAAGGTACTACATTCTGAATCTTGTACTGTAAGAGGAATTAGATTTAACAGGACGAAAGACAGAAAAGGACGTTTGAACGCAGTAACTGGCGTGGGACGTCCTTTTTATTTTCTAAGGCTGGTTGAAATAACATAAGAGAGGATGGACATGAATGAGTAAGTATATGGTGATCACAAATAATCCGCTTGTACGATCCAGGCTGGATGATACACATGAGGTAATCTATCTGGAACTCTCTTATGAAGAACTTCTGAAGGTAGTGAGGGACAGAATTTACGAAGGTCACAGATTATTGACACATCCATTATCAGGAAGTGTAAAACCAAAGGAAACACCGTACAAATCTGTGCTGATATCTGAGAGAAAGGAGAAGGTGGATGGGGAATCTGTCAGATTGATTGAAAATGCGATTCTGGTATGTCAAAAATTTCAAGATAAAAGTAAGTATTACAAAGAAGAAGTTTATAAGGATTTTCAATTGGTTGACTGGACTTTATTAGAGAGCGGACTGGCGTCTGCGGATGTCTGGTAGAAGACAGTGATAAAAGAGGTTGTAAAACGGGCAGCGTTTTATAAAAGAAGATGAAAAGAGGAGGAAAAGATCGTGAGATTAGAAATGGGAAATATTTACATTAAGGATATCCAGTTTGCGGATACATCAAAGATTGAAGATGGAATCCTGTATGTAGATAAAGGAGCTGTAAAAGCGGTAGCATTGGAAGATGAGCATATCAAAACAGTCACTTTTGATATTGCGAAACCAGGAGAATCAGTAAGAATCACACCGGTAAAAGATGTGATCGAACCAAGAGTAAAAGTTGAGGGAAAAGGCGGGGTATTCCCGGGAATTATTTCAAAAGTTGATACCGTTGGTTCCGGAAAGACATATGCATTAAAAGGAATGGCTGTTGTAACAGCAGGAAGAATCGTTGGATTCCAGGAAGGTATCATTGACATGACAGGACCTGGAGCAGATTACACACCATTTTCAAAGACGTTGAATCTGGTTATGGTATGTGAACCTGTAGAAGGTATCAAGCAGCATGAATATGAAAAAGCAGTCCGGTTTGCCGGATTCCGGGTAGCAGCTTACATTGGGGAATTAGCGCGTGAGCTTACACCGGATGAGATAAAAGTATATGAGACATGCGGAATCAAAGAAGGAATCACACAGTATCCGGATCTTCCGAGAGTTGCATATGTCCAGATGCTTCAAAGCCAGGGACTCTTACATGACACTTATGTATACGGAGTGGATGCAAAGAAGACACTTCCTACAATCTTAAGTCCTACAGAGATCATGGACGGAGCAATCGTCTCTGGTAACTGTGTATCTGCATGTGATAAGAATCCTACATATGTACATGAGAATAATCCGGTTGTTCATGATCTGTTTGAAGAACATGGAAAGACACTGAACTTCGTATGTCAGATCATTACAAATGAAAATGTATACCTTGCAGATAAAGAAAGATCTTCTGACTGGACAGCAAAACTGTGTAAGATGTTAGATCTGGATGGAGTAATCGTATCTCAGGAAGGATTTGGTAATCCGGATACAGACCTTATTATGAACTGTAAGAAGATCGAAGCAGAAGGCATCAAGACTGTAATTATTACAGATGAGTATGCCGGACGTGATGGAAAATCACAGTCTCTTGCGGACGCAGATGTGGCAGCAGATGCGGTTGTAACAGGTGGTAATGCAAATGAAGTTGTTATCCTGCCAAAACTTGATAAAGTAATTGGAACTTTGGATTATGTGACAAAGATCGCCGGAGCAAGTGAAGATACACTTCGCGAAGATGGATCTCTTGAAGTAGAACTTCAGGTCATCACAGGTGCAACAAATGAGACAGGTTTCAATAAACTGAGTGCAAGATAGAAGAGGGAGGATAAGAATATGTCTAAGATAAAAGTAGTTCATTATATCAACCAGTTCTTTGCACAGATTGGTGGAGAGGAAAAAGCAGATTATCCTGCAGAAATTCGTGTTGGGGAAGTTGTAGGACCTGGTCTGGCACTGACACAGAATTTTAAAGATGAAGCAGAGATTATTGCAACAGTTATTTGCGGAGATTCTTACTTCAATGAGAACCTTGAAAAAGCAAAAGCAGATATTCTTGCAATGGTAAAAGAGCAGGCACCGGATGTATTTATTGCAGGACCGGCATTCAATGCAGGACGTTATGGTGTGGCTTGCGGTACAATTGCGGTAGCTGTTCAGGAGGAACTTGGAATTCCTGCAGTTACAGGTATGTATGTAGAAAACCCTGGAGCAGATATGTTCAAGAATGATGTCTACATGATCTCAACAAAGAACAGTGCGGCAGGTATGAGGGATGCAGTGAAGAAACTTGCTCCGTTGGCAGTGAAACTGGCAAAAGGAGAAAAAATCGGTTCATCTGCAGAAGAAGGATATATCCCAAATGGTGTACGTGTAAACTTCTTCGAAAAAGAAAGGGGATCCAAACGTGCCGTTAAGATGCTGATCAAGAAATTGAATGACAAGCCATATGTAACAGAATATCCGATGCCGAATTTTGACAGAGTAGAACCAAATCCGGCAGTGAAGGATCTTGCACATGCGAAGATTGCCCTGGTTACTTCCGGTGGTATCGTTCCAAAGGGAAACCCGGACCACATAGAAAGTTCAAGTGCTTCTCACTATGGAGAGTATGATATTACAGGAGTTACAGATCTTACAGAAGAGACATATGAGACTGCACATGGCGGATATGATCCGGTATATGCGAATGAAGATCCGGACCGTGTACTTCCGGTAGATGTTCTTCGCGATATGGAAAAAGAAGGTGTGATCGGATCGCTTCATCATCTGTTCTATGCAACCGTAGGAAACGGAACATCTGTAGCATCTGCGAAAGCATTTGCAGCAGAATATTCACAGAAATTAAAAGCCGACGGAGTAGATGCAGTAATCCTTACCTCTACCTGAGGTACTTGTACTCGTTGCGGTGCAACGATGGTAAAAGAAATCGAAAGAGCAGGAATTCCTGTTGTACATATTTGTACAGTCACTCCGATTTCTATGACAGTTGGTGCAAACAGAATTGTACCGGCAGTTGCAATTCCACATCCACTTGGGAATCCGGCACTGGATAAGGAAGAAGAAAAGAAATTACGCCGTGGAATCGTAGAAAAAGCTCTGGAAGCTTTGACTACGGAAGTTGACGGACAGAAAGTTTTTGAATAGTACATGTGAATATAGAAGGAGATATAACGTAAAATGAGTGAGATTTATGACGTTATCATTCTGGGTGCAGGTCCTGCCGGTCTGGCGGCGGGGCTGTATGCAGGAAGAAGCCGGCTCAATGTTCTGATCATCGAAAAAGGTCAGGATGGAGGTCAGATCGCAATTACTGACGAGATTGAAAATTATCCGGGTCAGATTGTAGAAGGGGAATCCGGACCATCCCTGATTGCAAGAATGACAGAGCAGGCAGAAAAATTCGGGGCAAAAAGGGTATCCGATATGATCAAAGAAGTAGAACTTGAAGGAGAGGTCAAGGTTCTTAAGAGCGAAAAGAATGAATATCGCGGAAAAAATGTGATCATTGCAACGGGCGCACATGCAAGACCGATCGGATGCAAAGGAGAAGGACAGTTCAGGGGAAAAGGTGTTTCTTATTGTGCAACATGTGATGCGAACTTTTTTGAAGATTTTGAAGTATATGTAGTCGGCGGTGGGGATTCCGCGGTAGAAGAGGCTATGTATCTGACAAAATTCGCAAGAAAAGTTACGATCATTCACAGAAGAGATGAACTGCGGGCTGCAAAATCAATTCAGGAAAAAGCATTTAAGAATCCGAAGCTTTTCTTTATGTGGGACAGTGTCGTAGAAGAACTGGAAGGTGACGACATCCTTCAGGCAATGTATGTGAAGAATGTTAAGACCGGAGAAGTAACAAAAGTCGAAGCAGATCCGGAAGACGGAATGTTCGGGCTGTTCGGATTTATCGGAACGGTTCCGAATACAAAGATCTTTGAAGGCGTCATTGACATGGATGAAAGAGGATACATTAAGACCGATGCAGATATGCATACCAATATCCCAGGTGTATACGCAGCCGGCGATGTGCGTGTAAAGAGTCTCCGCCAGGTAGTGACTGCGGCGGCAGATGGTGCGATTGCTGCGGTCCAGGTTGAAAGAAGCATGTCAGATTATTTCTAAAGAGATGTTCTTTTAGGAGAAACTCCGGAGTTTAACCGGATTAAGAATATTATATAAAAGGAGGAAAACAGACATGATAGATGTAGATAAGACTACTTTTGAAGAAGAAGTATTAAAAGCAGATGGTTATGTATTTGTTGATTTTTATGGAGATGGATGTGTTCCTTGTCAGGCTTTAATGCCAAAGGTACATGAATTTGCAGAGACTTATGGGGATAAGTTAAAATTCACATCTTTAAATACAACAAAAGCGCGCCGTCTTGCAATTTCACAGAAAGTTTTAGGACTTCCTGTAATGGCAATCTATAAGGATGGCGAAAAGGTAGAAGAGCTGGTCAAAGACGACTGTACAGCTGAATCAATTGAAGCAATGATTAAGAAATATATCTAGACAGAACGGTAATTTCTAAATCATAGAGAAATGACCTGTAAAAGGTTAAAAATAAAAAGAAAGGAGATATAATTATGGCTATTTTAGAAGGGAAAAAAGCAATAATTATCGGAGATCGTGATGGAATTCCGGGACCAGCCATTGCAGAATGTGTAAAAACTGCAGGTGCTGAGATCGTATTCTCATCTACGGAATGTTTCGTCTGAACGAGCGCAGGCGCAATGGATCTGGAAAACCAGAAGAGAGTAAAAGAATTCGCTGAAGAATATGGTGCAGAGAACTTAGTAGTAGTTCTTGGTGCAGCAGAAGGAGAGGCTGCAGGTCTTGCAGCTGAGACTGTAACTTTAGGCGATCCTACTTTCGCAGGTCCATTGACAGGGGTCCAGCTTGGACTCACGGTATATCACGTATGCGAACCAGAGATGAAAGCAGAGTTTGACGAAGCGGTTTATGATGAGCAGGTAGGCATGATGGAAATGGTATTAGATGTTGATGATATCGTTTCAGAGATGCAGGCTATCAGAGATCAGTTATAGTCCGAAGTTTCTCATACGAATAAAAAGGACAGGTCCGTTGTGTTCCTACAGGGGACTGTCCTTTTTTCAAAATTACAATGCATTTGTAAGAAGCTGCAGGTGGCAGGTTCTGTAGATACGGTGCTTATTTTGAAGTAAACAGAAAGGTGGATAACCAATGAACAGTGTAATTAAAGGGGCAAGTTATGTATTAGTACATACACCAGATATGGTTTTATATAACGGAACAACGCAGACAACAGAGAGAGTTGTAAATCCGGATTCCGAATATCTGAAAGCAGTGCCGGAACACCTCCGGTCATATGAAGAGGCGGTTTCTTATTGGCCGAATCAGACTTATATCGGTAATGCACATCCGGATGAACTTGCTGCAGTTGAATTTCCATATTACGATAAGAAAAAAGAAGGAGCAAAACGTTACGGAAAATATGGTGAGATCATGCCGGAGGAAGAATTCATGCTTCTGGTACAGGCATGCGATATGTTTGAAGTAGTGAGACTGGATAAAGCATTTGTAGCAAAATATAAAGATGTATTTGCCCAAGATCCAATTATCTCTGATGACATTATTGAAAAAATCCATGAAGGAGTAGAGCTTTCAGAGATCGAAGCATTGATCAATGAAGATCATGCAGAACCATTATATTTTGAACATCAGTTAGTCGGATGTGTAAAACCGGCACATGATATTGATGTGAATTTATCTTCTCATATTATGCATGAGAATCTTATGAGCAAAGCATCCAGCGTACTTGCCCTTCTGTATGCTGTGAAAAATGCAGGAATTGAAAAATCGGATGTTGAATATGTAATCGACTGTGCGGAAGAAGCATGTGGAGATATGAACCAGCGAGGCGGCGGTAACTTTGCGAAGGCAGCGGCAGAAGTTGCAGGTCTTGTAAATGCTACCGGATCCGATGCGAGAGGGTTCTGTGCGGCACCTACACATGCGCTGATCGAGGCAGCAGCACTGGTTAAATCCGGTGCATATAAGACGGTTGTTGTCACAGCAGGAGGATGTACGGCCAAACTTGGCATGAATGGAAAAGATCATGTAAAGAAAGGACTTCCGATTTTGGAGGACTGTCTGGGGGGATTTGCAGTAGTTGTATCTGAAAATGACGGAGTAAATCCGGAGATTGACCTTGATATGCTTGGACGGCACAGCGTAGGAACCGGATCTGCACCACAGAATGTAATTGGAAGTCTGGTAGCAGATCCGCTGGATCGGGTCGGTATGAAGATTACGGATATCGATAAATTTTCGCCGGAGATGCAGAATCCGGATATTACGAAACCGGCGGGTGCAGGAGACGTTCCGCTTGCAAACTATAAGATGATCGGAGCTCTGGCAGTTAAGAGAGGCGAGCTGGAAAGAAAAGAACTCGTGAACTTTACAAAAGAACATGGTCTGACAGGATGGGCACCGACACAGGGACATATTCCTTCCGGAGTGCCTTATATCGGATTTGCACGGGAAGATATTTTAAGCGGTAAGATCAAGAATGCCATGATCATTGGAAAAGGAAGTCTGTTCCTTGGACGTATGACGAACCTTTTTGACGGCGTATCATTTGTAATCCACGGTAATACGGCAGCAGAGGAAAAAGCGGCTTCCGGTGTATCTGAGGAAGAAGTAAAGGGACTGATCGCAAAAGCGATGAAAGAATTTGCAGCAACCCTGATGGCAGAATAAAGGGGGTGCGTGAAATGGCAGACAAGATTGAAAGAATCATTGCAGATACATTCTTACAGATGGCAGAAGGACTGGAGACAGGAAACTTCGGAAAGAAGCCAAAGATTGCATTGACAGGTATGGGCAGTGAACACGGAGAAGAAAATGCAATGGAAGCTGCGAAGATGGCCGCCAAAGATGGAATTGAGGTATATTACATCGGAACACTGGAAGCAGAAGGCGTTACTACCGTGAAGGTGGCAGATGATGAAGAAGGCCATAAGAAGATGGAAGAATTACTTGCATCGCATGAAATAGACGGTGCGGTAACGATGCATTTCCCATTCCCAATCGGGGTATCGACGGTTGGACGTGTTGTGACTCCGGCGAAGGGAAGAGAGATGTTTATTGCCAATACAACCGGAACTTCCAGTTCAGACCGTATAGAAGGAATGATCAAAAATACAATCTATGGAATCATAGCTGCAAAGGCGTGTGGTAAAGAGCATCCGACTGTAGGAATTCTGAATGTGGATGGCGCACGCCAGACGGAGATTGCATTAAAAGAACTTGAGAAAAATGGATACGACATTACGTTTGCTGAATCAGCAAGAGCTGACGGAGGTTGTGTAATGCGTGGAAATGATGTACTGCAGGGAACACCGGACATTATGGTATGTGATTCGCTGACCGGAAATATCATGGTGAAGATGTTATCTTCTTACACAACAGGAGGCAGCTTTGAAGCATCCGGATATGGTTATGGCCCTGGTGTCGGGGAAGGTTATGAACAGCTGGTTATGATCG
>OIKC01000266.1_pt1 | contig 9223 bp, 8 predicted proteins | sample 1583601 | NCBI WGS metagenome assembly OIKC01 (sample SAMN02674698, study PRJEB24791) | human gut metagenome, SKBSTL036 | isolation source: stool | host: Homo sapiens | place: USA | reverse complement strand
AAGGGCGAAGCGCTGGCCCGTCGGCTGGCGGAAGCTCTGCCCGGCAGCGTGAGCCGCTGCGGCGGAGACGTGACCCTGAAAGGCTGGACGGCGGAGCATTTTGCACAGGATGAGGCCCTGATTTTTGTGGGAGCTGTGGGCATCGCGGTGCGGGCCATCGCGCCCCACTGCAGGAGCAAGGCCGCCGACCCGGCGGTGGTGGTGGTGGACGAGGGCGGGAACTTCGCCGTGCCGCTCCTGTCGGGCCATCTGGGCGGTGCCAACGCGCTGGCCCGGGCGCTGGAAAAAGCGTGCGGCGCGGTGCCGGTCATCACGACGGCCACCGACGTCAACGGCCTCTTCGCCGTGGACCTCTGGGCCAAGGCCCAGAACTGCGCTGTCCTTGAGCCGGAGCGCATCAAGCGCGTCAGCGGCGCCCTGCTGGCCGGGCAGACGGTCCGGTACTGGTCGCCGTGGCCGGTGGCGGGGGAGACCCCCGCCGGCGTGGAAAAGACTGACGCACCCAAAGCCGCCGACTTCGCCCTGACCCTCACGCCCCAGGGCGGGGCGCTCCACCTCGTCCCCCGCATCGGGGTGCTGGGGGTGGGGTGCCGCCGCGGCACGACGGCCCAGCAGCTGGAAGAAGCCTTCGCGGCGTTCTGTGCCGCGTCCGGCCTCAGCCCGGCGGCGGTCTGCGCCGCCGCCAGCATCGACCTGAAAAAAGATGAGCCGGGGCTTGCAGCGTTCTGCAAAGCCCACGGCTGGCCCATCACGTTCTATCCGGCCGACGAACTGCGGGCCGTGCCGGGACAGTTCACCCCGTCGGCCTTTGTGGCAAGTGTCACCGGCGTGGACAACGTCTGTGAGCGCTCGGCGGTAAAAGCCTCGGGCGGGACGCTCCTTCTGCCCAAAACGGCAGGCGGCGGCGTGACGCTGGCGCTGGCCGTCCGCCCCTTTGCACCCGATTGGAGGACAGAGCAATGAGTGAGAGTAAAAAGACCGTGTTCGTCGTGGGGCTTGGCCCCGGCGGCGGACAGTTTCTGACCGTGCAGGCGCAGAGCGCCTTGCAGCAGGCCGAGGTGTTGTGCGGCTATACGGTCTACATCGACCTTGTGCGCCCCCTCTACCCGGAAAAAGAGTGCTACACCACCGGCATGACCCGGGAGATCGACCGCTGCCGCTGGGCGCTGGACACCGCCCGGGCGGGCCGGGACGTGGCGCTGGTCTGCTCCGGCGACGCCGGGGTCTACGGCATGGCCAGCCCGCTGCTGGAGCTGGCCGAAGAGTACCCGGATGTCAATGTGGAGGTCGTCCCCGGCCTGACCGCCGCCCTCAGCGGCGGCGCCGTGCTGGGCGCCCCGCTGGCCCACGATTTCTGCGTCATCTCGCTGTCGGACCGTCTCACGCCGTGGGAGGTCATCGAAAAGCGTCTGGCCTGCGCCGCTCAGGGCGATTTCGCACTGGCGCTGTACAATCCCTCCTCCAAGGGCCGCCCGGACTATCTGCGCCGGGCCGTGGACATCCTGCTGGCCAACGGCAAAGCCCCGGACACCCTCTGCGGTTCTGTGCGGAACATCGGCCGGGAAGGGCAGGAAAAGCACATCCTGCCCCTCAGCCAGCTCCGGGATACCGAGGTGGATATGTTCACCACCGTCTTTGTGGGCAACGCCGCCACCCGCGCGCTGAGCGGGCGGATGGTCACGCCGCGGGGGTACCGCCGATGAACGTCGTCGTTTTCAGCGGCACCACCGAGGGGCGGGAGCTTTCCCGCCGGCTGGCGGCGCTGGGCATCGAAGTCACCGTCAGCGTGGCTACCCCGCTGGGGCAGGAAGAGCAGGGGAGCACCCCCGGCGTCACCGTCCGGTGCGGGCGGCTCCTGCCCGATGAGATGGCCGCGCTCTTGGGGGATGCCGCCCTCTGCATCGACGCCACCCACCCCTACGCAGTGGAGGCGACCAAAAACATCAAAGCAGCGGCAGAGAAGGCCGGGGTGGAATACCTCCGCCTGCTGCGCCCGGCCAGTCCGCTGCCGGAAAACTGTCTCGTCTTTGAGAGCGCAAAGCAGGCGGCAGAAGCATTGGCCGCAAAAGAGGGCAACCTTCTATTGGCCACCGGGGCCAAGGAGCTGGCGCAGTTTGCGGCCATCCCGCCCGAGCGGCTCTACCCCCGCGTCCTGCCCACGCTGGAAAGCATCGCGGCCTGCGAGGCGGCGAACATCCCCCACCGCAACATCATCGCCATGCAGGGACCCTTCAGCTTTGCCCTCAATCAGGCCATGATGGAGCAGTTCCATATCCGCTGGCTCGTCACAAAGGACGGCGGCGCAGCCGGAGGCTTCGACGAAAAAGCCGCCGCTGCCTTTGCCGCCGGGGCGCAGCTGGTGGTCATCCGCCGCCCGCCCGAGCAGGGCGAGACGGCTTCCGAGGTGCTGAAACGCTGCAAGGAGATGATAAGATGAATGTGACACTCATCGGCATGGGCTCCGGTCAGCCGGAGAACCTGACCCTTCAGGGCCTGGCCGCACTGCGGCAGGCCGACCTCATCCTGGGCGCACGGCGTCTGCTGGCAGTTCTGCCTGCCGGCTGCACCGAGAACCGCGCCGCCGCCTACCGCCCCGACGAGGTGGCAGAGCTGCTGCAGACTTCCGGCGCAGAGAACGCCGTGCTGGTCTACAGCGGCGACACCGGCTTTTACTCCGGCGCGTCCTCCATGATGGAAAAGCTGGAGGCCCTCGGCGTCCGCGCCCGGGTGCTGCCCGGCCTTTCCAGCATCCAGCTGCTGGCGGCGGCGCTGGGCCGTCCGTGGCAGGGGTGGAACCTTGTTTCGGCCCATGGCCGCACCTGCGACCCGGTGGCCGAGTGTATGCAGGGCAGACCCACCTTCTTCCTCACTGGCGGCAGCGAAGACCCCGCCACCCTCTGCGCCCAGCTGGCGGCAGAGGGCTTCGGGGACGTGCAGGGCGTCGTGGGCCAGTGCCTCGGCACGCCGGAAGAGAAGCTCTTCCGCGGCAGCGTCAAAGAGCTGGCCGCAGGCCGGTTCAACAGCCTGAGCGTCCTTCTCGTGGAGGCGGTGGAGGGACTGCCCCGCCGCGCCCCGGGCCTGCCGGACGAAGCCTTCGAGCGGGGCGACGTTCCCATGACCAAGCAGGAAGTCCGGGCCGCTGTGCTGGCGAAGCTGGCCGTCCGCCCGGAAGACATCCTGTGGGACGTGGGGGCCGGGACGGGCAGCGTCAGTGTGGAGCTGGCATTGGCCGCGCCCCGGGGCCGGGTCTACGCGGTGGAGTGCAGGCCGGAGGGCTGTGCGCTCATCAAAGCCAACCGCGAAAAATTCAGGACCCGGAACCTCGTCCTCGTGGAGGGGCTTGCCCCCGACGCCCTTTCGGACCTGCCCGCGCCGGACGCTGTCTTCATCGGCGGCAGCAAGGGCAGCCTTGCCGCCATCGTGGACGCAGCGCTGGATAAGAACCCCGACGCCCGCATCTGTGCGTCGGCCATCGCCCTCGAGACCCTTTCGGCGGCGGTGGCCGCGCTGACGGCCAAAGGCCGGAATGTGCAGGTGAGCCAGATCGCCGTCAGCCGGGCAAAAGCCGTGGGAGGGCTGCACCTCATGATGGCCCAAAACCCCATCTACCTCATCACAGGAGAATGACATGATACAGTTTCTGCTGGCGGCGCCCCGCTCGGGCAGCGGCAAGACCACCATGACCTGCGCCCTGCTCATGGCGCTGAAGCGGCGGGGCTGTGCGCCCTGCGCCTTCAAGAGCGGGCCGGACTACATCGACCCCATGTTCCACCGGGCGGTGCTGGGGGTGGAGAGCCACAACCTCGACCTCTTTTTCTCCCCGCCCGAAACGGTGCGCGCCCTCTACGCGAAGGGTGCCGCCGGACACGGTGCGGCGGTGTGCGAGGGGGCCATGGGCTTTTACGACGGCCTCGGGGGCGTCAGCGACAGGGCCAGCGCGTGGCATCTGGCCGACACGCTGGACCTGCCGGTGCTGCTGGTGGTGGAGCCGAAGGGTCAGAGCCTGACGCTGGCCGCAGAGCTGAGCGGGCTGAAAAGCTTCCGCACTCCCAGCCACATCGCAGGCATCCTGCTGAACAACTGCACGGCCCGGATGCACGCTCTGCTGGCCCCGATGCTGGAAAAAGAGACGGGCCTGCCGGTGCTGGGCTTTCTGCCGAAACTCCCGGAGGCCGTCATCGGTTCCCGCCATCTGGGCCTCTATACGGCAGCGGAAGTGGAAAATTTACAGCAGAAGCTGGCCCTTCTGGCCGACGCGGCGGAGGAGCACATCGACTGGCCCCGTCTGCTGGCCCTCTGCGAAAAGGAGCCGCCCGCCCTGCCGGAAAAAGCCCCCCAGCCTCCGGCCCGCGTCCGCATTGCCGTGGCGCAGGACGAGGCGTTCTGCTTTACCTACGCCGAGACGCTGGAGGCCTTCCGGGACGCCGGGGCAGAGGTGGTCTTTTTCAGCCCCCTCCGCGACACGGCTCTGCCGGAAAACATCGGCGGGCTGTATCTGCCCGGCGGCTACCCGGAACTTCACGCAAGAGAATTGAGTGAAAATACCTCGCTTCTGCGCGAGATAAAGCGAAAAATCGAGTTCGGTCTGCCCACAGCGGCCGAGTGCGGGGGCTTCCTCTATCTGGGGCAGAGCCTCACGGACGCCGAGGGGCAGAGCTGGCCGATGGTGGGCGTTCTGCCGGGCGAAGCAAAAGATGCCGGACGTCTCGTCCGCTTCGGCTACGCCGCGCTGAGCGCAGACTCGGACAGTATGCTCTTCCGGGCCGGGGAGAGCTTTCCCATCCACGAATTCCACCACTGGGATTCCACCGCCAACGGCGCGGCTCTCGCGGCAAAAAAGCCGGTGGGCGGCGCAGAGTGGCGGTGCGGATTTGTAAACGAGCATTTCTATGCGGGCTTCCCGCATTTGTACTGGGCGGGTACGCCCCTGCCGCAGCGCTTTGCCGCCGCGGCTGAAAATTACAGGAGAGACCATGACTGAGACAGAACTCGCCGCCCTCTGTGCGGCCATCACGCCGCCGGACGAAGCCGCCCGGGCGGCGGCGCACGCCCACTGGGCCAGCCTTGCAAAGCCGCTGGGCGGGCTGGGCGGATTGGAAACGACCATCGAGGATGCCGCCGCCCTCACCGGCAGCGCAAAGCTGGATATTTCCCGCCGGGCGGTGCTGGTGCTCTGCGCCGATAACGGTGTGGTGGCCCAGGGCGTCAGCCAGACCGACAGCAGCGTGACCCGCGCCGTGGCTGAGAACCTTGCCGCCCGCCGCACCAGCGTCTGCCGGATGGCACAGACCGCCCGGTGCGAGGTGGTGCCGGTGGATATGGGCATCGCGGGCGAACCGGTCCCGGGCGTCCTCGACTGCCGCATCGCCCCCGGCACAGCGGACTTCACCTTCGGCCCGGCTATGAGCAGGGCTGAGGCTGTGGAGGCCATCGGCAGGGGCATCCGGCTGGTGCAGGAGCAGAAGAAAGCGGGCGTCGGCCTGCTGGCCACCGGTGAGATGGGCATTGGCAACACCACGACGTCCAGCGCCGTGGCCGCTGTGCTGCTGGGCCAGCCCGTCGAAGTGATGACGGGCCGGGGCGCGGGCCTTTCGGACGAGGGTCTTGCCCGGAAGATCGACGCCATCCATCGCGGCATCGCAAAAAATCAGCCCGACTCTGCCGACGCACTGGACGTGCTGGCAAAGCTGGGCGGTTTCGATATTGCCGGGCTCTGCGGCGTCTTCCTCGGCGGTGCGCTGGAAGGTGTGCCGGTGCTGGCCGACGGCTTCATCAGCTGTGTGGCGGCGCTCTGCGCTGTCCGGTTCTGCCCGGCAGCGGCCAAGGCTGTTTTTGCAAGCCACTGCTCCACTGAACCGGCCGCAAAACTGGTGCTGGATGCTCTGAACAAAAAAGCCCTCATCACGGCGGGCCTGCATCTGGGCGAAGGCACCGGCGCGGTGGCCGCCATCCCGCTGTGGGATATGGCGCTGGCCGTTTACGATGGCTGTTATTCCTTTGAAGAGGGCGGCATCGAAGCTTACACGCCGCAGGGGGGTGCGGGATGCTGACGCTGGTGCTCGGCGGCGCGGCCAGCGGCAAAAGCGCCTACGCCGAGAGCCTTGTGCTCAAGACCGGCCTGCCCCGCTATTACCTCGCCACCATGCAGGTCTGGGATGCCGAGTGCGCCGCCCGGGTGGAAAAGCACCGGAAAATGCGGGCGCAAAAGCAGTTCGAAACGCTGGAATGCCCGCTCCACCTCGACCGTCTGGCTCTGCCCGGCCGGGGGACCGTCCTGCTGGAAGACCTCGGCAACCTCGTTGCCAACGAGCTTTACAGCCCCGGCGGGGCAGGAAAGCACACCGCCGAGGCCGTTTTGGTCGGGCTGGAACGCCTCGCCGCCGGGTGCGATCACCTTATCGTCGTATCGAACGAGGTGTTCAGCGGCGGTGCCGACTACGCGGGCGACACCGACCAGTATCTGCTGGCGCTGGCGCAGGTGAACAACGCTTTCGCCGCCCGGGCGGACAACGTCTGCCGGGTGGTCTGCGGCCTGCCGGTGTACTACAAAGGGGGAGAAAAGCTGTGACTGTTTTGCAGACCATCGCGGTGGCCTTTGCGATGTTTTCGGCCCTGCCGGTGCCGCAGTTCGAGTGGAACGAAAAAAATATGCGGTACGCCATGTGCGCTTTCCCCCTCATCGGGCTGGTGTGCGGCGGGCTGTGGTGCCTCTGCGGCGTCCTGCCCCTGCCGGAGCTGGCCCGGGCGGCGGCGTTCTGCCTCGTGCCGGTGGCCGTCACCGGCGGCATCCATCTCGACGGCTATGCCGACACTTCGGACGCCCTCTCGAGCTACGGCGACCGGGAAAAAAAGCTTGAGATACTGAAAGACTCCCACTGTGGGGCCTTCGCTGTCATCCGGCTGTGCTGCTACTTTGTGGCCTACTTCGGCCTCTGCGGCAGTGTGCGGTTCACACCCCGGGCGGGCCTGTGCTGGACGCTGGCGCTGGTGCTGGAACGGGCGCTGTCGGGCTTTGCCGTGGCGGCGTTCCCGCTGGCGAAAGACACCGGCCTCGCCCATACTTTTGCCACAGCGGCCGATAAGCAGACCGTCCGCCGCTTCCTCTGCGGCCTGTCGGCTCTGCTCATCCTGGCGCTGACGGCGCTGGGCGGCGGCGGGCTGGCGGCAGCAGCGCTTCTGGCGCTGTGGCGCTATGATTCCGTGGCAAAAAAGCAGTTTGGCGGCATCACCGGCGACCTGGCCGGGTGGTTTTTACAGCGGGCCGAGCTGTGGATGCTGGCGGCGCTGGCCGTCAGCCAGTGGGGAGGAGTGCTGTAAATGATGTTCATCACAGGGCCGCTCTACAGCGGCAAGCGCACCTTTGCGCGGAACTTCCGGGGCAGCGTCATCGCCGATGTGCAGGACGCCGCCGCCGAGACTCAGACCCCGGAGCAGCTCGAAACGCTGGCCCGGGAGCTGGCGGAATATGATATTGTCATCGCCACCGAGGTCGGCGGCGGTGTTGTCCCGATGGATGCTGAGGAGCGCGCCGGGCGGGAGGCCGCCGGACGGCTGGCCTGCCTGCTGGCAGAGCGCGCCGACTGCGTGGTGCAGATGTTCTGCGGCATCCCGACGGTATTGAAAGGAGAATTACCCCAATGTTGATCTATCTGCTGCGTCACGGCCTGACCGAATACAATGCCCAGAAGCGCTATCAGGGCCAGCGCGACATCCCGCTCTCGGCGGAGGGCCTGAGCCAGCTGCGCCGGGCCGACATCGACCCGAAGGTGGTCTATATCACCCCGCTGCAGCGGACGGCCCAGACGGCCCGGGTGCTCTTCCCGGAGGCAGAGCTTGTGGTCGTGAAGGACCTGCAGGAGATGTGCTTCGGCAGCTTCGAGGGCAAAAACTACGTCGAGATGGAGCACGACGCCGATTATCAGGCGTGGGTGCAGGCCAACTGCGAGAGCAAATGCCCCGACGGTGAGCGGAAGGACGACTTCTCGAACCGCATCTGCAGCGCCTTCTCTGCTCTGGTGGACAAGGCGCTGGCCGACGGCGAAGAACTGCTGGTCATCCTGGCCCACGGCGGCACCCAGATGGCGGCGATGGAGCGGTACGCCCTGCCCAGGCGCGATTATTATGCGTGGTGCGGCCCCAACGCAGGCGGCTATGTGCTGGATGCCGCCGACTGGGCCGAGAAGCGCCAGCTCCGCCTCGTGAAGACCGTGCAGTACACGAAAGACGCGGAGGCCGGCGTATGGTGACCGCCTCCTGGGCTGTGCTGGGAGGCTTCGTGCTGGACGCCATTTTCGGCGACCCGGCGTGGCTGCCCCACCCGGTGGTGTACATGGGCAAAGCCATCTCCCGGCTGGAAAAATTCCTCCGCGCCCGCCTGCCCAAAACGCCTCAGGGCGAGCTGCTGGGCGGTGCGGTGGTGGCGTTCTGCCTGCCGGTGGGGACGCTGCTGTTCACGGGCCTTGTCTGCTGGGGCGCGGCGATGCTTCACCCGCTGCTGGGGCTGGCCGTCCAGATGTTCTGGTGCGGGCAGGCGCTAGCCGCAAAGGGACTGGTGCAGGAGAGCACGAAGGTCTATGTCGAGCTGAAAAAAGGCAGCCTGCCCGCCGCCCGGAAGGCTGTGAGCCGCATCGTGGGCCGCGACACGGAAGCCTTGACCGCCGAGGGCGTGACCAAAGCGGCGGTGGAGACCGTGGCCGAGAACGCCAGCGACGGCGTCATTGCGCCTTTGCTTTATATGCTGCTGGGCGGTGCGCCGCTGGCCCTGACCTACAAGGCCATCAACACCATGGACAGCATGGTGGGCTACAAGAACGAGAAATATCTCTATTTTGGCCGTGCAGCGGCAAAGCTGGACGATGTGGCAAACTATATCCCGAGCCGTCTGGCGGCGCTGCTCTGGATCATGGCGGCGGCGTTCACCCGCAATGACGCCAAGGGCGCATGGCGCATCTGGCGGCGGGACCGCCGCAATCACGCCAGCCCCAACAGCGCCCAGACCGAGAGCGCCTGCGCGGGCGCGCTGGGCGTCCAGCTGGCCGGGCCGGCCTATTATTTCGGGGAATATTATCCGAAGCCCACCATCGGCGACCCGCTGCGGCCCATCGAGCCGGAGGACATCCTGCGGGCCGATCGGATGATGTATGTAGCCAGCGGGTTTGCGCTGGCGTTTGGATGTGCGATACGGGGGTTCTTGGGATGAAACAACTGGTCCACGGCGGTGACT
>OIKC01000264.1_pt1 | contig 9284 bp, 10 predicted proteins | sample 1583601 | NCBI WGS metagenome assembly OIKC01 (sample SAMN02674698, study PRJEB24791) | human gut metagenome, SKBSTL036 | isolation source: stool | host: Homo sapiens | place: USA | reverse complement strand
AGTTTCAGTTCGGTATTCGTGGTGTCCAATGCCCTGCGTCTGCGGTGGTTCAAGGCGAAGCATCAGGCCAATACAGAACGGGATTCAGTCCCTATGCATGAACAAACAACGATTAAACAAGAACGAAAAGGAGCAATTCACATGGAAAAAGTATTGAACATCGAAGGAATGGTTTGCGGAATGTGTGTAAAACACGTTGATAAGGCGCTGCGGGACATCCAGGGCATCAAGGATGTGGCCGACCCGGTGGAGATGGCCCGGATGTACAACGCGGCGGGCGCGGACGAGCTGGTGTTCTACGACATCACGGCCAGCGCCGAGGGCCGCGCCCTCTTCACCGACATCCTCACCCGGGTGGCCGGCGAGATCTTCATCCCCCTCACGGTGGGCGGCGGCGTCAACACGCTGGACGATTTCGACCGGGTGCTCAAATGCGGTGCCGATAAAGTCAGCGTCAACTCGGGCGCACTGAGAGACCCCGGCCTCATCCCGGCGGCGGCCAAGCGGTACGGCGACCAGTGCGTGGTCCTCTCCGCCGACGTCAGGCGGGTGGACGGCCGGTTCCGCGTCTTTGCCAAGGGCGGGCGTGAAGACACTGGCCGGGACGCGCTGGAATGGATCAAATGGTGCGTGGACAACGGCGCAGGCGAAGTGTGCCTCAACAGCATCGACACCGACGGCGTCCGGAACGGCTTCGACCTCGAGATGCTGGACGCCGTGGCGGCCCGGGTGAACGTCCCCATCATCGCCAGCGGCGGCGCGGGCAAAAAGGAAGACTTCCTCGAGCTGTTCCATCATAAAGGCATCGACGCGGGCCTTGCGGCGGGCATCTTCCACCAGAAGCTGCTCACCATCCGGGAGCTAAAGGAATACTTAAACGAAAATGGCGTGGAAATGCGGCTCTGAGCCCTTGCGTTTGCCCGCCGAATACGCTAAACTATAGCTGTCCCCCTGCGGGGAAGGAGAAACATCATGGATCTGAAATTTGACGAAAAGGGCCTCATCCCTGCCATCGTACAGGACCACTACACCAAAGAGGTGCTGACCCTCGCCTACATGAACGCCGAGACGCTGGCGCTGACCATCGCGGAGGGCCGGACGGTGTTCTGGAGCCGCAGCCGTCAGGAGATCTGGCGCAAGGGCGAGACCAGCGGCAACGTCCAGCGTGTGGTGTCCATCACCGCCGACTGCGACGCCGACGCGCTGGTGGTGGAGGTCGTCAAGAGCGGCCCCGCCTGCCACACCGGTGCCGAGAGCTGCTTTTTCAACGAAGTGTATGTTTCCCCGGAGCTGAAGCAGTTCAGCTGGCAGGGGCTGTATGACCTCATCAAGGGCCGCAAGACCAGCCCCAAAGAGGGCAGCTACACCACCTATCTCTTCGAGAAGGGCAAAGAAAAGATCCTCAAGAAGGTGGGCGAGGAGTGTACTGAGGTCATCATCGCGGGCGAAAAGGAAGACAAGGCCGAGACGGTCTACGAGATCAGCGATCTGGCATACCATGTGCTGGTGCTGATGGTGCAGGCCGGCATCACGGTGGAGGACATCACCCGCGAGCTGGAAAAACGACACGTTATCGACCACAAGGTCAAACAGGAAAGGATGCAGTGATTCACTATGGCAGATTATAAGAAGTCCAGTGTCCATTGTCACTCGACGATGTGCGACGGCAAAAACACCTTGCAGGAGATGGCCTCCGCTGCGTGTGCGCAGGGGCTGACCACACTGGGCTTCACGGGCCATAGCTATACCCAGCGCGACCGTGAATACTGCATGAGCCCCAGCCGCACGGCCCAGTACAAGGCCACCATCGCCAAGCTCAAGACCGAGTACAAGGGCAAGGTGGACATCCTCTGCGGCATCGAGTGGGACCTGCTGAGCGAGGACAAGTGCACCGGCTACGACTACTGGATCGGCTCTGCGCACCACCTCTACGGCAAGAACACCGGCAAATACTACGAGATCGACTTCCGCCCCCAGGATCTCCACGACTGCATCTACGACGACTTCGACGGCGACCCTCTGGCCGCTGTGGAAGCATACTTCGCCGAGGTGGAGAAGGTGGCGGCCATGGGCCCCGACATCCTCGCCCACATCGACCTCATCAAGAAGCTGAACGCCGCCGGTGAGTTCTTCGACGAGGAGTCGCCCCGCTATAAGGCCGCAGCCCTCAAGGCGCTGAATGTGGCCAAAGAGCACGGCTGCCTGCTGGAAGTGAACACCGGCGGTGTCTACCGCGGCTACCGCAAGGACTTCTACCCCGGCGCATGGCTGCTGGGCGAGTGGCAGAAGATGGGCGGCAAGGTCATCATCACCTCCGACGCCCACGATGTGGACAGCCTGACCTTCGGCTTCGATGAGGCTGCTGCCGCCGTCAAGGCCGCAGGCTTCAAGAGTGTGGAAGTGCTGACCATCAACGGCTTCGAGACGCAGGAGCTGTAAAATCAGATAAAATGCTTAAAGGGAGCTGTTGTGTGCAACAGCTCCCTTTTGTGGGCAAAAAGGAGAAACCTATGACCCAGTCCCCTGCGAAAAAATCATTCTTCAACCGGAACGTCGATTTGATGAACGGCCCCATCTTCAAGAGCCTGTTCGTCTTTATGCTGCCCATTCTGGTGTCGTGCCTCTTCCAGCAGCTCTATAATACCGTGGACACCATGATCGTCGGCAATGTGCTGGGCGACACCGCCCTTGCCGCCATTGGCGCCTGCGGGGCCATCTACGAGCTTCTGGTCGGATTTGGTATCGGTATCGGCAACGGCCTCGCCATCGTCGCAGCGCGCGCCTACGGGGCCGGAGACGAGGACCAGCTCAAACAGACCGTGGCGGGTTCCATCGTCATCGGCATCATCGCGTCGGCGGTCATCACGCTGGCGGGCGCGGCGGGCCTGCATCCGCTGCTGGAGCTGCTGGACACCCCGGCGGAAATTTTAGAGGACGCCTACGGCTATATCATCATCATCGACCTCGGCGTCATCGTCATGTTTGCCTATAACCTCTGCGCCGGCCTGCTGCGGGCCATCGGCAACAGCTTTATGCCGCTGGTCTTCCTCATCCTCTCGTCGGTGCTCAACGTCATCCTCGACCTCTGGTTCATCGCCGTGCTGGGCATGGGCGTGGCCGGTGCCGGTGTGGCGACGGTCATCTCTCAGGGCGTGTCGGTGGCGTTCTGCATCCTGTATGTCTTCCGCAGCGCCCGGCTGCTCCTGCCCGGGAAAAAGCACTTCCATGTGGAGAGCCGCCTCTATTGGGAGCTGTTCAGCCAGAGCATCTCCATGGGCCTCATGAGCAGTATCGTCTCGGCGGGCTCCGTCGTTTTGCAGTACGGCATCAACGGCCTCGGTACGCTGGTCATCGCGGGCCACACCGCAGCCCGAAAGCTCTTCGCGTTCACGGATATGCCCCTGTCGGCGATGGCCTCTGCCTGCTCGACCTACGTCTCCCAGAACTACGGCGCGAACCATCCCGACCGCGTCCGCCGCGGAATGCGGGACATCTATCTCTACAGTGTCGTGGTGGCTGCGGCTGCTGTCCTGCTCATGGCGGCAGGTGCGGAGTGGATGGTAAAGCTGGTGTCCGGCTCTTCGGAGCCGGTGGTGCTGGAAAACGGCGCACGGTATCTGGTCTGGAACGCACCCTTCTACGCCGTGCTGGGAATGCTGCTCTCCACCCGCTACGCTCTGCAGAGCATGGGCGAGAAGGTGCTGCCCCTGCTGTCCAGCGTCATCGAGTTTCTGGGCAAGATCGTCTTCGTCCTGCTCTTCATCCCCCGCTTTGAGTATAACGCGGTCATCCTCTGCGAGCCGGTCATCTGGTGCTTCATGACCATAGAACTGCTTATCGCATACCGGCATAATTCCTTCGTGTTCCCGAAGAAAAAGTGAAGATGAGCAAAAGGCTCTGCCCGAAAAAAGGGGCAGAGCCTTTTATAGTTCGTGCTTGTGAGCACGCTTTTCGGCGAGCTGTTCGAAGTCCTTTTGGGCCTCCGGCAGGAATTTCAGAGTCCAATTCATTCAAATTCGACCTCATCCATGCTGTCAAGCGCAGCTTTGGTAATGCCGTTCTGCCGATAGACCTCTTCGGCGGGAATGGCATCTGCGGGGTCGAAGCCCTGCATCCGCTGGGCGGCAAGGGCAGCAAGCTTTGCGTCGTTTACTTCGTCGATGAGGCGGAGATATTCTTCCGGCGAGAGAAGGACGCACTCAGGGGAATTGTTCTTCATGACGACCTTCGCGCCCTGACGGCGAACATCTTCAAAGACCTTTCCGGCCATGCCGCGGTTGAACAGAGAGATGGGGATGGTGCTGCGCAGCGCGCTCGAAATGTCTGCCATAATACATGCCTCCAATCTTTTTCATCTTTAGTATATGCAAAGACGGCGAAAATGTCAAGAAAAATATCAGTGGATTCACTGCGATATATAAAAGAACTCCCCGCCATGCAGCTGCACAGCGGGGAGAAAGAGGGAGGAAAATTTTAGATTCAGAGGGCCGAATAGCCGAAGCTGTTCACCAGCGCGTCGATGTGCTGGCCGGCCTTGCACATGGGACAGTCGCGGCTGTCGAAGCTGGCGTAGTCGGGCAGGCTGGAGGGGTCGAAGATGGAGGTGACCGGGATGCCCAGACACTCGTGGGTGGTGGCGAAGATGGCCGACAGGCCCGCTACGGTGCCGCCGTAGTAGTTGACCGCCTCGATGGCCGCCTGCACGGTGTAGCCGGTGGTGATGGAGGCCGACAGGATGAGGACGTGCTTGCCCCTGACCATCGGGGCGAGATTGTCGCGGAGGATGATCTGGCTGCCGCTGGTGTACTCGGGGGTGATGACGTAAATCGTCTGGTGGGCGTTCATGTTGGCAAAGCCGTCTTTGGTCAGCTCGTTGGCCAGACAGGTGCCGATGACCTGTGTGCCGTCCAGACAGAGCACGGTGTCCACGATGGTGCTGTGCTGATAGGCAGCCACCAGCTCCTTGGCGACAGCCTTCGCCTCCGAGAGGCGGGCTTTCTGGGTGGTGACGTCGATGTAGTAGTTGATGTGGCTGTGGCTGGTGGCGAAGTGGCCCTTTGCCACGCGCAGGAACAGACTGCTTTTGTTGGTGGGAAGCTTTACCATATTGATCATAACTGCACACTCCTGTTCTTGTGAAATCAGGCAGGACGCCCATCCCTCAAAAGGAAACAGCGCGGCGGCACATCTGTCCGGCCGCTGCGCTCCCCGGTTGGTATGCTCTTATTGTAGCAGGAAAAGCACCTTATGCACAAGACACAAAACCACTAAAAATCTTCGCTTGCGTTTTGGCAGAATGACGGAGAGATGCAAATAAAAACGCCCAAGGCGTGAGCCTTGGGCGCGGAGTGCAGAAAAGAGATCACTCGAGGACAATTTTATTACTATTAGTATCCTTCTTGGCAACCATCTTCCAAGTGCAGAAAGCACGGGTGTAGCCGCTGTTGCCGCTGCTGGCCTGAATACGGGGCCAGTACTTCAGCTCGACGGTGTCGCCATCCTGAATATCGACAGAGGTGATGGTGAGGGCAAAGTCCTTTGCATCCTCGCTCTCTTCCAGATCAAATTCCGGGTCGGTAATCGTGATATACTGCTTGGCGTAGTTCTTCTCAGTCTTATCGCGGGTCACAGTAAGCTCAAAGCACTCATTGGTCACATACAGCGGAACCTTTTTGGTGGTGCACTTGATGTTGACGGTGCAGGTGAATTTGGACGTATTGCTATCATAAGTAGGTGCCTTGTCGGGATCGTCCGCGCTCTTATAGGTCTTGAAAGTACCCATCAGCTTCAGGGTGCTGCCGATTTTACCGGTCTTCTGATACTCATCCTCACCACAGCCAACGAGCAGGCTGGAACCAGCCACAGCCACGGCAGCGGCGGCGCTGTACTTCAGGAAAGAGCGGCGGTTGAATTCTAAGGACATGATCGTTCCTCCTTTATGTAGAAACACAGAAATCATTGTACTGCCCCGAAGGGCGTCTTGCCTATACAATAGGCGAAAAATGAGCAGATGTCAATGCTTTTCACAAAAATTTTGTGGGGAAGCTCTGCCCTTTATGACGGAATTTCGTCTCGGAAAAATGCCTCAGGCCTGCGTCAGGGCAGAAGAGCTCAGAGAGAAGGTGAGGCTCTTGTTTGCCACGAAGGTCGGGGTGAAGGTGACGCTCAGCTTCTGCCAGCCGGTGGGGACGCAGCAGATCAGCTGGATGTAGCCTGCGCCCTGCGGGGGCAGATTGGTGGACTCGGAGAAGCTCTGAGCGGCGGCATTATAGAGCTGGATGTAAGCGCCGACCTCGGCCTCAGCGCCGTCGCAGACAGCGGTGAAATCGGTGGTGGAGGCGGCCAGAGCGTGGAAGTACTGACGGGCGACATCGAGCTTGGTGGCCTCATCGTTCAGCGGATAGGCGGCATCCAGTTCGGCGAGGTTCTGTGCGCCGATGTTGAAGGTAGTCGCGCCGGAGCGGTTCACAGCGGTGACGAGCACGGCGACATACTCGTGATCGGGCAGGTCGGGGGTGTTGGCCATGGTAAAGACGCTGGTGAGCTGGACGCCCAGATTGTTCCAGTTGCTGACCTTGTCGCCGACCTTGACTTCGATGGCGTTGCTGGTGCTGGAGCCGCAGCCGCCCAGCATGGCAGCAGCGCCCAGAGCCGCTGCGGAGGCACCGGTACACTTGAGGAAGGTGCGGCGGGAAATTTTATTGGACATGGATGTGTCCCTCCTTAAATTCGCTTTATGATGAAGCACGATGAAAATGTTCTGCTTTGTTTATAACATCTTTTGCACGCAGATGCAAGCAAAAAACGGCAGAATTTACACTAGTTTCACAGAGACTTAAGTGCGGTCCTCTCCGGTCAGCTCCCGGGCGCGGGTCTCGCTGGTCTTGACCAGATTGAGCAGGCTGGGAGTATACAGCGGGTATTCCCGGGTCAGGCTCTCGGTGGTCATGGCGAGGCAGGACGGGTCGGCCACGCCCTCGCCGCCGGGCAGCGCTTCGCCGGCCAGCAGGGCCTCCACATTGGCCTGAGCCGAGTGCATCACAGCGTCGGAGTAGCCGGGCCAGCGCCGGGCGTCCACGCTGAACATGCTGGGGGCATTGTGGGACTCGGCGGAATAGAGCAGACGGAACATCTTGGCCACGGCGGTCATCAGGTAGGCGCTCACCTCGGTGGTCAGGGCCTTGCTGTGGCACTCGCCTATCTTGGCGTAGAGCACGTTCAGGCTGTTGGAGATGAGCTTTTTGTTCATCGTGGGCAGGACGCTGCCGTGGTAGATGTTGTCCTTCATCTTGTCGGGGTTGGGGATGTCCTCTGCCGAGAGCATCATGCCGTTGCGCTCTGCCGAGCGGCCCAGCAGATAGTCGCAGGAGACATTGTAATAGTCTGCCACCCGTACCACAAAATCCAGGCCGCACTCCCGGATGCCTTTTTCGTAGTGGGAAAGCAGGGCCTGCGAAACGCCCAGATCCTCTGCCGCCTGTTTCTGGGTGATGCCGCGCTCCTTGCGCAGCAGTTTGATGATACGATTGAACTCCATGATGTTTGGCTCCTCAGATAAAAATAGGACTTCCTTGATTTTTGGTTTACAGCACGTTGATTATACACAATGGAAAACGACTTGTAAAGCGAAAAAGTGACGGTTTTTCCGCCGGAATTTCGGTGTTTTTGTCAAAGGGGTTGCTCTTTCTACCATATCTATGTTAAAATAAACCTTACCGGCATATATTTAGTGTCTGATGGTGCCGGAAAAATCAGCAGAAAAGCAAGATTTGTGCGAATCAGCACAGGAATAGATAGCTCATAAGAGGTGTTTTTGCATGAAAACCTTTAAGCTCCATCTCATCCGCCACGGCCTGACTTCCGGCAACTTACAGGGCCTTTATATCGGCAGCGGCACGGACATCCCCCTGTGTGACGAGGGCCGCGCCCAGCTGGCCGAGCTGAAAGAGCGGTTCGAGTATCCGCAGGTGGATACCGTCTTCTCTTCCCCGCTCATGCGCGCCGTGGAGACGGCCAACATCCTGTTCCCCAATGCGACCCACCAGTTCTCGGTGCATGACCTGCGGGAGGCCGGTTTCGGCGTCTTTGAGAACCATCCCGTCAAGGAGCTGGTGAAGAACGAGGACTTCAAGAAGTGGATCACCCCGGGCTCCGGCTTCGTGCCGGAGGGCGCAGAGCCCACGGAGCAGTTCCACGCCCGCTGCTCGGAGACGCTGCTCAAGCTGTTCGAGTATATGATCCGGATGGACGTCACCGAGGCCGCCTGCGTGACCCACGGCGGCGTCATCATGAGTATGCTGAGCCAGCGCGCCCTCCCCTCCCGCCATCCCGAGCAGTGGATGGCAGACCCCGGCTGCGGCTACACCGTCCAGACCGACGTTCAGCTCTGGATGCGCGACCGTCTGGTGGAGGCCATCGACATCGTCCCCTTCGGCTATGCCGATACCCTGCGGGGTCAGGCCGAAGCCGAGGAGAATGAAGCATTCGAATAAGAAAGAACGCTCTGCCGCCCTGCGATTTTTCCGCCGGGCGGCATTTTTGTACTCTTTTGGTACAAAATCAGCAAAGAAAACGCAAAACCTGCGGAAGAACGCTTTCAAACCCTTGACAGGGGGCAAAGAAACCGATACTCTATAAAATGAATGATTTTTCTCGCTGCAAGGAGGAGTCCCCGATGTCTCAGTCTCTTTCCCGCCGGTCGTTCCTGAAATGCGCCGGTTCGGGCGCGGTCAGTCTGGCCGCTGCCCTGCTCACAGGCGTTTCGGCGGCTGCGGCACAGCCCCGCGTGATGGGCCAGCCTGCCCTGCTGGACGGCAAGGCGGCGGTGGAGCTGCTGGGCTATGCGCCTGCACCCGGGCTGGGCGGCGTGTTGGTCTACCTCTCGGTGGAGAACCTCTCGGCCCGCACCCTGCCGGTGGGCGCAAGCTACCTCCACAGCCGGGATGTCTCGACCCTGAAGGAGCTTTACAGTCTGGACAGCGGCGTGACCGCCCGCTGCGGGGGTCAGAGCGTCCCCTGCGGCAGCTTTGCGGCACCGCTCTACGCGGAGAACGCTGCCGATGCCTCGGCCTTTACGCTCAACCTCGCCGCCGGGCGCGGCGCAATGCTCCACTGCTTCTGCGCTGTCCCGGAGGATTGGGAGGCGCTGGAGCTGAGCTATCGCCCCGCCTTTGCCGCCGGACAGCCGGTGGAGTTCGTGGTGCGCCGGGATGCCGACGCCGTCCGCCTCGGACCGGTGCCGGCGACGCCGGCGGAAGTCGGAAGCGCAGTGAGATCGGAAGAGC
>OIKC01000258.1_pt1 | contig 9480 bp, 5 predicted proteins | sample 1583601 | NCBI WGS metagenome assembly OIKC01 (sample SAMN02674698, study PRJEB24791) | human gut metagenome, SKBSTL036 | isolation source: stool | host: Homo sapiens | place: USA | reverse complement strand
GCCAGTCGCCGCGGGGCGAAAGGGTCACGCTGCCCACCTTGGGGCCGTCGGGCAGGCAGCTGCGCTTGAACTGCTGGGCAAAGAACCGCCAGTAGAAGTTGCGCAGCCACTTGTAAAGCACTTCGTCCGGGTACTCGGCCCGGCCTGCGAAGGCCGCTTTCGCCAGCCGGAATATCTTCGACGGGCCGAAGCCGAAGCGGAGAACATAATAAAGGTAGAAGTCGTGCAGCTCATAGGGACCCACGAGGTCTTCCGTCTTCTGAGAGATCTCGCCGTCCTTGGCGGGCAGCAGCTCCGGGGAGACGGGGGTGTCGAGGATGTCCAGCAGCACCCGGCGCAGCTCGGCGGAGGCGGCAATGTCGGCCTCATACTGGACGAGGTGGCGCACCAGCGTCTTGGGGACACCGGCGTTGACGCCGTACATGCTCATGTGGTCGCCGTTGTAGGTGGCCCAGCCCAGCGCCAGCTCGGAGAGGTCGCCGGTGCCGACGACGAGGCCGCCGGTGCGGTTGGCGGTGTCCATCAGCTCGAGGGTGCGCACACGGGCCTGTCCGTTCTCGAAGGTGACGTCCAGCACGCTCTCGTCCTGGCCGATGTCCCTGAAGTGGCTGTGGACGGTGTTGGCGATGTCGATCTCGGTAAAGCTGACGGCCAGCTCGTCGCATAAGATCTCCGCATTGCTGCGGGTGCGGTGGGTGGTGCCGAAGCAGGGCATGGTCACGGCCAGCACATCGCTGGTGGGGCGGCCCAGCTGTTTCATGGCGCGGACGGCCACCAGCAGAGCGAGGCAGCTGTCCAGACCGCCCGAGATGCCGATGACCGCCGTCTTGGCGTGGGCGTGCTCGAGGCGCTTGGCGAGGCCGTCGGCCTGCATTTTCAAGATCAGCTCACAGCGCTCGGCCCGGCGGCGCTCGTCGTGGGGGATGAAGGGCGTGGGGTCTACCCAGCGGGAGAGCTTGGTCTCGGTGAGGGCAAGGTCGAAATCGACGGTCAGATACCCCTCAGCGCTGGGCTCGAAGCTGGTGTTGCGCGCCCGCTCCGACTCCATCCGCTGGCAGTCCAGCTCCGTCTCAGCCCAGCCGCCCTCGAAGGGAGACGTCTCGGCGAGGAGGGTGCCGTTCTCGGCGATGAGGTCGTGGCCGGCGAATACCATGTCCTGGGTGCTCTCGCCGTGGCCGGCAGAAGCGTACAGGTAGCCGCAGAGCAGGCGGGCGGACTGGTTCGACACCAGCGCCCGGCGGTACTCGGCCTTGCCGACCGTCTCATCGCTGGCCGAAAGGTTCGCAATGACGGTGGCACCGGCCAGCGTGTGGAAGGTGGAGGGGGGCAGAGCGCTCCACAGGTCTTCGCAGATCTCCACGCCCAGAACGAAGCTGGGCATCTGGCGGCAGCGGAAGAGCAGGGACGTGCCGAACGGCACCTCCTGCCCGCAGACCGTCACATTTTCCACCTCGGTGCTGCCCGGGGTGAACTGGCGCTTTTCGTAGAACTCGCCGTAGTTGGGCAGGTAGGTCTTGGGGACAAGGCCCAGCAGACGCCCGCCGCAGAGGACGGCGGCGCAGTTGTACAGTTTGCCCCGCACCAGCAGCGGCAAGCCCACGAGGGCCACGACATCCAGCTCCCGGCTGGCGTCCAGCACGGTCTGCAGAGCGTCCAGCGCGCCCTGCTGCAACGTGCGCTGCAAGAACAGATCGCCGCAGGTGTAGCCAGTGAGGCAGAACTCGGGGAACACCGCCAGCCTGACGCCGCGGGCCGCAGCGTCCTGTAACTGAGATACGATTTGGGAAGCGTTATAATTGCAGTCGGCCACCCGCAGTGAGGGCGAGAGGGCAGCTGCTTTCAAAAAACCATCTTTCATCGGAGGATTTCACATCCTGTCTGTTGAATTAAGGCCCCGGCGGAGGCATGCTCTGTGGGGTTTTGTTCAGTATACCACAAACCGGCCCAAACGAAAAGTGACAGTGTGGTTAAAGAAACGAAAAAACGCTGCCTGCACACCGCAGACAGCGCTGAAACAAAAGATGGAAAACGAGATAGACCGTAAGCCGGGTTCTGTATTAAACGACGATCTGTCTAGACCTGCCATTGCTGACAGGTTCGTGCCGCCTTCGGGACACGCGAGCAGCGCTGTACGTCCCATATAGGCGTTGCTTCCGGTAGGGTTTACAAAGCCGCATAGTCACCCATGCGCTGGTGAGCTCTTACCTCGCCCTTTCATCCTTACCGCATTGCTGCGGCGGTTTCCTTTCTGTTGCACTTTCCCTGAGGTCACCCTCGGCTGCCGTTAGCAGTTACCGTGCTCTGTGAGGCCCGGACTTTCCTCAGAGCGGTCAAAGCCGCCCCGCCGCCGTATGTTCCACTCGTTTTCCGCTCCTCATGATACCATAAAAAAACAAGATTTGCAAGAGAAAGAGAATTTTGCTATACTTATCTTATATGTTGCCCGCGCTGGAGGTGGGAAGATGAAGCTTTATTTCAAAGTCCCGCCCGAGGCGGATGGGATGCTGCTGCGCGGTTTTCTGCGCAGATGCAGCGTCTCCACCGACCTGTCCCGGGCCGTGAAATTCCGGGGCAGCGGCTTTTTTGCCGACGGCGCCCCCATCCTGGCCAACCGCCGGGTGGAGGCCGGGCAGGTCATCTCCTTTGAACTGCCGCCGGAGGGGGAGGGCGTTGCGCCCCAGGACGACATCCCGGTGGATGTGGTCTACGAGGACGCTTTCGCCCTCGTGGTGGAAAAGCCGCCCCATCTCGCGGTGCATCCTACCCTGAATTACCCGCTGGATACGCTGGCGAACGGCTATGCCGCCTGGGCGCTGCGTCAGGGCAGAAGCCCCGTTTTCCGCCCGGTGAACCGCATCGACAAGGACACCAGCGGCCTCGTGCTGGCGGCTCAGAATGGCTACGCCGCCCCGCTGCTGGCTCAGCGGGTGGAGAAGCTCTACTACGCCGTTGCAGAAGGAGAACTTCCCCTCGGGCCGGGCGTCATCGACGCCCCCATCGGGCGGCAGGGGGAGAGCATCATCGGGCGGTGCGTCACCCCCGACGGCAAACCCAGCCGGACGGAATATACCATATTGAAAGCCGAAAACGGCCTGAGCCTCGCGGCCTGCGTCCCGGTGACGGGCCGCACCCACCAGATACGGGTACATTTTGCATCCATCGGCCACCCGCTGGCCGGAGATGACCTCTACGGCGGGAGCCGGGCGCGCATCGGGCGGCAGGCGCTCCACTGCGCAAAACAGACGTTCTGGGTGCCGCGCTGCGAGCGGATGCCGGACGGCATCCGCATCGAAGTGCCGGTGGACGAGACGACCCTGAGGCCGGTGACGGTGGAAAGCCCGCTGCCGGAGGATATGACAAAGCTTTTTGTCTAAATTTGTGTATTTCGTGAAAAGTAAGTGAAAGCTAAGCCCAAATTTTGTGTCAATGCTTGTTTCGGCGCCGGCAGGGTGTATAATAAATAGAGTTATTCTTGTCAAAAAAGCTGTCCTTATGCGGCAGCGTGTCGATAACAGAGAAAAGAGACAGATCAGAATCTCCTGAAGATACAGGAAGGAGCATCCTTTTTGCTGGAAGATAAAACAACTGAAACGCGGCAGGACGAGCCAGCCGGTGCGCCGCGGCACACCGGCTTCCGCGCAAAGCTGCGCTCGCTTTGGGCGCAGCTCCAGTGCGTCCATCTGCTGCGCCGCCACCGGCGGTATCGCCGCCGCAGACACCGGCTGGACAATGCCTCCCGGAAGCTGCGCTCGTCGAAGCTGGTATTGCGCGTTGGCGCAGTGCTCTACGCACTGGGCTTTGGCGCGGAGTATGCTGCCGTGCGGGTGGGACGTGCCGTCAAGTACGCCGCTCTCTGGGCTGCTGGAGGCATCCGCCGCTTTGCAAAGGCTCTGGCGGAGACGGCGTTCCCCGGCGCGGCACAGGTGGCCAAAGACCTGTTTGGCCCCATCGTGCTGTTTGCAAAGGGCACCGTGTCCCTTCTCATCCATGCCCACCGCATCCGCAAGGAGCAGGGCTTCGGTGCAGCATTTGAGGCCAGCGTCCACTACTTCAAAAACGGCGTCCGCCGCAATCTCAGTCTGCTGCCCCGCATGGCGATGTATGCCCTGCCCATCTGCGCACTGGCGCTGGGCGCAGCAGTGTTCCAATATGTCATCCACCAGCCTTATGCACTGGCCGTCCGGGTCAACGGCGAAACCGTGGGCTATGTGGCGAATGAGGACGTCTTCAACACGGCCCGTGAGGACGTGATGGAGCGTATCAGCTACGCCGGCACCGACAAGACCGAGTGGACCATCGAGCCGAGCTACACCCTCGCCATCGCCCACCACATGATGGACGAAAACGAGATGGCAAACGCCATCATCCAGAGCGCCGGCGACCAGATCAGCGAAGGCACGGCTCTTTATCTGGACGGCGAGTTGACGGCGGTGTGCAGCGACGGCAAAGCGCTGCGGGATTACCTCGCCGCCATGCTCGACCCCTACGAGGAAGAAGGGGACGACCCCAATGTGAGCGTGGGCTTCAACAAGCAGGTCACGCTGGAAGACGGCCTCTACTTCAAGGAAGGCTTGCAGGATTTTGAGACTGTCCGGCAGGAGCTGGTGGGCGTGAAGCAGGCCCAGAAGGTCTACACCGTCAAGGCGGGCGATACCCTCTGGTCCATCGCACATAACAATGACCTGACCTTCCGTGAGCTGTGCGCCCTCAACCCGGCGTTCAAGGGTGAGCCGCTGAGCGAGACGTCCAGCATCCTTGAGGGCGACCACCTCGTCATCACCAAAGAAGAGGCTGGCCTTGAGGTGCGCATCACCCGCATCGAGACCCGTGAGGAAGAGATCGCATTCTCCACGGAGACGACAAGATCCAACGAATATACGAAGGGAACCACCAAGGTGCTCCAGGAGGGCGAGAACGGTCTGCGCCGTGTGACTCTCCAGAACGTCTACGACACCAACAATATCCTTGTGGACCAGAGCGTGCTTTCCACCGAGGTCGTCAAGGAGCCGGTGAACAAGAAGGTGGTCGAAGGCACCAAGAAGGTGACTTCCAGCACCAAGTACATCACCGGCAGCGGTCAGTTCATCTGGCCTGTGCCGAACTACCGCTACTGCTCGCGCTGGTACGGCGGACGCCACAGGGGCGTGGACATCTGCGCCCCGGCCGGTACGCCCATCTACGCCTCCGCAGGCGGTACCGTCACCAAGGCGGGCTACAACAAGGCCGGTGCAGGTACGGGCTATGGCTACTCGGTCATCATCAGCCACGGCGGCGGATACAGCTCTGTGTATGCACACTGCCTGTCCCTGACCGTCAGCGCGGGCCAGACCGTCAAGCAGGGCCAGCTCATCGGCTATCTGGGCAGCACGGGCCGTTCCACCGGCAACCACTGCCACTTTGAGATACGTCTCAATGGTTCGTACATTCCCCCGCAGAACGTATTCCCGGGGAAGAAATAATTTTATAAAAAGGAGATAATTCTTATGGCTACTCCTCACATCAGCGCCGAAAAGGGCGATTTCGCAAAGACTGTCCTGATGCCGGGCGACCCCCTGCGCGCAAAGTTCATTGCTGACACCTTCCTGAAGGATGTCCGTCAGGTGACGGGCGTCCGCGGGATGCTGGGCTTCACCGGCACCTACGAGGGCCGTCCCATCAGCGTGATGGGCAGCGGCATGGGGATGCCCTCCATCGGCATCTATTCCTACGAGCTGTTCAAGTTCTACGACGTGGACAACATCATCCGCATCGGCTCCGCCGGCAGCTACACTGCCGACGCCAAGCTGTTCGACACTGTGCTGGCCACCGGTGCGGTCAGTGAGTCCAACTATGCCCGCGTCCAGAGCGGCAACGACCACGACATCACCTTCCCCAGCGAGGAGCTGAATGATAAGCTGCGCGCCTCCGCCAAGAAGCAGGGCATCAAGCTCATCGAGGGCAACATCCACTCCTCCGACGTTTTCTACCGTCAGCCTTCCGACGCAAAGCCCACCTACTGGGAGCTGCTGCGCGACGAGCGCGGCTGCCTCTGCGTGGAGATGGAGAGCTTTGCTCTGTTCGCCAACGCCGAGGCGCTGGGCAAGAACGCTGCCTGCCTGCTGACCATCTCCGACAGCTTCGTCTCCCCGGAGATCACCACCGCAGAGCAGCGCCAGAAGAGCTTCACCGATATGATGAAGGTCGCACTGGGCGCGGAGTACTAAGAGCTTTTTGGATCAAAGAGGGCCGCTGTGGTTGCAGCGGCCCTCTTTTTCGACGCAGAGACGGCGGCTTTGCTTGCACTCCTTAAAAGAATGATTTATACTTGGATCAACAAAAACAGCTTCGTCCCACAGGACGAAGAACGCTATATCTGCAAATTGCAAAAAGGAGAACTGACCATGACAAAACTGACTCTGGAAGAAAAGCAGGAGCTCATCCGGATGGCCCTTGCGGCCAGGGAGAGGGCTTACGCGCCTTACAGCGACTTTATGGTGGGCGCTGCCCTGCGCGCCGAGGATGGCCGCATCTTCACCGGCTGCAATGTGGAGAATGCCGCCTTTACTCCCACCAGCTGCGCCGAGCGGACGGCCCTGTTCAAGGCTGTGGCCGAGGGCGTGACCAGGTTCACCGACATCGCCGTGGTGGGTGCGCGCCGGGGCGAAGTCAACAAGCAGATCACCTCGCCCTGCGGCGTCTGCCGTCAGGCGCTGTTCGAGTTCGGCGGCCCGGAGCTGAATGTCATCATGGCAAAAAGCCCGGACGATTTCATCGAGCGCAGCATGGACGAGCTGCTGCCCTTCGGCTTCGGCCCCTCCAACGTGGCAGGCAACAAGGCTGTGGAAGACTGAACGCAGCTGCGCGAAAAAGGCCGGGCGGAGCGGATCTTCCGGGATAAGTGTGATTTTTATACAATTTTGATAAAATAATTGTAAATGTTTTGTAATCGGAAAAGGCTTGCATCTGTCACTTCTTCCCGCTATACTTGAGCCAGTAAATGTGCAAGTGCGCACATTTCGTCAACAAAACGCGATTATATTAAAATAAAAGGAGAGTTTTCATTATGATGATTTCTCGTCGTAACTTCCTGGCAGTGGCTGGCGCCGCTGCTGCTGCCGCTGCTCTGACTGCCTGCGGCGGTTCTCCCTCTTCCACTGCTTCCTCTGCAGCTGCTTCCACCAGCGCAGCCGCTTCCACCGCTGAGGGCGGCGAGAAGATCGTGAAGGTCGCTCTGACCTGCGACACCGGCACCATCGACGATGAGAGCTTCAACCAGGCCTGCTGGACCGCTGTTTCCGGCTACATGGGCGATGACTGCCAGTACTACATCCCCGAGGCTGACGCTTCCGATGAGGACCGCGAGACCATGATCCGTCAGGCTGTCAACGATGGCGCTGACGTCATCGTCTGCGTCGGCTACCTGTATGGCGCTTCCCTGGCATGGGCTGCTGACCAGTACCCCGATGTCAAGTTCATCGCTATCGATGTCACCCAGGGCGACATCGGCACCGACGCCATCCCCGCAAACTGCTACTGCATCACCTTCAAGGAGGAGCAGGCAGGTTATCTGGCTGGCTACGCTGTCGTTAAGGACGGCAAGACCAAGCTGGGCTTCCTCGGCGGCATGGCTGTCCCCGCTGTCATCCGTTACGGCTACGGCTATGTGCAGGGCGCTGACGCTGCTGCTCAGGAGCTGGGCACCAACATCGACATCAACTACTTCTACGGCGGCCAGTTCTACGGCGATGCAAACATCACCTCCCGTATGGAGGGCTGGTACTCCAACGGCACCCAGGTCGTCTTCGCCTGCGGCGGCGGCATCTACACCTCCGCTGTTGAGGCTGCTCTGAAGAGCAACGGCTATGTCGTCGGCGTTGACGTTGACCAGAACTACATCGGTGTCAACGGCGTGGCAGACGGCTCCTTCGCTTACAACCCCTTCATCACCTCTGCAATGAAGGGCCTGACCGAGGCTGTCAACACCGCTCTGTCCGACATCGAGGCAGGCGATTGGAGCGACATCGCTGCTTCCAACGGCAACTTCGGTCTGGAGGACGGCGACTACGTCGGCCTGCCCACCGATGCTGACAGCTGGAACTTCGAGACCTTCACCACCGACGAGTACGAGGCACTGAAGGAGAAGATCAAGAGCGGCGAGATCGCTGTGGACAACAGCTCTGACGACAGCACCAAGCCCACCGTCAGCGAGTTCACCACCGTCAACTACATCCAGTAATCAGAAACTTCCCGGGCGGGACGCTTTGCAAAGGGCGTCCCGCCTTTTTTGTATGCTTTTTTCAAGACGATGAAGGAATGCCTGTCAAAATGCACAAAAGTAATACTTATGATATGGCAAAACACTAAATTTTCAAAAAGAAGTGTGCAAAACAGCAAAAATACGGTATAATGGGCATTACAATAGTATAAGTGTCGTTTGGACACGAAAGGAGAGTGAGCAGATTGGCAGAGGATTTTGTGATCGAGATGCTCCATATCACCAAGGAGTTCCCGGGCATCAAGGCAAACGACGACATTACCCTGCAGCTGCGCAAAGGTGAGGTCCATGCCCTGTTGGGCGAGAACGGCGCAGGCAAAAGCACCCTGATGAGCGTGCTGTTCGGTCTGTATCAGCCGGAGGAGGGTAAGATCCTCAAAAACGGCAAGGAGGTCGCCATCCGCAACCCCAACGATGCAAATGCACTGGGCATCGGTATGGTCCACCAGCACTTCAAGCTGGTGGAGTGCTTCAGCGTGCTGGACAACATCATTCTGGGCGTGGAGCCCAACAAGCTGGGCTTTTTGCAGAAGGCCGAGGCCCGCAAGAAGGTCGTGGCCCTGAGCGAGAAGTACGGCCTGCGTGTTGACCCCGATGCGCTCATCAGTGATATTTCGGTGGGTATGCAGCAGCGCGTGGAGATCTTGAAGATGCTCTACCGCGACAATGAGATCCTCATCTTCGACGAACCCACCGCTGTGCTGACCCCGCAGGAGATCGACGAGCTGATGGAGATCATGCGCGGGTTCAAGAAGGAAGGCAAATCCATCCTCTTCATCACCCACAAGCTCAACGAGATCATGGAGGTTTCCGACCGTGTGAGCGTCCTGCGCAAGGGTAAGTACATCGGCACGGTCAACACGAGCGAGACCACCAAGCAGGAGCTTTCCAACATGATGGTCGGCCGCCCCGTGCAGCTCGAGGTCACCAAGGACGAGGCCAAGCCTGCGGGCGAGGTCTTGAAGGTCGACCACCTCTGCGTCCACTCCCACGTGCAAAAGCGCAACGCCGTGAACGACGTTTCGTTCACCGTCCGCGCGGGCGAGATCGTCTGCGTTGCCGGTATCGACGGCAACGGCCAGAGCGAGCTGATCTACGGTGTTACGGGCCTCGAAAAGCCCACGTCCGGCACCATCAGACTCGAGGGCAGGGACATCACGAATGCCCCCATCCGCGAGCGCAGCAAGGCCGGTATGAGCCACATCCCCGAAGACCGCCACAAGCAC
>OIKC01000247.1_pt1 | contig 9747 bp, 8 predicted proteins | sample 1583601 | NCBI WGS metagenome assembly OIKC01 (sample SAMN02674698, study PRJEB24791) | human gut metagenome, SKBSTL036 | isolation source: stool | host: Homo sapiens | place: USA | reverse complement strand
CGAGCACCTCGACCTCGCTGTGAACGCTCATCAGCTTGGACTTGATACGCAGCTTCATGGTGTACCCCTCCCATTGCGGCGCGATGCATCTATACCCGTAGAATCTTGTACCCACTAACGTCTTAGTCGTGGAGCCTCGTGAGGACACACGCCTGCCCGCCGGACGGCGACGCCCGTTTCAATTGAAATTGCCTATGGATCTCTTCCGCTCGAGCACCGTCAAACAGAAGATTTCCATAGGCAACTAGCTCGTGATCACGGGCAATCTGACCGCACGGCCCCGACGCAGGGGACGGCGCCGCTAGCTCAGCAGCATGCGGTCGTTGGCGAGAGCGCCACCGCTGACCTCCTCGAACTTCTGCAGAAGATCGGGCACGGTGAGCGAGCGCTTCTCCTCGCCCGCGACATCGTAGATCACGCGGCCCTCGTGCATCATGATCAGGCGATTGCCGATCTGAATGGCATCTTTCATGTTATGAGTGACCATTAAGGCGGTCAGATGCTGTTCATTTACCATCTCTTCTGTCAGTTCCAGGACTTTTCTTGCTGTTTTCGGATCAAGGGCTGCTGTATGCTCATCCAGAAGCAGAAGCTTGGGCGGATTCATGGTTGCCATGAGAAGTGTCAGCGCCTGTCTCTGTCCGCCGGAAAGAAGTCCTACCGGCTGAGTCATACGCTTCTCGAGTCCGATATCCAGAAGCTTCAGTTCTTCATGGAATCGTTCTTTCTCCTGTCTGGACACATGGGAAAGCCATCCGCCTTTCCCTGCTGCAAGTGCCAGATTCTCTTCTATAGTCATTCCAGGCGCAGTTCCCCTCATAGGATCCTGATACAGGCGACCGATGGTCTTTGCACGTACATGCTGGGGCATAAAAGTAATGTCCTGTCCATCCAGCATGATCACACCGGAATCTGTAAGAAAATCTCCACAGATTGCATTAAACAGAGTGGATTTACCAGCTCCATTGGAACCGATGATCGTTGCAAAATCGCCCTTCTCCAGATTCAGGGATAAATCTCTGATGGCCTGTTTCTCGTTTACCGTACCCGGATTAAAAGTCTTGGAAATATGTTCAATCTTCAGCATAAATCACTGTACTCCCTTCCTGTGAGTCATTCTTCTCTTAATCTGCGGCCACTGTTTTTTCAAATATGGACCTGAAATAGCCAGCACAACGATCACAGAAGATACCAGTTTCAGCATAAATGCCGGCATATTGAATCTCAGTGCGACGGTATATACCAGACGGAAAATAAAAGATCCAAGTACCATGCCAACAGCTCTCACGAAAATTCCACCTCTGCCAAGAATCGTACCACCGATCAGCAGGGAAGCCAGCGCGATGGTAACCATTCCCTGTCCGATATTGATATCTACAGATTTCTGTGACTGAGACAGAAGACATCCGGAAAGTGCTGTGAAGGAGTTGGCAACACAGAGACCTACAATCGTAGTAAATACCGGATTAATAGATGAGGATTTTACCATATCTGCATTATTTCCTGTTGCCCTGATTGCCAGACCAAGTCTTGTCCTTAAGAAAAATACAAGGAAGACAATCACAATGGCTACTGCAATGAAAGCAACTACAATATCTCCTCTTCCTTTCAGCGGTGTACTTTTCAATGTTTCTTTCATCATGGAAAATACCGTCTCTGTTCTGTTCATATTGATCAGGGAGGAACCTCCCATCACTGCAATATTCACAGAATAAAGAGCCGTATTAACGATAATTCCTGCAAGAAGACTGTCAACACCCAGCTTTGTCTGAAGTATGGCTGTCACAAAGCCCGAGCATATACCTGCAGCCATAGCTGCAAAAATTGATAAAAAAGGATGTCCGCTGACTGCCACTGCTGCTCCCACTGCTGCTCCCAGTGTGAAACAGCCATCAGTGGAAAGGTCACAGACATTCAGCATGGAATAACTGAGAAACAGGGCAAGAACTGTCAATGAACAGATCAGGCCAAGTTTCAGTGCGGTCTCTCCAAGAGAGAGTATAGTCGCAATAGTCACGATGATTTCCTCCAATTTGTATTTATTTTATTACATTCAATGAACAGCAACAGAAAATATCTGCTGCTGTTCATTTTAATCCAGAAAATATATCAGTCTTTTCAACCGGCACAATGGATTCCATAAACCCAGAACTTATTCTGAATTTATTCAAAATGCTGTCCGAATATCCTTATTATTTCTCTACATCATCAAAGCTCTCTGCTGTAACGATCTCATTTACCTGTGTGCATAACGGCTCGAAATCTTTTTTAACAGTTTCAAGATTAAGTCCAAGTCCCTCGCAGGTTTCTGTGTTTACTGTTGCAGTACCATTATCAAAAGTTTCAACAGATGTTGTTGCAGGATCTGCATCATTCATAAGGATGTCTGCGATCATATCTGCTGTCTTCTGTCCAAGGTTTGCATAATCAACACCATATCCGACAAATGCACCGTTTAGTGCAAAGGAGTCAGCTCCTGTATACTGTGGGATACCTGCATCAATGAATTTCTCATAGATAGAAAGCTCTGCTGTCATAATTGTGTTGTCAGTTGGTGTGAATACTGCATCTACGCCATCTGCCACCAGTGCATCTGCTGCAAGCTGTACCTCATCTGTTGTGGTACCTGTACGCTCTACATATTCGATGCCTTCTTTATCCAGATAATCCTTGGCTTCCTGGATGGCTGTTGTAGAAGAATCCTGTCCGATATCGTATAAAAGTCCGATTTTCTTTACATCCGGGTTCACTGCCTGGATCAGCTTCATGATGGATGCTGTATCCAGATAATCGCTTGTACCTGTAATGTTTGCTCCAGGTGCATCCAGATCCTCTACAAGGCCGCTTCCTACAGGATCAGACACTGCGGAAAATACAACCGGTGTATCGGTTCCTTCTGTTGCGGACTGCATACGCATTGCTACAGGTGTTGCAATACCTACCATCAAATCTACATTATCAGCCTGAAAATCAGAAATGATCTGTTCCATAACATTGGCATCTGCATTACAGTTATCATAGGACACATCAAAATTTACGTCTTTTTCCTTGCCGATTTCTTCCAGACGGGACTGGATGTTGTCTACGATCTGATTCAAGGAAGCGTCATCTACATAATTGCAGATACCGATCTTGAAATCCTGTGCCATAACCGGTGATGCCATCATCATAGTTGCCATTGCTGTTGCTGCGATTGCTAATACTCTTTTTTTCATAGTCTTTTTTCCTCTCTCTACATCTTATTTAGCAGTTCATGGTTTTTTAACTGCCATAGTCTCAGGGATGTTTGCCAATCCCTTGTTACTGTCTGTGAGAAAGAACTCCCCGGATTCCTCTTTTTCCCGGATGTGTCAACTGCTGTGATACTCACCTGCCATCAGCAGATTTTCCTGCATTACAGGGGGTGCCATATAACAGATTCTCTTTATATATAAAAAAATCCGCCACAAGCTATCTGTTGCTTGAGACGGTAATAAGAATCTTATTATCGCGGTACCACTCAAATTGACGAATCGTCCACTTTCTCATGTACAAACATACACTCCTGATTTATAACGGGTTCGGTTCCCGTCGGTGCCTACTCTCACACTTATCAAGATTTCGGACCGCCCTCGAAAGGCCATTCAACAATCAGTTTCATACAGCTTCCCACCAACTGCTGTTCTCTGGAATGATTCTTGGTTGTTTACTCTTCTTTCTCATCGGTTTTGATGTGTTTACTTTACCACGCTAATGCAGATATGTCAAGAGGTTTATTTTTTATTTTTTTCCAAAAGGGACGCGAAGGAATGGGAAGGGATTTCGGGCTTAGTTTCGGAACCATGTAATTCTAAGGCATTTGGGAAGTTGCTAAAAGCATTCAAAAAAATCTCAAACTCGCTTCGCTCAGACAGTGAGATTTTTTTGAATAACGCAACTTCCCAAATACCAAGAATTACTATGAACCCTCAAATGCGCCCGAAATCCCTTCCCATTCCTTCGCTGTGTACTGGCAAATTGACATATACTCCATTTTCAACAGCATGCCGAATTGCTTGCTTTCTGCACCACCACAGGAGACTTATTTAATCGAATCAAGTAAATCCCCTGCGGTGGTTGCGAAAAGCAATAAGCAGTGAGTGGGGACTTGCCTTCTGTCAAATGCCTGCTGCAATGATATTGGGACCTGTATATTTCAGGATAGCAATATGTAAACAGTGATGTTTACAGAACGATGTGATAAGTGTTAAAATAATGTTCAGAAAAGATCTGTGATCTGCTATGTAGTGATTTTAAGTTTATATAGATTAGATTATATAGAAATGAGGGATATTATATGTCAACAGCAAAAATGGTTTTTCATGGGAGTGATATTGAGAAAATATGTGAGGTCTATCAGCTTAAATCTGAGGAAATTGTGAAGTTTGGGGCTAATGTAAATCCGCTGGGGCTTTCCGAGCATGTAAAGAAACAACTTGCAGGACGGCTGGATATCCTGTCTTCTTATCCAGACAGAGATTATACTTCACTTCGCAGCACAATTTCAGAATATTGTAATATTCCTGCTGAATTCATCCTTCCCGGAAATGGTTCCAGCGAACTGATCGCACTGCTGATCCAGGAACGAAATCCAAAGCATACCCTTATCCTGGGTCCGACCTATTCAGAATACTCCAGGGAACTCTCCTTCTCCGGAAGCACTCAGGAATACTACCACCTGCGCGAAGAGGATAACTTTGTTCTCGATGTAGATGACTTTTGCCGGACTCTGGATGGAAAATACGATTTTCTCATCCTCTGCAACCCAAATAATCCTACCTCATCTGCAATTAGCATAAATGACCTGCGCAGAATCGTTTCCTTCTGCAATGAGCAGAACATTTTCGTGATGATTGACGAAACTTATGTAGAATTTGCCCCGGATATCAATGAGATCACTGCTGTCAGCCTTACCAGAGAATTCACGAACCTTATGATTCTGCGCGGCGTATCAAAATTCTACGCAGCCCCAGGTATGCGTCTTGGCTACGGAATCACCGGGAACCTGGAATTTCTCAAAAAAATGAAAGAGAAACAGGTACCATGGTCTCTCAACAGTCTGGGAGCCCTGGCCGGCGAGCTGATGCTCCAGGATAAAACCTACATCCGCCAGACCCGGGACCTCATTCTCTCAGAACGCACCCGCCTGCTCAAAGCACTGGAGAATATCTCCACTTACAAAACCTACCCGGCCTACGCCAACTTTCTCCTCCTGAAAATCCAGAAGCCCGGCCTGACCTCCCGGGACGTCTTCGACGCCTGCATCCGTCAGGGTCTCATGATCCGTGACTGCTCCTCCTTCGAATGCCTAGACGGCGAATACATCCGCTTCTGCATCATGCACCCCCAGGACAACACCCGACTTCTGCATATACTGGAATCCCTTTAAAGCAGGACATTTCTTTTATTTATAGTAATTCCATAAAATAATACAAACAATCCAGTCCATTATAGCTTAAAACCAGCTACCAGCGGGGCGGAAAATATTTTGTCTGGGGTGCATTTGCAGGAGTCTTAGATATTCTTAGTTTTCAGAAATCTGCGTTATGAGCTGGCTGCCTCACTGTCTGAGCGAAGTTTGCAACGGAGCGAGTTTGACAAGACGGCTCATGCTTTTAGCAGATTTATGGAAACTTAGAATATCTTAGGCTCCGAAACCGCACCCCAGACAAAATATTTTCCGCCCCGCGTCCCTCTTAAACAAAGAAAAGCCAGAAACTCCCCTTTTCCGAAGTTTCTGGCCTTTTTTATCAGTTTTTAAAGCTATGGATCGGTGCCGGAATCCTTCCGCCACGCTGCACAAACGCATCACAGGAGAACTGGTTCACCGGCATGATCGGTGCATAACCAAGCAGTCCACCGAACTCAACCACTTCGCCAACCCCCTTACCAATTACCGGGATCAGACGAACCGCCGTAGTCTTCTGGTTCACCATACCAATTGCAGACTCATCCGCAATAATACCCGCAATCGTAGAAGCCTTCGTATCTCCGGGAATTGCAATCATATCAAGACCTACAGAACATACACAAGTCATAGCTTCCAGCTTCTCAAGAGTCAGTGCCCCTGCATTCACCGCATCGATCATACCCTGATCCTCGCTGACCGGAATAAATGCACCACTCAAACCACCAACTGCTGTAGAAGCCATAACTCCACCCTTCTTAACCTGGTCATTTAACAGAGCAAGCGCTGCTGTTGTGCCCGGTGCACCTGCATGCTCCAGACCAATCTCCTCAAGGATCTCAGCAACACTGTCACCAATTGCAGGAGTAGGAGCCAGAGACAGATCCACGATACCAAACTTAACACCAAGGCGTCTGGAAGCCTCCTGTGCTACCAGCTGACCAACACGTGTTACCTTGAAGGCAGTACGCTTGATCATCTCACAAAGAGTTTCAAAATCCTTACCTCTTACCTGTTCCAGCGCAGTCTTAACAACGCCAGGTCCGCTGACACCAACGTTAATGATAGTGTCTGCTTCTGTCACACCATGGAAAGCACCTGCCATAAACGGGTTATCATCCGGTGCATTACAGAATACAACCAGCTTCGCACATCCCAGGGAATCCTGATCTTTGGTAGCTTTCGCTGTTTCCAGAACGATCTCACCCATCAGCTTAACAGCATCCATATTGATACCTGTACGTGTAGATCCAACATTTACAGAACTGCAGACACGCTCTGTCTTCGCCATAGCCTGTGGGATAGATTCGATCAGAAGTCTCTCAGCAGGAGTCATTCCCTTGCTTACCAGTGCAGAATAACCGCCGATAAAGTTTACGCCTACCACCTTGGCAGCCTTATCCAGAGTTTCTGCAACAGTTACAAAATCTTCCTTTGTCTTACATGCAGCTCCGCCAATCAATGCGATCGGAGTTACGGAAATTCTTTTATTTACGATCGGAATTCCATATTCACCGGAAATAGCCTCACCTGTAGATACCAGATCCTTTGCACAGGTTGTGATCTTTTTATAGATTTTCTCATTTAAAACAGCAAGATCACTGTCAATACAGTCCAGAAGACTGATACCCATAGTAATGGTACGCACATCCAGATTCTCCTGCTCGATCATTTTATTCGTTTCATTTACTTCAAAAATATTGATCATTTTGTTTTTCTCCCTTGTATGTTCTCTCAGCATTTTTCAGGCAATCTGATACAGGAAAGTCCCTCAGTGGCTTACCTGCTTAGATTTTCTCAGATTCTGTGCATTACATTGAAGATATCTTCATGCTGGCAGCGGATCACTACACCGATCTTATCTCCAAGGGCTTCCAGTTCTTTGGCAAGAACTCCGTTGTCTTTCTCACATTTGCTGGCATCTGTTACCATCATCATGTTGAAATATCCCTGTACGATGGTCTGGGAGATATCAAGAATGTTTACATTATTGTCTGCAAGATAAGTACAAACCTTTGCAATAATTCCTACGGTATCGTTTCCTACTACTGTGATGATTGTCTTTTTCATAAGTTCTTTGTCCTTTCTACACTGTAATTACTTCTGATATGCAATCCCTCTGTGCCACCTGAATTCTGAAATCACGCGACTTATAAGGGTTGTCACCTAAGGTTACTTCTGAACAGACGGTTTCATATGCCAGTTCCTCATAGTTATTTTCCCTGCTCAGATGTCCAAGGAAAATCCCTTTCATATTGTCATGCAGCAGCCTGCATAAAAGCCTGCCTGCATTCTCATTGGAAAGATGTCCCCTGTCTCCAAGGATTCTCTGTTTCAGATAATAGGGATATTTTCCAACCTGCAGCATACGGATATCATGATTTGCTTCCAGAAGAAGCGCATCCAGATTCTGCAGATTACCGACTATGTACTCATTATATTTTCCAAGGTCTGTAGCAATCCCCACAGAATGCTCTCCACACTCTACCCGGTATCCTACGGGCTGTGCAGCATCATGAGGGATCGTAAAAGGATTCACTGTCAGATCATTAATCTCAAAAGGCTCATCTTCGTGTATCTCACGAAAAATCCCTTCCGGCATTTTTCCAAGATTCATGTGAGATAAAGCTTCCACAGTTCCTTCTGTCGCATAAACCGGTATCTGATGTTTCCTTGCGATCACGCCCAGACCTTTGATATGATCCGAATGTTCATGTGTAATCAAGATACCATCAATATCTTTTCCTGTCAATTCCAGAGAATTCAATCCCTGTTCTACTCTTTTTCCGCTGATGCCTACATCCACCAGAAGATGGGTATTATCTGAGCCCACATAAATACAGTTTCCGCTGCTTCCGCTGGCAATGCTACAAAGTCTCATATTTTCTGATTCCTTCCTCAATCTGCCGTCTGGTCTGTGCAAAATCTCCGTTATTTACCACAACATAGTCTGCATTTTCCCGAAAAAAAGTCTCCGGTGCCTGACTGGCAATGATACTGACTGATTTCTCTCTTGTATAACCGCGGTTCTCCATCAGTCTCCTGATACGGATCTCTTCATCCGTATGAATATACCATATCGTATCGCAAAACTCCTGATAATGATCTTCCAGAAGGAGTGCAGCTTCCACCACACATATCTTCTGTCCCTGCTGTTTCTTTACAGCTAACTGCTCTCTGATGTACTGTTTCACAGCCGGATGGATGATCTGGTTTAATTTCTCCAGAAACTCTGGATGTGAAAATACTACATCCGAAACCTGTCTGCGGTCAATAGTTTTATCATTTTTTATGATTTGTCTTCCAAATAGTGCAATCACCGGTTCATAACAGGACTGCCCCGGCTCCATCACCAGATGCCCGATCTCATCTGCTTTCATCACATATGCCTGATACTTTTCTTCAAGAAAATCAAGCACTGTACTTTTTCCGGCACCCACTCCGCCGGTAATTCCTATTGTTATCATCATCACTTCGCCTCATACCAGTTATTACCCTGATGCATATCGACTTCCAGTTCTACGGAAAGCTTTGCGGCACCTTTCATCTCTTCTTCAAGAATAGCAGAAACCTGCGGGATTTCCTCTTTACAGGTCTCTATCAGAAGTTCATCGTGTACCTGCAACACCAGTCTTGATTTCATCTTTCGTTCCGTCAATTCCCGGTGTACTCCGATCATTGCAATCTTCATCACATCTGCTGCTGTTCCCTGGATCGGAGCATTCATTGCCACACGCTCCCCGAAAGCCCGCTGCATAAAGTTGCTTGATGCAAGTTCCGGTACCGGACGTCTTCTTCCAAACAGTGTAACAACATATCCCATCTCTTTTGCATGGGCGACTGTGTCATCTAAAAACTTCTTAATCCCCGGATAGGTCTCAAAATAGCGATCAATATATTCCGAAGCCTCTTTTCTCGTAATACTTAGGTCCTGACTCAGTCCAAAAGAGCTGATTCCATAAACAATTCCAAAGTTTACCGCCTTCGCATTTCTCCGCTGAAGTTCTGTCACCTCATCAAATGGTGTGTGGAATACCTGAGAAGCAGTAATCCGGTGAATGTCCTTCGCTTCGCGATAGGCATGGATCAATTCCTGATCCCCCGAGCAATGTGCAAGAATCCTAAGCTCAATCTGTGAATAGTCTGCATCCACAAATACATACCCCTCTTCCGGAATAAAGACTTTCCGGATCAGCCTTCCAAGTTCCATCCGAACCGGAATGTTCTGGAGATTCGGCTCTGTACTGCTGATCCGTCCAGTTGCAGTGATCGTCTGATTAAACTTGCCGTGAATTCTTCCATCGGCACAGATATAATTCAGA
>OIKC01000244.1_pt1 | contig 9823 bp, 5 predicted proteins | sample 1583601 | NCBI WGS metagenome assembly OIKC01 (sample SAMN02674698, study PRJEB24791) | human gut metagenome, SKBSTL036 | isolation source: stool | host: Homo sapiens | place: USA | reverse complement strand
TGCTGCGGGTCCTCAGCCTTTGCGGTGACCACGATGACACGCACTGTTACCGGTTCGCCTTTCTTATTGGTTCCTTTGTAAAGCGCAGTGCCCATGTAGTGGATTTTTGCAGGCTTTTTCCCGAACAGATTAAGGCCATTCCAAGCCCGGCTTTGCATAAGTACATTATTAGTTATGAACTCATACGCCTGTCCGCTGGTTCCGAGCTCATCCGTAAAAACCCTATCACTCCAGACAAAGTTGTTTTCATTTACGCCGCCCTGATCGAAGTCAAGGATCTTTTTTATATTATCCTGATTATCCGTCCCGCTCTCGGCCAGCGCAGCGATCTTTCGGGCCAGTTCCCGCTCTTCCGCCCGGGGGGTAAAGGTAGCTTTCACACCTTGAGCCTTAGCCATGTCGGTCATGGCATCTGCAATGCTCTTCTCGGTCACAGCGTTGCCGCCGCAGGCTGTGAGAAGGGTCAGGGCCATTGCACCGGTCAGCACAATGGCCAGCAGTTTTTTCAACATCTTCATTTGTCTGGTTCCTCCATATAATAAGCCTTTGTTCGCCATGCCCTGCTATGGCTAAGGGCTGGTTTGATTTTATTTTACCCCCCCCCCCCTATAGATTTGTCAAGGGGACGTTCAATTTTTGTGAATTGCCACAAATCAACGGTCCAAAATTTAAGAATGCTGCACAAACAAAGCCCCCGGCCGGGAGCGTTCTGGGCTCCGAGGCCGGGGGCGGGAGGCATGATCTTGCCGGTTCAAAGCCCGAACAGGGCCAGCAGGCGGTGCCACAGGCGGAGGAAGAAATTGCCCTCCGAGGCGTTATCTGCCGCCGTCTCCACCGGAGCCGTTTCGGCGGGCGTCTCGGCGGTCTTGTAGAGGAACTTCACCCGACTGGACGCACCCTCGGGTACACCGGCAAAGCTGGTGTAGTCGGCGAGGCGGCCGGTCATCTCTTCCACCACAGTCTGCAGGGCGTGGAGCTGGTCGGCGTCCAGCGCACCGGTGAGCTGAGAAATGCCCTCGTCGTTGAACTGCACGAGGCCGCCGCTGAGCTGGTCGGTGCCGTTCTGGAGCTGGAGCACACCGTCATACAGGGCGGATGCGCCGCCGGCCAGCTGAGCGCTTCCGTCCTTGGCGGCGTGTGCGCCGTCGGCGGCTGCAGCCACGCCGTCGGCGTACTGGCCGACGCTGGACACGAAGAGCTGTATCTGGCCCAGATTCTCTTTCAGGGCGCGGACGCTGGCCATATCCTCGCTGTTGGCGGTCTGATAGACCAGCTCGTCGTGGATCTTCTGCTGGGCGTCGCTGTCGGTGAGCTTTTTCAGCCAGCCCATGATGAAATCGGGCGAGAAGCTCTGCATCAGGCGCAGAGCGGCCTCAAGGTCGTGGTCGGTCCTGGTGGCCGCGAGGTAGAGCGCGATGTCCAGCTGGCTGGCCTTGAACTGGGGAGCCTGCTCCCAGATGGTGCGCACCATCTTTCTGCGGCCTGCCGCCAGCGTCTTGTCGCCCAGCGAGAGGATGTCGTCAATGACGGCTTCATAGGTATCCCACGTCATGGGGGTGTCGATGAGGCCGTTCTCCATGAGGGTCTGGCTGGCGGAGTCCAGCACGCCGTCGGCCACCTGCTGTGCACCGGAAGTCAGGGCGGCGTTGTTGGACGTCAGGGTGTCCAGCCCTTCCGTCAGCTGGCCGAGGCCGCTGTCCAGCTGGTTCGCCCCGTCCAGCAGAGCCAGCGAACCGGCGGCAAGCTGTGCCGCACCCGCTTTCAGCTGCGATGCACCGTCCAGCAGCTGGTTCATGGCATCATTCAGCGCCGCGATGCCGTCGGTCAAATCGTTGAGGCTGTCGAGGTCGAAGACCTCATCTCCCTGCCCCAGTGCCTCGGCGCTCGCCGCACAGGCCAGCAGGATCTGAGGTGCCGTCAGCGACTCCACGTCGGCCTCCACGGTCACGCTGTCCTGTAAGTACTCGGCCACGCCGTTCACCTGTTCGGGAAGCAGGCCGTCGAGGGAATCCTTCACGCCCGGCAGGGTGACGAAGGCCGCGACGCTGCTCTTGGCCGCACTTTCCAGCAGGCCGTTCACAGCGTTGACGCTGCTGGCGTCATCGCCCAGCAGGACGCCCACCGCCGTGACCAGCGGGGTGACGATGGTGCGCTCTTTGCCGTTCACGGTCACCTTGCCGGTCTCATGGTTGGTCAGGTCGATGGTGAGCACGAGGTGGCCGCTCTTGCCCAAAAGCTCGCTGAGCGGGGCGGTCCTGCCGTCCAGCGTGTAGGTCACTTTGGCAGAGATGGGCAGCTGACGGTCCGTGTCGCCATTATAGTAGACATCGGTGTCGTCGGTGTTCCAGACCAGCGTATCACCGTTCCGGGTGTACTCGGCGAAGCTCTCGGTGTTCACGATGTTTTTCAGGGTGGACTTGTCCTCCACACCGGCGAGGCCGTCGGCATTGTAAAGATGCTCGCTGACGGTGGTCTTGGTGACAGAGCCGTCCGCTGCCATGACGGCATACACCGTCTCATCCTTCGAGAAGGGCGCCTTGGTCGCCGCAAAAGCGGGCTGACAGAGGCTGACCGTCAGGGTCAGGGCAAGCGCCGCAGAGCCAGCGCGGCGCAGAAAATTCTGAGCTTTTCTCATAGCATTCACTCCTTTGCAGCGTTGGGGGCGTTGAGCCAGTGGTAGGTGGTGCGGCAGATGAGGCCGTCCAGCAGCATCAGGCCGGCGGGCAGCACCAGCAGGATAACCACCATACTGATGAGCGCACCCCGGGAGATGAGCATACAGATGCTTTTCAGCAGCTCCACCTTGCTGATGGCCGCGACGCCGAAAGTGGCCGCGAAGAAGGTGAGGCCGCTTGTCAGGATGCTCTGGCTGCAGTGCTCGAGGGCCTGCTGTGCCGCCGCCTTGGGCGAGCGGAGGGCCAGCCGCTCTTCGCGGTAGCGGGTGGTCATGAGGATGGAGTAGTCCACCGTCGCGCCCAGCTGGATGGTGCCGATGACGATGCTGGCGATGAAGGGCAGCGAGTCGTCGATGAAGTACGGGATGCCCATGTTGATGGCGATGGCCGCTTCGATGCTGGCCACCAGCAGCACCGGCACCGACAGGCTGCGGAAGGACAGCGCGATGATGACCAGCACCGCCGCGATGGACCAGATGTTGACATTTTTGAAATCCTCGTCGGCGATCTCCACGAGGTCTTTCATCATGGCGCCCTCGCCGGTGACGAGGCCCTCGGGGTCTGCCTCCTTGACGAGGCGGACCAGCTCGTCCACCTGCGCATTCAGCGCGTCGCTGCCCGACTTATAACGGCCATTGGCAAGGATGAGCTTGTAGCCGCCGTTCTGGACGATGTTCATCAGCTCGTCGGGCAGAAGTTCCGTCTCAAAGCCCGGGCCGGTGATGGAGTCGAGGCTCACCACCTGCGTGATGCCATCCACCTTCTTTATCTCATCGCAGAGGGCGGACACCTGGGAAGCGGTCAGCTCCTCCCGGACGAGGATGAAGTGGTTGGTCATCATGCCGAAGTCTTCGCCCAGCTTGTTCGTACCCACGATGCCGGGCATATCCTGCGGAAGAGCGGCAAAAATGTTGTAGTAAATATCGGTCTTGCTCTGGGCCAGCCCGAAGGGGATCATCAGCAGGACGAACACCACCACGACGGGCATCGGGTGTTTGGAAACAAAATGGCTCAGGTGGGTGAGCTTGGGCATAAAGGTGCGGTGGCGGTATTTTTCCACCCACTTATCGAAGAAGAGAATGAGCGAGGGCAGGATGACGATGGTGCAGATGACGCCCAGCGCCACGCCCTTTGCCATGACGATGCCGAGGTCTGCGCCCAGCGTCAGCTGCATGGCGCAGAGGGCCAGAAAGCCCGCAATGGTCGTCAGACTGGACGCCGTGATGGCGCTCATGGTCTTACAGATGGCGTTCTCCATGGCCTCTTCGTTGGAGGCGCAGAGCTCCTTTTCCTCGTCGTAGCGGTGGAGCAGGAAGATGGAGAAGTCCATCGTCACGCCCAGCTGCAAGACCGCCGCCAGCGACACAGTGATAAAGCAGACCTGACCGAGAAAAATATTCGTGCCAAAGTTATAGACCAGCGGGAAGAGCAGCCCCAGCATGAACAAAAACGGCGTGAGCCAGCTTTCCAGCGAGAGAAACAGCACCAGCAGACAGCCGCCCACGGCGCAGAGCACATACCAGGGCATCTCGCCCATGACCAGCTCTTTGGTGTCGCTCAGGATGACGCTGATGCCGCCGAAGAAGCAATTCTTCCGGAGGATCTTCTTGATCTGGGCCACGGCCTGCATCGTCTCCTCGCTGACGCTGGAGCCGCCCAACTGGACGATGAGGATGGTGGAGTCGTTCTTGCCGAACATAAACTGCTGGACATCCGCCGGCAGCATCTCCGTCGGCACTGCCGGGTCCAGCACGTCGCTGAGCCAGAAGGTGTTCAGCACGTCCGGCACCTCGTCGATCTCGGCCTTCATGGCCAGCAGCTCGTTGGTGGGCATCCCCTCCACGGTTATCATGTTGGTGGAGGCCAGATGGTAATCCGTTTCCAGCAGCAGCTGGCCCACGCGGGAGTCCAGCTCCTGAGGCAGGTAAGAAAGGATGTCGTAGTTGATGGGCGTGGCGATGGCTCCCACTGCCGCCGGGATGAGCAGCAGGACCGCCGCGATGAGGATGAGCCTGCGCATCTTCACGATGGCCCTCGCTAATTTTTTCATTCATTTCCTCCCATTTTATCGTTCCGAAGAAAAACAACTTTTCTCGTTTTTCCGACACACCTTATTATAGTACACTCACCCGGGGTGTCAAGAGACAGCTCTGCCGACGTTCTACCTCTCCCTTTGCAAAACAAAAAGCGGGGCGCACAGGTGGTCAAGTCTGTGTGTCCCGCATTTTGTTCTTTTTTGCACAGAGCGCCGTACCAGAGCGCCCCGCGCCGCGCGCAGGGAAAGCGGAGCAAACCATAAGCCGCTTTCGCCGAAGTTGTTTTTATAGCCAGAGTGTGCCGGATGGACGAGTATTTTTGTCAGCAGGCAAGGCGCTTTTCCGCAGCAATCCTGATGGATTGCAAGGAGAAGCAACGCAGGATGCGGGCAAAAAGGCCGCCCAGACGGTATGCAATGGTTATGAAAGCAACTTCAAAAATAGGAGAATGGAATGGAGGAACCGAATCGCCTCAAAGAGAGTTGCAGGCATCCCTTTGCAGTGAATCGGAGGAGCTTCGGTTAGGTTTAACTAACCTTGCCGTGACAACAGGATACCATAGTTTGTCATGACTGTCAAGCCTGTTTTTCAAATTTTCAAAATTTTTTTCTCCGGCGGCCTCCATGAGCATTTTTCATAACAAAAACCGCCATCTCTTGTAGAAAATCCACAGGTTCCCTCTTGCTTTTTCTGAGAATCACTGTTATTATATTGTCAGGCCGTTGCAGTCGGACTCGATTGCCTGTCTGCAGCGGCTCCATAAACAGCGCAGGGGTTGCCATCCAAATACCTCTGCGCCCTGTACCACCCTGTCTTTCAGAAACCGCAATCGGCGGCTTTTTTAAGGCGGAATAGTTAGACTGCTCTAACTAATTATTGCAAAGCAGATTGGTCGGAGCGTCAGGAACGGAGCAAGGAGGTTCCAATGATCGATTTTGAACAGTGGGAAGGCTTTGAGGGCCGCATCTGGAAAGAGGAAGTCAACGTCCGCGACTTTATCCAGAAGAACTACACCCCTTATGACGGCGACGAGTCTTTCCTGGCTGGCCCCACCGAGGCCACCGATAAGCTCTGGGGCGCACTGCAGAAGCTGCAGAAGGCCGAGCGTGCCAAGGGCGGCGTGCTGGATATGGAGACCGAGGTCGTCAGCGGTCTGACCGCGTACGGCCCCGGCTACATCGACGAGAGCCTGAAAGAGTTTGAGCAGATCGTCGGCCTGCAGACCGACAAGCCCCTGAAGCGTGCATTCATGCCCTACGGCGGCATCAAGATGGCGGAGCAGGCCTGCACTACCTACGGCTACCAGCCCTCTGAAGAGCTGCACAAGATCTTCACCGACTACACCCGCACCCACAATCAGGCTGTGTTCGATGCCTATACCCCCGAGATGAAGACCGCCCGCCACACCCACATCATCACCGGCCTGCCCGACACCTATGGCCGCGGCCGTATCGTCGGCGACTACCGCCGTGTGGCACTGTACGGCATTGACGCCCTCATCAAGTTCAAGCAGGAAGACTTCGCCAACTGCGGCGACGGCACCATGACCGATGACGTCATCCGCCTGCGCGAGGAGATCGCACGTCAGATCAACGCCCTGAAGGGCATGAAGAAGATGGCCGAGGCTTACGGCTGCGACATCTCTCAGCCCGCCAAGACCGCCAAGGAAGCCTGCCAGTGGCTGTACTTCGGCTATCTGGCCGCCATCAAGACCCAGAACGGCGCCGCTATGAGCGTGGGCCGCATCTCCACCTTCCTCGATATTTATATCCAGCGCGATCTGGACAAGGGCATCCTGACCGAGAGCGAGGCTCAGGAGCTCATCGACCACATGGTCATGAAGTTCCGCATGGTCAAGTTCGCCCGCATCCCCAGCTACAACCAGCTGTTCTCCGGCGACCCCGTCTGGGCAACGCTGGAAGTGGGCGGCATCGGCATGGACGGCCGCAGCATGGTCACCAAGAACTGCTACCGCTTCCTGCACACCCTCGAGAACATGGGTCCTGCACCGGAGCCGAACCTGACCGTTCTGTACTCCTCTGCTCTGCCTGAGAACTTCAAGAAGTACGCCGCCAAGGTGTCCATCAACACCAGTTCCGTCCAGTACGAGAACGACGACGTCATGAAGCCCGTCTGGGGCGACGATTACTCCATCTGCTGCTGCGTGTCTGCTACCCAGACCGGCAAGGAGATGCAGTTCTTCGGCGCACGCGCCAACCTGGCAAAGTGCCTGCTCTACGCCATCAACGGCGGCGTGGACGAGAAGAGCCACGAGCAGTGCGGCCCCAACTACGCCCCCATCACCGGCGAGTACCTGAACTACGACGAGGTGCTGCCCAAGTACGTCCAGATGCTGGACTGGCTGGCCGGCCTGTACGTCAACGTGCTGAACCTCATCCAGTATATGCACGACAAGTACTACTACGAAGAGGCTGAGATGGCCCTCATCGACACCGATGTCCGCCGCACCTTCGCCACCGGCATCGCCGGCTTCTCCCACGTCATCGACTCCCTGAGCGCCATCAAGTACGCCAAGGTCAAGGTCGTGCGTGACGAGATGGGTCTTGCCACCGGCTTCGAGGTCGAGGGCGACTTCCCGAAGTACGGCAACGACGATGACCGTGCCGACGAGATCGGCGTCTGGCTGCTGCGCACCTTCCTTGAGATGATCAAGAAGCGCCACACCTACCGCAACTCCGAGGCTACCACCTCCATCCTGACCATCACCTCCAACGTGGTCTACGGCAAGTACACCGGCGCTCTGCCCGATGGCCGTGCCGCCTTCACCCCGTTCGCACCCGGTGCCAACCCCAGCTACGGCGCAGAGCAGAACGGCCTGCTGGCCTCTCTGAACTCCGTGGCCAAGCTGCCCTACCACTGGGCTCTGGACGGCATCTCCAACACCCAGACCATCAACCCCGATGCTCTGGGCCACAGCGAGGGCGAGCGCGTTGAGAATCTGGTGCAGGTCATGGACGGCTACTTCGACCAGGGCGCACACCACCTGAACGTCAATGTCTTCGGCAAGGAGAAGCTCATCGACGCTATGGAGCACCCCGAGAAGGAGGAGTACGCAAACTTCACCATCCGTGTCTCCGGCTACGCCGTCAAGTTCATCGACCTGACCCGCGAGCAGCAGATGGATGTCATCTCCCGTACCTGCCATGCAGCTCTGTAACCCCATCGGATACGTCCACTCGCTGGAGACTTTCGGCTCTGTGGACGGCCCCGGCGTCCGCTTCGTCGTCTTTTTGCAGGGGTGCGCCCTGCGGTGCAAATACTGCCACAACCCGGAGACATGGGCTGAGGGCGGCGAGGAATGGACGGTGGACAAGCTCTTCCAGCGGGTGTGGCGCTACCGCAACTACTGGGGTAAAAAGGGCGGCATCACGGTCAGCGGCGGCGAGCCGCTGCGCCAGATGGAGTTTCTGACGGCGTTCTTCGAGCTGGCGCGCTCCAAGGGCGTGCATACGGCTCTGGACACCGCCGGTCAGCCCTTCCGCCCCGACGATGCGGCGTATCTGGCCGATTTTGACCGGCTGATGAAGTCCACCAGCCTCGTCATCCTTGATTTGAAGGAGATTGACCCGGAGAAGCACCGCAGGCTCACCGGCAGGGACAACGCGAACATCCTTGCGATGGCGCGCCACATCTCCGACCTCGGCGTGCCGCTCTGGATACGCCATGTCCTCGTCCCCGGCCTGACGGACGACGAAGACGGTCTGCGGAAGACCGCAGAGTTCATCTCATCCCTCAAGACGGTGCAGCGGGTAGAGGTACTGCCCTACCACACGCTGGGCCTCTTCAAGTGGCAGAAGCTCGGCATCCCTTATCCCCTGCCCGATGCTGTCCCGCCCACGGCGGAACAGGTCAAGCGGGCCGAGGAGCTGCTGGGAGTCAGCAAATATACAGGCTGACAAAATCGGCTCATATAATAAAAAACCCCCGGCGGAGCCGGGGGTTTTTTATATCACACAGCATACAAAAAAGAGGCCGCCCCGGGTGGTTCCCCAAGGCGGCCCCTGTAAGGGGTCTGTATTTTTTAGTGCATCTGGCACTTCAGGCTCTCGGCCTGAGCTGCGCTCAGCCGCCGGCTCACAAGGCCGTTGTGCTCCAGAGCAAACCAGCTGCCCCCCTCTGCCAGCAGGTCTTCCACCGACAGGGTGGTGGTCTTGAGGGTGGTGACAAACTGGATCTGCTCCACCCCCTGCTCCTGCAGGGTCTCCAGCGCCTGCCGGGTGCCGTGGAGCCGGGCGGCCAGTGTGTTGGACGTCACCCGCAGGGTGCTGCCCTGCTGCTGGGCGTCAAAGGGCAGGAGGTCGCCCTCCAGCGTCTCCACATGGAGGCCGGGGGTACCCAGGTCCACCTCATTGCTCTCCTCTGCCGGAGCGCCCGGGTTGGGCTGGGGGCGCTCCGGCTCCCACCATTCCCTCACGATGCCGAGCGGGTTGTCCTCCGAGACCAGGGCCGGGTCGTAGATGATGTGGTGGATGTAGCCGGTGGTCACGCGGCTGATGTCCGCCTGGATCTCCTTGCCGTCGACATTTTCACTACCCGTGAAATCGCCGCCGTTACCGATGGTAGCACCGGCACCGTGTAGCCGCGCAGGCTGCAAAAGCTCGTCACGCGCACGGGGATGCCGCAGGAGGCGAGGCTTTTGGCTAAGATATATCCCTGAATGGCGATAGCCTCCTGACAGTGCAGGCGCGAGGCCGAGGCGTCGAGCATCAGATCGACGGCAAAGCCGGGGCGGCTCTCCTCGTCGCTGCGCAAAAATACGCGGTCGTCGTGCAGCACCGGTTCGCGCCAGACCTTGGTCCCGTCCAGCCAGCCCTGACGGGCGGGGATGCGCTCGGGCTGCTGGTGGACGAGCAGGCAGTTTCGAATTTGCTCGCTCAGGCGCGCGAGCGCGCTCTGGTGCAGATCGAGGTCGCGCGCGAAGGCGGCGCGGTTCAGCTTGGCCTGTTCCTCGGCCTGCTCGTAAAGGCGCTGCGTGTCCGCGCTGATGAGCTGGTTCGACGCGCTCGCGCCCCTTGTGAACCACAGGTGGCAGCCCAGGTGGTTGCCGGTGCAGAGCTGCTGCTCGATGCGCGCGAGCTTGTCGGGCGAATA
>OIKC01000239.1_pt1 | contig 10101 bp, 10 predicted proteins | sample 1583601 | NCBI WGS metagenome assembly OIKC01 (sample SAMN02674698, study PRJEB24791) | human gut metagenome, SKBSTL036 | isolation source: stool | host: Homo sapiens | place: USA | reverse complement strand
TATCCAAGAACGGACAGCCAGTATCTGACCGAAGATATGGAACAGACAGCAAGAAATGTGGTCCGTCAGATTTATGAGAAATATCAGCTGACAGGTCCTTTTGATCAGCCAGAACAGCCGGATGTGAAAAAAGTCATGAATAACAGCAAAGTGACGGATCACCATGCAATCATTCCAACGATGGAGCTTGCATCCTGCCATCTGGATGAATTGAAATCCTGGGAAGAAAAGATTCTGTTCCTGATCGCAGTCCATACGGTCATGGCAATGAGTAAGGATCACATTTACCAGGAAACAGAGATTGAAGTGGAATGCCAGGGAGAAATCTTCAAAGCAAAAGGAAAGATTGTTCTGCAGGATGGATGGAAACTCTTTGAAAACTGCTTCAAAAATAAGGATCGCATGGCAATCGTAGATCCGGATCAGGAAATGAAAGAGAGAATGCCGAAAGTAACCCAGGGACAGACTTTCTATGCTGTAGCTGCAGAAAAGACAGAACATTTTACGTCCCCACCAAAACCATATAGCGAAGATACTCTCCTTGCGGCAATGGAAACAGCTGGAAATAAGGAATTCGATGAAGATACAGAAAAGAAAGGATTAGGAACTCCGGCAACAAGAGCCGGTATCATCGAAAAACTGATCTATTCTCAGTATGCCACCCGAAAAGGCAAACAGATCCTTCCGACAGACGATGGAAAAGTTCTTGTAGAGATTCTGCCAGACTTCCTGAAATCTGCGAGTATGACTGCAGAATGGGAAAATCAGCTGCTCTTGATGGAGTATGGAGAGATTGCACCGGAACAGTTTATGACCGGGATTAAAAACATGCTCACCATGATGCTGAATGGATGTGATGCAATCTCAGAAGAAGAAACCAGAAGATTTCAGACCAGAGAAAGCATTGGAACCTGTCCGGTATGTGGCAGCCTGGTATACGAAAGCAAAACCAACTTCTATTGCAGCAACCACGATTGCCACTTTGCTCTCTGGAAAGATAACCGCTATCTGCAGAGCATGGAAAAAACCATGGATAAAAAGATGGCTGCAGAACTTCTGAAAAGTGGATGTGTGCATGTAAAAGACCTGTATTCCAGAAAGAAGAATATGTACTTTGAGGCAGATCTTCATATGGATGCAGATGAAACCGGAAAGGTAAATTTTTCTTTATCCTTTCCAAAAAAGAAACCAAAAAACAAAAGCAAAAAGAAATAAAAAAACAGATTAGAGGAGGAAACGAAGAATGAATTTTAATGAATTTGTAAATGAAGTAAAGGACAATATCAGACTCTTTTTACCGAAGGATTATGAGAATGCCGAGGTGTCAACGATGGAGTGTCAGAAACTGAACCGTGCCTATACGGGATTGATGGTGAGAAAAGAAGGTGAGATGCTTACCCCGACGATCAATCTTAATCAGCTGTATGAAGCATATAAAGCACAGCCTGGCGTAACAATGGAAACTGTATGCAGAAAGATTGCAGATATAGTCATTGAGGCACCGATACAGGTTGATCTGAAATCCATTTTAAATTATGAAGACGTGAAGGACAAGCTGTTTATCCGTGTATCATCAGCCGAAGCAAATAAGGAAGTCCTCGAAATTGTGCCACACCAGTTAAAGGAAGATCTTGCAATTACCTATCATGTGGCAGTAGGCAAGAATCAGGATGGATTAAGTTCCATGCTGATTACAAATGAAATGATGAAGGAATATGGAGTGACACAGGAGCAGATTCATGAAGACGCTATGAAAAGTTCACCGCGTGTCATGGTCCCAGAGGTATCAAGTATAGGTGTACTGATAGATGAAATATATCAGAAAAATATTCTCATGCTGACACCAGATGAACGTGAAATGCTGCTAGAAACATTGCAGGAGTCAAGCGAGATGCCGACATTCTTTGTTGTTACGAATACAGAAAGAATTGATGGAGCCGGTGTGATCTTTTATCCGGAATTCATGGATAGCATGGGGGAACTTCTTGGAAATGATTTCTTCATTTTGCCATCATCCATCCATGAAATGCTGGTCTTGCCAGATGACGGGCAAGTGGATGCAGAAATGTTAAGAGATATGGTAAAAGAAGTCAATGCCACTCAGGTAGCCCCTGCAGAACGCCTTACCAATGATGTATATCACTTTGACACAAAGGATCACGTCTTTGAAAAGGCAGACAGGTTCACAGAACGTCAGAAAGAAAAAGAAGCGCAGGTTGCAAAAACAGAGAAAGTTGGAAAAGAACAGCCGGATCAGAAACCGAAAACAAAGAAGCACGATATGGAACTCTAATAAAAAATAATCATCTCATCAACTAATAAAAAGCCCTGCGGCATAAGCACAATGTCGTGGGGCGTTTTTGGAAAGGAGTATTATGACAGAACAAAATAAAACTACTACTATTCCACTGCCGGTCCAGGGAAAAGATATGGACAGCATTATGCAGTCACTGGAATCCGGTGTGGAAGAACTTTTTACAAGTAACCGCTATCAGGAATTTCTTAAAACCATGGCAAAGTTTCACAATTATTCCTTTAATAATACAATGCTGATCGCCATGCAACGACCGGATGCCACACTTGTTACCAGTTACAAAAACTGGCAGTCCATGGGTAGACAGGTCATGAAAGGGGAAAAAGGAATTACAATCATTGCACCGGCACCATATAAGAAAATGAAGGAAAAAGAGGTTCTGGATGAAAATCAGCGACCAATCATGGGAACTGATGGAAAACCTAAGACTGAAAAAGTGGAAGTTACAGTTCCACATTTTAAAGCAGTTACCGTCTTTGATATTGCTCAGACATCCGGGGAACCAATCCAGACACTGGCACCGGAATTATTGACTGCAGCTGTACAGGATTTTGATTCTTTCATGCAGGCTATTCAGAAAATATCCCCAGTGCCGATACGATTCGATGAGATCGATGGCAATGCCAATGGATATTATCACAATGCAGATAAGGAAATCGTGATCAAAAAAGGACTCAGTGAAAGTCAGACCTTAAAGACTGCCATTCATGAAACCGCCCATGCAAAACTGCATGACAGAGAGATCATGGAAAGCCTTGGAGTGGAAAAAGACCGACTGACAAAAGAGGTTGAGGCTGAATCCGTTGCTTACTGTGTATGCTCTTCCTTTGACTTGGATACATCGGATTATAGTTTCCCTTACATTGCAGGCTGGAGCAGCAGCCGGGAAATGAAGGAAATGAAAGCATCTATGGATGTGATTCGTAAGACAGCCGGTGAAATGATCGATCAGCTTACAGAAGAGCTTGAAATCATTCTCGAAGAAAAACAGAAAACAGAATTACATGAAAAATACGGGATTCTGGTAGATGCACTGGAAGCAGCTGGATACCGCTATGATTATCGGGAAAGCGAACCGGGACATATTGTACTGGCACCGGATGGGACGCATGAAATTGCCGGCTATCTACAGTTTGAATCATGGGGAGATATCCAAAACTGGCTGGAAGACACGATTACAGAAGGGACGGATATTTCGGAGAGAGTTGATCGGGCTATGTACCCATTTAAGTATGATTATACCCTAGAGGAAGAAATGTTCAGAGGGAATGGTGACCGCTATGCGATTTACCATGTGGATGAAGGCACACCGGGAAAACAACATTTATTTATGAATATGACAATGGTCAAAGAAGATGGCATTACAATCGATGCGGACAATTATAAATGTGTCTATTCTGGCAGATTACATGAAAATGAAAAGCTGGATGATTTGTACGCTATGTTCAACGATAATCCACCGGCAGATTATAAAGCACATTCTATGTCGGTCAGTGATGTTATCATTACAAACCGTGGTGGGGATATGCAGGCATATTACGTGGATCGATTTGGATTTGCAGAACTTCCAGACTTTGCAGCACAAAGAGAAAAAATACTCGATATTGTCCCGGAAATAGAAAATGTGGATTATGAAAATGATCTTACATGTATCAGCTTTTATGCGGCTGAATGTGCTGAATTTCCTGTAATGGGTGAAGTACATTATGACCTGACATTACCAGAAGCCTTGGAAGCTTATGAGAAAATCCCATCAGAACGTATGCATGGACTGAAATGTGTTGGCTTTGATCTGAAAGACGGAAGTGATTATGAAGGAATGCAGAGTCTGATGATTGAAGGAAAAATACAGAAAGAATTTTTGAATTCGATTCCTGGATTTAGAGAAAATTCTTATGTGCAAAATGCAATCAGTCGTGTGGAAAAATACTTGGAAGAAAGACATCCAAATGTGGAAAATCCTCTGGAATCCAATAAGAAAGTGGATAACGAAAAAAATATAAGCGAAGAAAAAAACGAGAAGGAGCTGAATATACAGATGAAACCAATACCGAAAAAGAAAAGGGGGGAAATGAGCCTATGAGAAATGTAAACCTGGAAGAAAACGAACTGACTATTACTGCTATCTTCCAGCAGCACACAAAGGAAGAAACAATCCAAACACTGAAAGAAGCTTTGGAAGTTTTGGAACAGGAAGAAAGTGATCCTGAGAATGATGAAATGATTGAGATCATCAATTCTACAGTTGGAAAATTACAGCAGATCGAAGACAAATACTACTATTCTCTGGATCTGAATTATTATCTGAATAACTTGGAGGACGATGCCTATGAAGCTTAATCAATTTGCAGTCTACCGAGTAGATCAGCAGACAGCAGGAAAAGCACTGTGGCATCTGCCATATCAAGAGGCAAGACAGCAGAATGTGTCGATTACTGTCGAAAATTACCGATTAATCTCGATTCATGAAATGCAGGAAAATGAAAAAGTCGCTGACATCTGGAAACGGACGAAAAATCAATGCGAAGTCAGTGACGTGCTCGTATTGAACAAGAATGGAGAAATCAGCTGCTACTATGTAGATGAGAACTATCCACAGTATCTGGCCGGATTTATTCGTATCAACACATCCGGTGCACTGATCACTATGGAAACTGAGAATTATCAGATTGATGGGAAAAAGGGGAACTGGATTGCAACAGACACCATCATTATTGATGGAAAACAGTTTTATTTGATGGAACATCAGGTATACCGAGATCAGGCCCAGGGTGTTATTCTGGATGCCTATGGAAAAATGGTTGTCGAAGAATGTAAGAAATTCGATGAAAAGACAAAACAAAAGATTCATGATTACATCCAACAGCAGGTACCGCTAAATCCGCTCGAACAGCCAAAACAAGATGGTAAAATCCGTCTGGAACATTACCAGAAGTTCTACCAGAACGGCACTTATGAACGAAGCAGAGAATCCGGTACCGAAGCCAATTATGATATGGTGGACGGTCTGGTAAATAATCAGAAGAAGAATCCAGAAAAGATCTCTAATGCCCGCAGCAACAAACAGACTCCCAGAAATCAACAGGATGGCAAACCTAAGAAACGAAGATCCGTGATTAAACGACTGCATCAGAAACAGATTGCTATTGCTCGTCGGTCCGGAAAGCCGATACCAAAGTACCTGGATCAGGAAATGGAAAGAAAGCGGGGGTAGAATATGCGAAGGTTAAAGTGTGAAAAAGAAACGATTATTCTGACCAATGAAGATGACGGATTCTATGATGTGTATACCTTCAATCAGAGTTTGCAGAAACGGTTACGGACCTTTGCTGAGAAGTATCCGGATGATTGCTGGTTGAAAGGATCTGCGGAGGATGGAAGTGAAACGTATATGATCAGAAAGGGACGGTTGTCTTTAAAACTGGTACCACCATATAGCACTTCAAGAAAAATGCAGGCAAAGGATATCAGCAAGATGAAAGAACTATCATAGGATGCGATTTAAGAGAAAAATGTCATGTGTAGACATGGAAAAATGAAAGCAAAATACGTTAGTTGATAAAGTGTATAGGCTCAAAAGGGAAAGTGCCCTTTTGGGCCTTATTTTGTGTTATTCCTCAAAAATGGGAATTATAAAGATTTAATTTTTTATTATGGATGTATATTGCAAAAGCTTATTTTGCTATACTGACAATATCAACAGAAGCCGGAGAGAGGAGCTGATCGTGGTGTAAGATAAAATTCCCATCCTGATAGGTAACTGCATAGATAAAGTTATCTATCAGGATTTTTTGAGTTATAATATCATTTTTTAACAACATGTATTTGACAGATTTCCTCGTAGAAAGTATCATAAATATATACAACAACTGAATATCGTGGACTGTCCAGCTATATTTTTTTACATGAATAGTCTTGTACACAAGAGTAAATAATCAATAAATAAATGTCTAATAAATCTTCTGGTCAACAGGTACAATATTGGTATCATAGACTAGAAGAGAGGTGTATATACTTGTGTGTGGAAGAGTATATTCCGTTAAGAATTGCGGAACTATGCCGGAAGCGAGGATATACAAAATATAGGTTAGCTCAGCTTACAGGAATAACGCAGACGGCTCTGGGAAATATGCTGAATCAGAAGAGTATGCCGACGATGGCTAATCTGGAAAAAATATGTGATGCTTTTGAAATTACAATCGCACAATTTTTTTCAGATGATGAAAGCAGATTGGATCTGACAAAAGAGCAAAAAGAAATACTTGAGATTTGGGATGGCTTGGATGAGAAGGAAAGAGAAATTTTTATGACTTTTATCCGCAGCCTGAAGAAGTAATGGACAGTTCGACAAAGATGCGAGCTATCTTTTTTATTTGAATCTATATAAAATATGCATTTTATACGCATGAAGAAATTGACAGAAAATTTCGGGGGAGGGTATAATTATACTGTTTACTTATGCCACTTTTGAAAACACAACATCAGATGCTGGTACAACCAATGTAGACAACAAAAGACGAATTTGACGAGGTGCTGAATGGCTTATACGGTAAAACAATTATTAGAATCGAAACAATTTCCTGATATGAGATTAGTGATATGTAAAGAAAATCTGAATCAGGAAATTAAAGGTATACGAATTATCGAAATAGAAGATATGGAAAGATATCTGACTGGAGGAGAGCTTCTTCTTACAAATATGAAAGTGTATTTCGGAGAAACGGAGAGAGAGTTTCGGAAACATTTGAATGAACTGGAGAAGAAACAGGTCAGTGGATTTATTATAAAGCAGCATCCGGACATGGTACAGAAAGTCAATTATTATGATATTTTATTAAAGTTTTTTCGGAACGTAATATTCCAGTGATAGAAATTTCGGAAGATGAGTATTATTGGGGTATTATAAAATATGTTATTCTGCAGATCTATGATGAAAATATCGCACGGTTGATTTATTTCAAATTGACACACGACAATATTTCTAACATGTTATTGGATGGAGAGAATTTTGAAGATCCAACTAAAAATATTTTGTTTCTATTGTCTTCCATGATTGGCAATCCGGTAGCGTTATATTATAGTAACTTAACTTGCTGTGCGTCCACAACGCAGGATCTGTCTGATTTTGTATTTGAGAAAAATGTTGAGAAATATAAACCGGATATTGTTACCAGATTTGAATACAAAAAACAGAGAAAAGAGCATACGCAATATATTACAAAAATACATGTGTTAGGCCGGGTAGAAGTTTATTTGGTAGTCACGGAAGTGAATATGCCATTAACAATACTGGACTATATGGCATTGGAAAATGCTGTTTTTACTTTACAGTATAGTTTTATGGGAACATATGCTCAAAATCAGATAGAAAAAAAATATCAACGAGATATTGGATATAGCTTGCTTAATGGTTTATTAACGGGCGATGAATTGAGTAAAGCTGCAAGAATGCTAAAATTGAAAGATACAGCTCAATATTGTGTGGTAAGTTTTCATACGATTTCAAGCAATAGCGAAGATTATTATACAAAAGAAGAATTAGAAGAAATCGGAGTGATAGAAGGCGAGATTCAGAGATTACTTCCGGATGAACATATTTACCGGAATCTGAATCAGATTGTGTGTATTCATGAAATTAAGCCTGGGGAAACACAAGCAGGGTTCCGGGAAGAAATGGAAAAATTATATCAGACAGTACAGAAGCAGATTTTTCACAGAAATAAGACAACGGATTTTCAGATTGGCATTGGAAGTATTGTTAATGGATATGGAGATTTGAAAAAATCTTTTAAGGATTCAAAGAAAATCATAGACTATATGGATATGCTCAGATATCTCTATGGTGATAAGAATATATCGGTAGCCGATTTTTCTAAGCTCGGTTTTTTCCAGATTTTTGAAAAAATCAAAAATCGTGATGAACTGATGGAATATGTGCCAGAGTCACTTGTGAAATTATATTGGTATGATAAAGAACATGATGGAGAACTGATTGAAACGTTGCAGGCGTATCTGGACTGTGATAAGAGTGCGAATAAAGCAGCTGAAAAACTCTATGTAAATTATCGTACTCTTTCAGGGCGATTGAAAAAAATAAAAGATATTTCCGGCATTGATTTCAAGAATTCTGCTGAGATGCTGGCTGTTAGAAATGGAATCGTTTTATTCAAAATGGCAGAAACACTGTAATTCAAAGAGAAACTATATCTCTATGGTATGGTTTCTTTTTTTTTGCGAAAAACCGATAACTACAAATTTTTTGTAGCAAAACGTGAAAATATCTTCCTATTCTCTGTATTATTTTTGCAAAAAACAAGTGCTATACTTTAACCAGTACATAAAAGGATACCTTGATTATCTAAGTTGATATGAAGCAGGAATGAAACATGAAAAAGAAACAGGTTGAGAAAGAACAGAATAATGAGAAACAGCTTCCCAGACAGGAAACGACACTGGGAGAAGATATCTTTCAACTGTTATTGAAGATTGTTCTTATCATTTTGGCGGTCATCCTTGTTTTTACATTTATGTACGGGATGGCGAGAATCAATGACGCATCTATGAAACCAGCAATAAAAGATGGTGATCTGGTCATGTATTATCGACTGGACAAGCGTTTTGTGTCCGGTGATATTGCAGTATTTAGGAAAGATGGCAGAACAACCACAGGCAGGGTTGTAGCAGTAGCAGGTGATACCGTGGATATTACAAAAGACGGTTTGATGATTAACGGCGCTACGCAGATTTCACAGGATATTTATTTTGACACCACACAGTTTCAAAATGGAGTTGACTTTCCAATCACTGTTGGAGAAGGTCAGATATTTGTACTGGGTGATAACAGACCAGAGGCGTCAGACAGCAGAATCTATGGCTGTATCAATGTAAAAGATGTCAAAGGAAAAGCGATTGCGGTTATTCGGACCAGAGGACTCTAATACCCTCCTCCGTTAATCAAATAAAAACAAATAATATTTTATCTACAAGGGAGGAATCATTATGAGCATGAACAAAATGTTCAAAAAAGTGCTCGCAGTTGTTGCTGCTGGTGCCATGACGATGGGAATGGCAATGCCAACATTTGCGGCAGAAGGGGCCACGACAGCAAAGGTAACCGAGGCGTATGTTAGCAAAACGTATAATAGAGAGGTTGGAAAAGCAGAGAAGTTTAGTTTTACTGCAACACAGGTAAAAACAGGAACCGGAATCATCACAGCGGATGCTGCAGTTACGATTCCAGATATCTCATTTACAGCAGATGAGGCAAAAACAACAAAGCAGAGAGCAAGTGCTGAAAGGAATTATCAGAGGATTAGACCATATTGTAAATTTTATAGCATTATCACTGATTCTTGCAGCTATGTTTCTCTCCGGTTATATGCTGTGGGATTCCCATCAGGTATATCAGACTGCAGATGCAAAAAATTATGAAGCATATATTCCTACTGAAAAGAGTACGAAATCTTTTGAAGAATTACAGAAAATCAATCCGGATGTGATTGGATGGATACGAGTGAATGACACAAATATCAATTATCCATTGGTGCAGACGGACAATGATGATACTTATATGAATACAGATGCGGAAGGAAACTATTCCTTAAGCGGAGCAATCTTTTTACATTGTGCAAATAAGCCGGATTTTTCGGATTTTGATAATATTATATATGGCCACCATATGGAAAAACACATGATGTTTGGAGATATCGGTGAATTTACAAAAGAACAGTATTTCAACGAACATCCATATGGAAATCTGTTCTTTGACGGAAAAGATCATGGAATCG
>OIKC01000232.1_pt1 | contig 10197 bp, 5 predicted proteins | sample 1583601 | NCBI WGS metagenome assembly OIKC01 (sample SAMN02674698, study PRJEB24791) | human gut metagenome, SKBSTL036 | isolation source: stool | host: Homo sapiens | place: USA | reverse complement strand
AAAAAATGATCATGTCACAGGCTTAGTATACAATGGATGTATATGTTACAGATGGTGCAACTGGTACAGAAATTTCTAATATCGTTGTAAATAAAGTGAAAGATGATGCAGGTCAGACAGCAACTGGTAAAGTAGATATTGGAAATACCGATACTAATAGATTCAACTTTACTAACACTTATGTACAGGAAGCTGGTACAGGTACAGATCCTACAAATCCAGATCCGATTTATAATCAGTTTGGCTCTTTGAATGTGTCTAAAAAGATTGTTAATGCAAATGGTACAGCAACAACTCCTGACGATGAGTTCGCTTTCACAGCAACCTTTGCATTCCCGAAAGGAACAGATGCAAACACACTTGGCGGAATCAAAGCTAATGGAGGTGATGTTACACTTGCTGAGGGCGGAACATACACATTCCATTTGAAAGCAAATAAAAACATGAAATTCACTGGTGTTCCAGTAGGAACAACAATTACTGTAAAAGAGTCTGCAGCTAAAAACTATAAAGGTAGTGCTGAAATCACTATCAATGGTACTAAGCTGACTTCTGTTGCTGAAACATCATACAACACAGAACTTACAGCAGTAAGAAGTCAGAAATTAGGTCAGAAACAGAATATCGTTGATGTAACCAATACATACAACGATGTACCTGTAACTGGTATCATCATGAACACTCTTCCATACGTTCTGATGATTGCACTTTGCGGTGTAGCACTGATCGCTTTTGTAGGATTCAAACGCAGAAGATTACAGAAATAATAAAATATAGCAACCAGGAAAGGGGATGTGTGCGGCGTTGCTCCGCCGCATCCCTTTTTGCTAATTTTGCGAGCAAATTGGTCAGATGAACCAGTTTTGATAAATATAAAAGAAACAGAAATGGTGAAAGGAACTTGTACATATGCTTCGGATGAAGAAAGTGCTGAAAGGAATTATCAGAGGATTAGACCATATTGTAAACTTCACAGCCTTATCGCTGATTCTTGCAGCCATGTTTCTCTCAGGTTATATGCTGTGGGACTCCCACCAGGTATACCAGACAGCAGATGCAAAGAACTATGAAGCATATATTCCGACAGAAAAGAATACAAAATCTTTTGAAGAATTGCAGAAAATCAATCCAGATGTGATTGGATGGATAAGAATCAATGATACCAACATCAATTACCCGCTGGTGCAGACAGATAATGATGAGACTTATATGAATACAGACGCAGAAGGAAACTATTCCCTGAGCGGAGCGATTTTTTTACATTGTGCAAATAAACCGGACTTTTCGGATTTTGACAATATTATATATGGTCACCATATGGAAAAGCACATGATGTTTGGAGATATCGGTGAATTTACAAAGGAGCAGTATTTCAACGAACATCCATATGGAAATCTGTTCTTTGATGGAAAAAATCATGGAATTGAATTCTACGCATTGTTACAGGTAGATGCTTATAATGAGACGATTTTCAATGTGTGTCAGGAAACACCAGAAGCGAAACAGGAGTATCTGCAGGAAATCGAGAACAATGTTTTATATAAAAGAGATATGAATATAACGGAAGATGATCATCTGGTTTTGCTGACCACCTGTACATCGGATATGACAAATGGAAGAAATATCCTGGTGGGACGCTTAACAGATCAGATATATCCGGAAAAAGAAAAAGCCAAAAACGTAGGTACAGGAATTGATGAACTGAAAAATGCAGTAGGAAAAGTGCCAGTTATTGTATGGTTTATCCTGATTGTCCTTGTACTGATGCTGATAGCAAGACAGATAGAAAAGAAAAGAAACAAGAAGAAAGAAGGAGAGGGAGAAGCATGAGAACAACACGTATGACCAAAATAGCCATGGTTATATTCCTGTTCATGATATTCTTTCTGGGTGTTCAAAGACCAGTACTGGCAGCTGAAAGAAACACAACAGTGAAAATACCAGTGGAACAGATATTTGAAGCGAACAATTCTGTAGATGCTGACAAAACAGGCTCTTATGTTTTAATAGCAGATCAGATACAAAATCCAATGCCGGAGGGAAGCAATAGAAGAACATTTACCTGGAATATGAGTGGTAATTCTTCTACAGAGCTGATTATGAATGTCGGACAGGCAGGAGAATATCATTACAAGCTGTACCAGGCAACAGAGAATAAAGAAAATTATACATATGATTCAAAAACCTATGATGTAACGATTGAAGGATTCTTTGATTCCAATAATGAACTGATGGCGGTAACAGTGGTCAAAAATGAAAATGGAGATAAAGTATCGAAGGTTTCATTCAAAAACTCGTATACCGGTCAAACTGGTAAAAATCAAAACCCGGTTCCATCTTCCCAAAGATCAAAGGATATTATTCATAATGGTTCGCCGGTAAAGACAGGTGATGATAGTCCGGTTGCAGGCTATTTGTTCTTATTCTTTGGCTCAGTTATCTGCCTTTGCGGATTACTCATGGAGAAGCAGAAGAACAGGAAGGAAGATGCGAAAAATGAGGCATAAGAATTGGAAAACATATTTGAAAATAGCATGTTCCTGGCTTCTAATCTTTTCTGATTCTTCCTTTTTCAATCAATGAGTTTATGTACGGAACAAAGAAAAGAGAGAGAGGTGAGCACCTATGCAGCTTACTAATACAACGGATTATGCAATCAGGATTGTCTGTTATTTGGCAATAAAAAAGCACAGGGTTACAACGGCAAAATTAGCTTCTGAATTAAAGATTCCGGAGAGCTATATTCCCAAAATCACAAAGCAGTTAAAAAAAGAGAAGATTATTTCAGCTTCTGAAGGTATCAGTGGAGGATATGCCCTTGCCAAAAATCCAGAAAAGATTTCTTTATTTGATGTCATATCATGTATGGAATCAACAATGGCAATCAGTCGCTGTCTTGAAAAGGATGGATTTTGCTCCAGAAACTATACGGATTGCTGTAAAGTACATCAAGTCTTATTGGACTTACAGAACACTTACAATAACCGATTAGAAAATGTGAAAATCTCTGATATTATCAGACCGGGGAAAGATGAATATTTTGGGCGATTTTATATCATTCTGAAAGTTAATTTAGCGGAAAACAGTTATGAATGTATCTATTCTCATAACAGGGGGATTTATGATGATGTAAAAAATGCAGGAACATATGATGATTTTCTGAAAGTATATTGTGAAAAATATGTATGTGAAAAAGATTGTGAAAAACTGCAGGAATTTTTGAAAAGCGATTCGTTGACAGAGCATTTGAAAAAGGGCTGTTCAGAAGAAGATATCGTTTATCAAAGAAGAAGCGAGAAAAACTCAGAGACTTATGTTTGGATGGAAGTAAAAAGATTTGTGGATGAAAATGAGAAAACTGCTGTTATTACATTCCATAATGCAAAAGTTATCCCTAACACAATTGTAAATATGGAACGGGAATTAAGACAAAAAGCACAGGATGAGACAAAACAGTATTGGAAAATGGTTTCGCTTCTGGCTGCAGTGTTGAATCACAATAATCTTATAGAAACAGAACATCAGGATGATATCTGTTTTTATACAAAACAAGTGTATTTTCAACTACAGAAAAACTATCCGGAGTATGGGATTACAGAGGAAGAAATAGAAAATGTCTCTCATCTGGCTCCAATTCATGATATTGGAAAAATCCGTGTGCCGATAGAGATATTGAACAAAAACGGTAAATTAACAGCTGATGAGATGGAAATTGTAAAGCAGCATCCTCTTACAGGGGCAGAGATGACATTGCGGTTTCCACAAGGAACTACGACAGAAAAACTTAATAAGTATAGCTATGAAATATGCAGATATCACCATGAAAGATATGATGGATCTGGTTACCCGGATGGACTAAAAGGTGATGAAATACCACTTTGTGCTCAGATAGTAGGCCTTGTGGATGCTTATGATGCATTGGTCAGTGTACGCCCCTATAAAAGAAAATTAAAGCATGAAGAAGCCATAAGAATGATTGCCAACGGTGAATGTGGTGTATTTTCAAAAAAACTATTGCAGTGCTTTATAGCAGCGGCAATGCAGAAGGAATGGATAAAAAAGGCAGATAGTTGAGAAAAGGAAAATATGTTTTTAGGAGGAATTTGTGTGAAGAGGAAAAAAAGATGGCTAAGATGGATAGCCTGGACACTTTTATTGGTTTTGTGCATGAATAGCGCAGGAACGACAGTTTTGGCAGTTTCAGTGGAAGAAGAGAATATTCCAAATATAAATAGTACTCAAGAGGGTGAAATGCGCACAGAAGATTTTATTCCGGAGGAAAGTACATCATTGTCGGAAGAGACGTCGAAAGAAGAAAATACTTCGCCATCAGAAGAGACTCCTGGAGAGGAAATCACCCCGCCATTAGAAGAGACTCCTGGAGAGAAAATCACCCCGCCATTAGAAGAGATTCCGGAGGAAGAAATTACTCCATCCCAGGGAGAGCTTTCAGAAGAAGAAAAAGCCTTCGAGGAGCAGATTGCACAAGAGGAATCACCGAAACTTCAGGAGATTTCCGAAGGATTTGATATTGATTTCTATGTCATTATTGATGGAAACAAGGTAAAGCTTCAGCATAATGACATTACCGGCATTGCAACATGGAAAGACGGAAGAACTACCTACTATGGTGTTTCCATTGAGGACCTGCTCCTGATATATGAAGAATTTGGATTTGTGAAAAATGGTGAGAATCAGAATCCGGATGCAAATAATAAGTTTGTATCTGCATACCGGGGAAAAAGCGGGATAGAATACGGAAAAGTTTATACAGACACAGAATCCGGAAAGACATATGTTTCTTACAATTATGGACAGAATAAACAAGGGGAAGCGATAGATGTTTACTACCTTCCAAATGGAAAAGGCGTTGCATTAAATTTAAAAGATTCTGTAAAAAAGGACAACTCGTTTTATTCCGTAGAGGTAAAGGGAGAAGGGCAGGATCGGATTCGTTATGCATTAACAGGAACTGTAGTGGAAGAAGCTGTGGCTGATTTTAATCCCCAATTGTCGGACCAGACAGACCAGATCGAATGGACCTGTATGGGAACAGATGATAAGGTGATAGATGGTATACGGGAATCAGGGAACCAGACGAGGTTCACAATCGGAAAGATCACACAGTCTTATGTGATCCAGAGAGCGGATCAGACAGCCTTTGACATTCAGTTTTATATATATGCAGACAATGAGGTTCGAAAGCTGCCGGCTGATTCTCTGAAAAAGGTGTATAAATGGAACCGTCAGGGCAGATGCTATTTATCTGTCAGTGATCTTGCTGAGATTTATAGAGAGTTCGGCTTGAATGCAGAGGAAACACAGTCCGGAAATTATTTTCCATATACAGTCCGTGGTGAGAAGACATTAGCACAGGCGACAGTGGTAACTTATAAAGGACAGCAATATGTATCCTACACCCTGGACAATCAGGACACAACGGTACCGACAGATGTTTACTATATGCCAAAAGGAGCATCTGATGGCGAAAAAATTCCGGATAATGATTCAGACCAGATTAAGCAGAATAAGAACAGTTTCTATTCGGTTACAGTGATCAATCCGGATGGAAATCGAACTGTGAGTTACTATAAGAAAGATTCTGCGGTCACAATTTCCGTTGATCCAGGAGATACGAAGGAAAGCGACTGGCTTTGTGCCAGTGAGGATGAAAATGAAACAATTTTTCCGGTGAAACAGGGCGATAAACTAACCTTTTCTATTGGGAAGATAGAGCAACCATATACGGTTGCATGCAGCACTTTTGCACCAGCAACCTTGAACATTAAATTCTATACTTTTGTAAATAATGAGAGATATAATGTTCTAAACGAAGAAATTCCTGTTATAAAAGATACTACAACAAAGCCGGGAACAGTTTATTATTATATTTCTAATGATGAGTTAAAAAAGCATTTTGAAAAATTTCATTACGATGGTTCTATTCAAAATGGAGCAAAAGAGCGTTTTTATTATTCCAAGAGAGATTACGATACAATCCATAATGCAGGGAAATACACGATAGAAGGTCATGAATGTATTTATATAGGAAAGTCCGGAGAGCCGATGGATGTGTATTACCTGCCAGACGGACAGAATAGTCCCACAATGAATGCAAGTTTAGAAGGTGAGTATTATGGCAAGGAGATTGTCTGGAGTTGTACATCTAATGACAGGGACGAAAATGAGGTTCTTCCGGAACTGTCCGGAGATGACAAGGTAAAATTTGAAATTCCGAAGGTTAACTCATCTTATGAGGTGATTGCAGACAAACCCCAGGACCCCGGAACGGTCAGAGTGATCTATAATACGACCCGTTATATGAAGAAGCTTCCAAAAGAATCTAAGCTGACCCCTCAGGTTGGAAATAAGACAAGACATACAGATGATTATGAGAATGAAATAGAAGCTGGAAAACATAACGTTAAGTCACCATATCCTCTGGTTTATGATCATGAAGATAATGACAGCAAAGAGTTGGAACAGTATGAATTCGATCATTGGGATTACAGAAACAAAGACGGAAAGTGGCAGGAATGCGGTGCAGGGGATTCTATTTCTGATCTTATAAATAATAATGCAAGACAGCCAATCACCCTCTATGCAGCGTGGCGTAAGGTTAGTAACCAAAATCGAAAACAGGTACAGTTTTATATCTGTAAGTCAGCAATGCCGGAAGATGGTTCGGTAGCATTACCAACCACGAATGTAGACGATTATACAAGTGCGGTTGCCGTGGCAAACTGTAATGTGAAGGCAAGTATATTGCATGATGTTCCAGTTCTTGGAAATAAGAATCCATCTACGTGGGAACAGTATGCAGATGGAAATAAGAGAGTGCAAGAACTTTTGCAGGGAACTAAACCAGATGAGGGATATATTGGAAATGGAGACTATATCTACAAGATAGATAGAATTCCTTCCGATGAAGAGGTATTCCAGACAATTCGTGAAAGTGGACGTATGATTCGTATCGGAGACAGGGAGATTCCGCCATCGAAATTAGATACCGAATTCTTCACCATTTATTGGTATTCTTTCAAAAGTGAAATGTCCGATGGGTGGCATATTGACGGACGTATTGTAGCAAAAAATGGTTACCTGACAGTAAAGAAAGATTTTGTCGGAATGCCGGAAGCAATAGAGGAAGTCAAGAAAGATTATTATATTCAGGTAGATATGGATGAAAAGCTTTCAGATGGAAAACCTCAGCCACCTGCATTTCATCAGCACATGAAACTTGTGCTTCCTTCTGAAGATAATCAGACGCCGGACACAGAAGCTCCGCAAGCGGAGGATGCTCCGATAGAAGTTGTAGGTACATGGACAGATGATACACATACAAGTTGTACGTGGATCGTTAAGGCGGACTCATTCTGGAAATACACATTAAAAGAGTACAACTATAAGCCAAAAGATTCGAATGTGAAATTTTCAGGTTGGTACAATGTCCGCAATTCTCATGAACAAGGAGATAATGTAAATTCATGGGAAGCATATCCAGAAAGTGGAATTCAATTCACAGGACGTGGAATTGGACGCGGTGGTGAGACTCTTACTATTGAATTGGAGAACCGTTATCAGAAAGAGGGAATACTCACACTGAACAAATTTGATGAGTCTACCGGACAGGGAATGGAGAAGATCAATTTTGCTGTCAGTAAGAACGGTGTTGAGGAGGGAACGGTAACAACTGATAAATACGGAATCGCACAACTTCACATTCCGTTACAAGATGAAAACAAACAGAACAGAACAGTAACTGAGACGTATTTGTTGCGAGAGACAAACTTACCGACGGGATATGTAGACACAGGAGATATACAGATCACCGTTGAGATTGCCAATGGAGCATTCAAAATCATTGATGCAAAATTGGTGGATAGGGAGGCTAACGAAAATCAGGAGGCTGTTAAGGCACCAGTTGATGGTAAGATAGACGGAAAATCTGTTCTGCTTCAGCGAGGAGATACCAGCCTTAATATCCGAAATTTTGCTAAAACAGGCACTCTGCATATCAAAAAGACATGGGAAAATCCAAATGATGCACTGACGGAAAAACAGGTGAAAATCAGATTGTATCAGAATGGAATTTCTACAGGACAGGAATTCTTGCTGAATGAAGAGAACGGATGGGAACACACAGTCGACAATGTTCCACTATTCCAGGACAGAAATCCGGTGGAATATAAGGTGGAAGAAATTGAGATAGGAAAGACACATTATTCTTCGGAATACGGGGATGGTTTCCTATATTATGAAGTTATTTATCCAGAGATTCAGTATTTCGATTCAAATGGACAACAAATATTCCCGAAGGATGAGAATGAGTTCAAGGATGTTTCCAAGATGGAACTGGAAGTGCAGAATCTGCATTTCAATCTTGCTGAACGAAGTTTCTTAAAGACGGATGATCTTCCAAGAAACCGACTTGCTGGTGCAGGTTTTCTGTTCTACAAAGTACCATATGATGATGTTACGAAAAAATATGCGGATGATACAGGATATACAGTAGATTATGACAATACACAGAGCAAGGACGATATCGTTCTGAAAAAGGATGGAAAAACGTGTACGACGTATCGTTCCTTAGAAACAGATGAAAATGGAATGCTTCAATTACCGGAGGACTTTGAGAACGGACGATACTGGATGGTAGAATCTGTTACTCCAAACAAAAAGGACAAAGCAGATAAAACCAAAACACAGTATCAGGATAACTTTAATTTATATATGGTCGATGTAGAATCCGATATTTTATTCCTATATGAGAAATCACCGATGACAAATACCTGGAGAGCTGTTTCGGACAGACATATCGTCAATCATCCGCAAAAAGGCGGGGTGACGGTTGAGATTACAAAGGAAGTCACTGGTCCACTTGGAAACCGCAAGAAGCCATTTGATATGGAAATTCTCTATTGGGAAGATGGTCAAAAGCTGCGTAGCAAGACAATTAGAACTTCTTTGAAACATGGAGATAAAGTTACATTAAAAAATGTAGATATATCTTCGGATATCATAATAACAGAAACTGTTGATACATCAAAATACGCTGTTTCGATTTCTAAAAAAGAAGAGAATGATAAGTATTCAAATCCAGTGCAGGCAACATCGAATGGAAATACAGCTGTCATGAAACAGCGGATTGAGGCTGCACGAGGAGACGTGATTGAGTTAAAAATCACAAACGAAAACACACAATTAATACCGGAAACAGGGGTTCGTCTGGAAACAAGCAGGCATGTATGGTTACTATTTGCCATAAGTATTATCATGATTCTGTTTTTCAGAAGAAGACGGAAAATAAGATAAACACTGCTATGGAACAAAACTTGCAAAAATACATCAGACATTTTACATGTTTGTTGCATTGGAATAAAAAAATAAACCACTATAATAATGGTATGCTCCCCGTCAAGAGGACAATAAAAAATAATAAATTTTTGTATCGTCAGCCATGCTATGGCTGGCGATATTTTAGTTTGCGCGCCATGGGCGCGCTCTAACGGATGAAAGTCCCGAACACGCCTAGGCGACAAGGAAGTGTATAGCTGAACAGCAAGGGTGTCTATCGTAAGGTAGAATCTGAAGGAAGCTGTAAGCAAACTCTTGGTCCGACGGACAGAAATCACATATGAGGCTAGGTTCCGCTTGGTAAGTCTGCTAAATAAGACAAAGCCGTAAAGTTGCCGTTTGTAGGAATCGAGTAAATGTGGCGGATATATGAGAGGAAAGAGCGTGCACCTTAATAGAAATTTTCTGATGCAATTTTTAGTAACAAGTTGCAAAAAAATGAAGGTGTATCATGTTGGTGACTCCCAGAATCGGGAAATGATTTTAGATAAATTCAGATTAGCTCTTTTAAATGAAGAGTATATTATTTCCACGGATATTCAGGAAATATTAGGACGTGGTTCTGTCTTGTCATTCCGGCAATCATTGCTGTATAAATTTTCTAAATCAAAGTTAGAGAAAATGTCTGCATAAAACAAATTCGTTTTACGCAGACGTTTTTTAGCTAGCGGGGAAAAATCAACCCAACTCTGCCCCAAGTTCATACCTCCAATACTCCGCGGCCTCATATTCTCTGGGTTCTGAGAGTACCGGTACGGTAAAGAGTTCAACCGGAACACCGAGTGTTGATGCGAAGAGTTTCATAAGATCCTCTTTCGGTGTTCGGACATCGCTTTCATA
>OIKC01000216.1_pt1 | contig 10758 bp, 9 predicted proteins | sample 1583601 | NCBI WGS metagenome assembly OIKC01 (sample SAMN02674698, study PRJEB24791) | human gut metagenome, SKBSTL036 | isolation source: stool | host: Homo sapiens | place: USA | reverse complement strand
TGCTCTCGGACAAGCCGGATCATCCGGGCAGCAACAGCTCCCGCCCCAGCCGCGGCAGCGCCAGCCGGGCGCGTATCCAGCCCGCAGATGATCTCGCCATCAACATCAAGACTCCCGCAGAGATCAAGGAGGGTCTGGACCAGTATGTCATCGGTCAGGACGAGGCCAAGCGTGTGCTGGCCGTCTCGGTCTACAACCACTACAAGCGCATTCTCTCCCGCGAGAGCAGCGACGTGGAGCTGCAGAAGTCCAACGTGCTGATGCTCGGCCCGTCCGGCACCGGCAAGACGCTGCTGGCCCAGACGCTGGCCAAGATGCTGGGCGTTCCCTTCGCCATCGCAGACGCTACCACCCTGACGGAGGCCGGCTATGTGGGCGAGGACGTCGAGAACATCCTGCTCAAGCTCATCCAGGCCGCAGACTTCGACGTCCAGAAGGCTCAGATCGGCATCATCTATATTGATGAGATCGACAAGATCACCCGCAAGAGTGAGAATCCCTCCATCACCCGCGACGTGGGCGGCGAAGGTGTGCAGCAGGCTCTGCTGAAGATCTTGGAAGGCACCGTCAGCAATGTCCCCCCGCAGGGCGGCCGCAAGCACCCCCAGCAGGAGTTCATCCAAATCGACACCACCAACATCCTCTTCATCTGCGGCGGTGCGTTCGACGGTCTGGATAAGTATATTCTCCGCCGCACCGACAAGTCCGCACTGGGCTTTGGCAGTGCGCTGAAGGATAACTCCAGCGAGGCTGAAAAGGCCCTGCTGCGGAAGGTCGAACCCCACGACCTCGTCAAGTTCGGCCTCATCCCCGAGCTTATCGGCCGTCTGCCGGTCATCACCGTGCTGGACGACCTGGACGAGGATGCACTGGTGCGCGTGCTGAAGGAGCCCCGCAACAGTCTGGTCAAGCAGTATAAAGAACTGCTGTCGATGGACAATGTGGAGCTGGACATCACCGACGAGGCTCTCCATGCTATCGCCCGCAAGACCATTGAGCGCAAGACCGGCGCCCGCGGCCTGCGCAGCGTGATGGAGAACATCCTCATGCCCATCATGTACGATGTGCCGAACGACCCCACCATCATCCGCGTCACCATCGACGAGGACACCGTGGAGGGCGGCGAAGCGCACATGGAGTACGGTGCGGTGCGCAAGCGCTATAAGAGTCAGACTTCCCTGAGCTGAGCGTCAGCGCACAGCAGGGAAGAGCAGCCCCGCTGAAAGCTTTTTGCTTTTTGGCGGGGCTTTTTTGTGCCATCTGACTTGTTTCCGAGACCAAATTGTAGTAAACTATAAAAGTCTGGAATTGCAAGGGGAATACCGGGACGGTCCACTGGCATGGGACTGCTCTGCGGATGGCAGCGCCGGACATTTTGTGGGAAACAGAAAGTACGATAAAGGAGTGTGTGTTATGGCAAATTATTTTGAGATGACCCGCGACGAACTGACTGCTGAGAAGGCAGCTCTGGAAGAAAACTACAAGAAATTTCAGGCAATGGGCCTGAAGCTGAATATGGCCCGCGGCAAGCCCGGCCCTCACCAGATGGACCTGGCAATGGGTCTGCTGCAGATGACCGATTACACCACCGACGCCGGCACCGATGCCCGCAACTACGGCGACCTTGAGGGCCTGCACGAGGCCCGTGAGCTGTTCGGCGACGTGATGGGCGTCAAACCCGAGGAAGTCTTTGTGGGCGGCAACTCCAGCCTGCAGATCATGTACAACCTCATCTCTATGGGCTACTGCTTCGGCTTCCCCGAGTCTCCCTGCCCCTGGTCGCAGGTGGAGAAGCGCAAGTTCCTCTGCCCGGTACCCGGCTATGACCGCCACTTCGCCATCACCGAGGAGTTCGGCTTCGAGCTCATCAGCGTTCCCATGACTCCGACCGGCCCTGATATGGACGTTGTTGAGAAGCTGGTGGCTGAGGATGATACCATCAAGGGCATCTGGTGTGTGCCTCAGTATTCCAACCCCGATGGCTACACCTACAGTGACGAGACCATCGACCGGTTCGCCAAGATGAAGACCGCTGCTCCTGATTTCAAGATCTTCTGGGATGAGGCTTACATCGTCCACCACCTGACGGACGAGATCATCGAGACCCCCGTCCTGCTGAACGAGTGCAAGAAGTACGGCACTGAGGACCGCGTCTTCATGTTCACCTCTACCAGCAAGATCACCTTCCCGGGCGCAGGCGTCTCTGCGCTGGCCTGCAGCGAAGCTATGATGAAGTACATCTGCAAGCGCTTCTCGGTCATGATCATCAGCTATGATAAGATGAACCAGCTGCGTCACGTCCGCTTCCTCAAGAACAAGGAAGGCGTTCTGGCCCACATGGCAAAGCACCGCCGCCGTCTGGTACCCTGCTTTGATGCCGTCAAGACGGCCTTCAACGAGGAGCTGACTCCCTGCGGCGACATCGCCCACTGGACGAACCCCAAGGGCGGCTACTTCATCAGCCTCTATGTCATGCCCGGCTGCGCCAAGCGTGTGGCCCAGCTGTGCAAGGACTGCGGCCTGACCCTCACCGGCGCAGGCTCCGCTTACCCTTACCACAAGGACCCGGACGATGCCCATCTGCGCATCGCGCCCACTTATCCCAGCCTGGACGAAGTGGAGACTGCGTCCGACCTGCTCTGTGTCTGCGTCCGTCTGGCCGCAGTCGAGAAGCTGCTGGCTGAGAAAGCCTGATTCATCGCACAAGATCCCCGCTGTGCTGCCGCTCTGACGGCGCAGCGGGGATTTGGAAGTTGTTTTCATAGCCAGAGTGCGCCAAAAGGCAGTTCAGGCGGTGTGCAATGGTTATGAAAACAGCTTCTTATTATATTTGGAGGTTTCCCGATTCATATGAAAACTAAAGGCAAAGCATGGCAACTTGTCCTCACTGTGCTTTTGATCGCGGCGTTCGTCTATACGGCATTCTTTGGCGTCGCAGTCAAGTACGGTGATGTGACCACAACCTACATCAAGGGCGCGAAAGACATCCGCTTTGGTGTGGACATCAAGGGCGGCGTCAACGTCACCTTCGTCCCTTCCGACGGCTATGACGCCACCGACGACCAGCTCGAGGCTGCTCAGCTGGTCATCGAGAACCGTCTGGTCGCCCTCAACGTGACCGACTATGAGCTGTATGTGGACAACAACTCCGACAGCCTCATCCTCGAGTTCCCGTGGCAGTCGGGCGAGACGGAGTTCGACCCCGAGGCCGCCATTGAGGAGATCGGCACCACCGCCTATCTGACCTTCCGCGAGGGGAGCAGTGCGGACGGTGAGCTCGTCCTCGATGGCTCGATGGTGGAGAGCGCAGCTGCCCAGTACGGCCCCGTCAACGGCAGCAGCTCCGAGTACTATGTGGCGCTCAAGTTTACCGATGAGGGCGCCAAGGCATTCGGCGACGCGACCACCCGCCTGTATCAGACCGGCGGCACCATCAGCATCTGGCTGGACGACGAGAACGTCAGCACCGCCAGCGTCAACGCCGCCATCACCGACGGCTCTGCCATCATCACCAGTTCTGCGTCGAGCCCCTTCACGCAGGAAGACGTGGTCAAGATGGCCCGCCAGATCAACTCCGGCTCTCTGCCCTTTGCGCTGACGGTGGACAGCTACTCCACCATCAGCCCGAGTCTGGGCGAGAACAGCCTGAGCGCTATGGTGCTGGCCGGCGTCATCGCCTTCGCCCTCATCATGGTTCTGATGACGGCTCTGTACCGTCTGCCCGGCTTCCTGGCCTGCATCGCTCTGGCCGGTCAGGTGGCGGCTACGCTGGCCTTCGTCTCCGGCTACTTCCCGGTGTTTGAGAGCTTCACCCTGACCCTGCCCGGCATCGCCGGCATCATCCTCGCCATCGGCATGGGTGTTGACGCCAACGTCATCACTGCCGAGCGCATCAAGGAAGAGCTACGCAGCGGCAAGAGCCTCGACGGCGCCCTCAAGAGCGGCTTCGCCCGCGGCCTGACTCCCATCATCGACGGCAACGTGACCATCGTCATCGTCGCCATCGTGCTGATGGGTGCCTTCGGCCCGTCTGACGGCTTCTTCGCCAAGGCCCTGCACTTCGTCTTCTTCGCCTTCGGCCCCTCGACCGCAGGCACCATCTACGCCTTCGGTTACACGCTGCTCACCGGCGTGCTGCTCAACTTCGTGTTCGGCATCTTCGCCACCCGTACCATGATCCGGGGCGCTGCCTCTATCAAGGCTCTGCGTGACCCCCGCCTCTACGGTGCCGATGCTCCCGGCAAGACCCCGGCAGAGAAGAAGCAGGTCAACTTCGTTGGCCTGCGCAAGCGCTTCCTGACCTTCTCCGCCTGCCTGATGGCAGCCATCGTCCTCTGCGCTGTGGTGCTGGGCGTCCATCTGGACACCGAGTTCACCGGCGGTGCGATGATCACTCTGAGCTACGAGAACAGCTTTGAGATGTCTGCCGTCCAGAAGACCGCCTCCGAAGCGCTGGGCAGCAACGGCCTGACCCTGCAGACCGGCGAGAACGTCGCAACAGGGGAGCAGACTCTGAAAATCTCGATGCCCGGCACCGAGACTGTCACCACCGACGAAGTGCAGACCCTGCTGGACTCCCTGAATGAGAGCTGCCCGGACAACTCCTTTGCACAGCTCTCTCTGAGCAATGTCAGCGCCGCAATGGGTACCAAATTCCTTCAGAAGAGTCTGGTGGCCGTGGTGTTCGCACTGGTGCTCATCCTCGCCTACATCGCCTACCGCTTCAAGAATATCGGCGGCCTCACCGGCGGCATGATGGCTGTTCTGGCCCTGCTCAATGACCTGATGGTGGTGTTCGGCACCTTCGTGCTGCTGCGCGCCCCGCTGGACGGCAATTTCATCGCCGCCATGCTCACCATCCTCGGCTACTCCATCAACGATACCGTCGTCGTCTACGACCGTATCCGTGAGAACCGCGGCCTGCTGGGCAAGAAGGCCAGCTTCGAAGAGCTGGTCAACCATTCCGTCAACCAGTCTGCCCGCCGCACGATTATCACCACCGTCACTACGGTGATGGCTCTGGGTGTGATGTGCATCGTCTCCAAGCTGTACGGTCTGGACAGCATCTTCACCTTTGCCTTCCCCCTGATGATGGGCATGCTCAGCGGCGTGTATACTTCGCTGTGTGTCTCCACTTCCGCATGGGTGGCTTGGAGCGAGCGCAAAAACGCAAAGAAAAACTGAGCTTCTATCCTGACGCAAATCTGTCCTGAATCTAGGAGGAACGACCATGAAATGCCCCTATTGTGGCGCTGAGGAATCCAAAGTCATCGACTCCCGCCCCACCGAAGACAGCGAGCGCATCCGCCGCCGCCGGGAGTGCCTGAACTGCCATATGCGGTTCACGACCTACGAGGTCGTGGAAACGGTGCCGCTCATCGTCATCAAAAAGGATAACTCCCGTGAGCCGTTCGACCGGCAGAAGCTGCTCAACGCGATGCTTCGGGCCTGCGCCAAGCGTCCGGTGAGCTACGAGTCTCTGGAACGCGCCGTCAGCAGCATCGAGCAGACCCTGATGAGCACCTATGACCGCGAGGTGACGAGTGTGCGCATCGGTGAGCTGACCATGCAGGAGCTGAAGAAAATCGACGAGGTGGCCTATGTCCGCTTTGCCTCGGTTTATCAGCAGTTCGCGGACGTCGAGAGCTTCTTCAATGAGCTGAAAAAGCTGATGGTCGACCGTAAGAAGTAAAGTGTAAAAAAGCACGAGCGCCCCATTCTCTGCCGCAGGGCAGGGGATGGGGCGCTTTTTGCGCCTCTTGGCCACGGGAAAAGAGCTTTTTCTATAAGGTCTGCATCTTTCGGAAGATACGCTGAAATATGGGGCATATAAAAATCTATATAGCCAGGAGCACTTGATGACAGCCTCTTACAAATAGAATTGCTGCAGAGAAAAGCAATGATAATGCAATGGAAATACCGGATGGCCTTGCAGATGAAATCCCTTTTATAAGACCGATTTCATGCTGAAGTGAGACGATATGATTTCGAATAATATAGATTACACGAAATATAACCGCGTCCTGACGATTTAATTACACAAGTCTACGTGACAGCCATTCCAGCGTCTCCACCCGAACCTGCGCCCGGCGCAGTTCACCAAATGCTTCTTCGGGGGCGTTCAGTTCGAGATGTCCGTCCGCAGCGCGAAGGGCAGCTTCCAGTTCTGTGAAGTCCTGCGTGCGGAGCAGGTGATTCATCCCTTCCCGCATTTTGTCGCAGAGTTCAGCGCCCTCGGCCAGTGCCTGCCGCGCGGAAGGGAGGTCCTCGTCCCGGATGGCCTCCATGGCATTGTCGATGTCGTCCGAAATATCCTCTGCAAACTTCTGCACCCGCCAGCTGCTGTAAAAGGCCACACCCAGCAGCACTGCCACAATGCACAGACACGCATAAATTCGCTTCATTCCACACCTCTCACTGGGAGCTGCCCTTGCGGCGGCTCTCTTTTTTCAGCAGAAAATAGTCCTCCGTCTCGTTGCCCACTAAAAGCAGAATTTCCTCCGGCAGCAGGGTATTGGCCTGCGCTGTCCGCTCGAGCCAGTCCTGGTCTTTGCCGCACCAGTGCAGATTTTCCTCGAGCACCTGTCCGTCCAGCACGAAGGGGATAGTCGCGTGGCTGTGCTCCACTTTCAGCTGCAAGTCAGCGAGGGTAACGGTCTCTTTCTCAGGGCGCAGTGCCGCCGAGAGACTGCCATTCGTCTCCACCACGGCGTAGGAGACATCCCGGGGGTCAAAGATGTTTTTGCCGCGCAGTGCCTCCAGCAGGTCGGCAGTCGTCAGCCGGAGGGTGCGCAGAGCGTTCTGGTCGATTTGTCCGTCCAGGATGACCGTCTTGGGACGGCCCGACATCAGGTTGAAAAATTTCTGGCTGCGGAAGCTCAGCGCCGACCCCAGCAGCTCTAAAGCCGCGATGAGGAAGAGAGGAATGAGGCTGGCCGTCACCGGCACTTCTTCCGACTCGATGGAGATGGACGCCAGATTTGAGATGAGGATAGTAGATACCAGCTCTTCGGGCTGCAGTTCGCCCAGCTGACGCTTGCCCATCAGCCGCATGGCGAACAGAACGCAGAGATAGATGAGCAGAGTACGGAAAATCAGAAGCTTCACGAGAAGGCCCTCCTTGTGGGTTGAATAAGCACCGTTGGTGGGGGAATACTGGCAGGAAAAGGGGGATACCGTATGCTGCAGCTTTCCTCGTCGCTGGAAGAGAATCTGGCGGCGCTCAACGCTAGGTTTGGCGCTTCGGCGGATTTTTATGCCAAGCGCATCGAGCTTTATCACTGCCCGGGGGCCATCGTCCTTTTCGACAATATGGCCAGCCTCGAGTCACTCTGGTCGCTTTTACTGGACGCCGCCACCCGTCACACGCCCAGCCTCGAGCCGGAGCGGATACCTCACACCGGCACGCAGGTGTATGATTTGCTGATGAACCATTCCGGTCTGCCCGCCGAGGACGGCCCGGTCAAGGACATGGACGACCTCATCCGCCGCATGACCGCCGGCATGGCCGTGCTTCTGCTGGAAGGGTGCAAAAAGGGGCTTGTCTTCTCGGTGCAGGGGCTGAAATCGCGCTCGGTGGAAGAGCCCTCCGGGGAAGGAAACCTTCGCGGCTCCCGGGAGGGCTTTGCCGACCTGCTGCGGGTCAATCTGAGTTTACTGCGCCGCCTCATCCGTACCGATACCCTCGTGATGGAGACCGCACAGGCCGACTGTGCCACGAAGACCGAATACGCCATCTGCTACTGCAAAGACAAGGCCGGCAAGACGGCAGTGGCGCGGGTGCGCCGGACGCTCCAGGAGGCAAAGCCGGAGGTCCTGCTGGATTCCAGCTACTTTGTACCGTGGCTTTTCCCGGCCAGGTGGCGGCTGTTTGCCCCAGTGAGCTATACCGAGCGTCCGGCTTCCGCCGCTGCAAAGCTCTGTGAGGGGAAAATCATCATCCTTGTCAACGGCAGCCCCTCGGCGCTGGTGCTGCCGTCCCTTTTCTGCGAGAACTTCGACTGCCTCGACGACTACGCCACCACGGCAGTTTTTTCGTCGTTCCTGCGTGTCCTGAAATATGGCTCATTTTATCTCAGCATCTTCCTGCCGGGCGTTTTTGTCTGTCTGGCGGTCTATCTGCCCGAGCTCATCCCACCGCAGTTATTATTCAAAATCGCGGCGGCAGAAAAGGCGACGCCTCTGCCGCTCTTTGCCGAGATGCTGCTGGTCATCATCTTGTTGGAGATCATCCGGGAGGCCGGGCTTCGGATGCCCCAGACGCTGGGCCACTCGGTGAGCCTTGTGGCAGCGCTCATCATCGGTGACGCCGCCATCGGGGCCGGACTGTTGAGTACGCCGGTCATCCTCGTAGCCAGCATCACGGCCATCTCGGTCTTTGTGACGCCCTCGCTGTACGAACCGGCCACATTGCTGCGATTGGGCGTTACGCTGGCCGCCGGTCTGGCCGGGCCGGTAGGTCTGGTGTGTGCGGCCTTGGGCGTGTTGGCCGCACTGACGTCCATCTCCGCGATGGGGGTGCCCTATCTTTCGGGCGCAGTCTTTTCGGGTGACGGCGTCGTCCGCCGCAACTATCGGGCGCTGTCCCGCCGCCCATTCACCATCTGGCAAAGGAGGGGTTCCTGAATGCAGCAAAAACAGACATTCTCAGCCCAGACGCTGACACTCAGCGTCGCGGCGGCAGAGCTGGGCCGCGCCATCTTCGGGGCAGGGCAGACCGGTTCCGTCCGCGCCGTCCTGCTGAGCAATGTACTGGCGGCAGCGGCCTTCGTGCTCCTTGCCGCGCTCGTCTCGGTCAACGCCTCCCGTCTGAACCGCCCGGGCTTTGCAGGAAAGTGCATCTGTGCCGTCTTTCTGCTCTGGTATCTCTTCGAACTTGTCCGGACGGCTGCAATGCTCCAACAAGCCTGCTGGGAACAGTTTGCGTCTATGGCCTTCATCGGTCTGCTGCCGTTCTTTCTCTGGGCAGGGTGGAGCCTCGGCTGTGAGCTGTATGACCGGATGGCCTCCGTCCTCGGGTGGCTCGTAGTGCTGGGTATCGTGTTCTGTGTACTGGGGCTGGCCGGACAGCTGCAATGGCAGGTGCTCGTGACAGGTGAGACGGCACATTCGTTTGTGCTTCCGGATGCATCTTTTTACCCGGAATATTTCTCTTTTCCGCTTCTCTGTATGAGCAAAAATAATGCGAAAATCAGTAAAAAGCCTGTCGTATGGCTTCCAATCATCGCCGCCGTCATTTCCTCAGGTTATGCGCTGGGGCTGGCCCTTCTTTTCGGCGCACCGCAGGCTTACCCGGGCTATGAGCTGCTGAGGGCGTGGAGCTTCGGCGGCATCTCCCGCTTTGATGCCGCGTTCCTGCTCCTCTGGCTGGCGGCGGCGATCTTCCGCTTCGGCTTTATCGTCCGTGCCGTCCGGCTGCTCTGTGAGCGCCTTGCCGAAGGGCCTGTAAATGCGGAGGCTGCACGATGACCCGCCGGGGCTGGCTGCGGCTGATGGCCGCAGGCGTCCTCGTCGTCTGGCTCTGTCTCTTTTTGCATTGGGACAACACTGAAAAAAGCATGATACGCGCCCTTCTCGTCGAGACGAACGGCGACAGCTGGACAGTGGGTCTGCTGTACCAGTTCCCGGAAGCTTCCGCCGATTCCTCCGAGGCCAAAGCCGCTATCCGTCTCTGTATTGGCCGAGGCCCCGAGCTTTCTTCTGCCATTTCTGCCGCCGAGGAAGCCCTGCCCCAGCGGGCGGACTGGCGGCTCTGTGAGTATCTTCTGGCCGGGCTGGATTCGGTGCGGCAGACGCTGCCTGCCTGTGAAGAACTGTTTCTCCATCGACCCTACGGGCGGCTGGCGTCCCGCGTGTTCGGGGGAAGTTTTTCGGTAGAGACATTGAAAGAACGGGCCGATGGATCAGACGTCCTGCCTGAAAATCTCCTGCAATGCATCAAAAACGCTGCCCCGGCCGCGCCCCGGCTCTATCAGCAGAGCAGCGGCTTCATCCTGCCTGTCGTGGAGCTGGAAGACGAGGCTGCACATTACAGGCCCGAAGCCCTCATCATCCCCGGAACAGACCGGCCAGCTGACCGAGTCCCAGACGGAAATGGCGCTCTTATTGCAGGGCAAAAGCTGGACGGATACAGGGGAGCATCGCTTTGCGCTGGAAGCCGGGCCGCTCCGCCTGCGCCGGGCTTTCTGCGGCGTGGAGCGGGAAGGGGAGAGCTTCTTTCTCCGGGTGAACGCGCTCTCACGCAATAATGCCCTGCCTGCCGACGCCGAAGCAGAACTGGAAGCTCTCTGTGCGGACACCGTCCGCCGCTGCTGGACGCTGGGACTGGACATCTCCGAATTCGGTGCGCATCAGGCACTGCGTGACGGTCATTTTGCGCTCACAACAAAAAACGTCTGCCCGGAAATTCGGGCAGACGTGAAGCTCATGAAATGTTAAGAAGCCGTTTCGAAAATCACGGTGATGGTGGTACCCTCGTCCACAACGCTGTCCAGCTTGATGCGGGCGTTGTGGATGCGGGCGATGTGTTTGACGATGGCCAGACCCAGACCGGTGCCGCCGGTGGCTTTGCTGCGGCTCTTGTCCACCCGGTAGAAGCGCTCGAACACGCTGGTCTGCGCCTCTTTCGGGATACCGATGCCGTTGTCCTTCACGGTCAGGGTGCAGTGACCGTCCCGGGTGCAGGCCGTGATGATCTGGACTTTTCCACCGGGGCGGTTGTAGCGGATGGCGTTGTCGCAGAGGTTCAGATCGGAAGAG
>OIKC01000195.1_pt1 | contig 11525 bp, 9 predicted proteins | sample 1583601 | NCBI WGS metagenome assembly OIKC01 (sample SAMN02674698, study PRJEB24791) | human gut metagenome, SKBSTL036 | isolation source: stool | host: Homo sapiens | place: USA | reverse complement strand
ACGCTCTTCCGATCTGCGGCCTCGTTGCCTACCGGCATATAGTGGAAGTAGAACCCGAAGTGCGCGCCCTTGTCGCAGAGCATCCGCATAAAGTGGTCGCTGGTGACAGCTTCGAGATTGTCTCTGGTATAGCAGATGGAGGTGCCAAAAAGGATCCCGTGGGCCTTGAGCAAGTCCATTGCATTCATGACAGCGGCATAGTGGCCGTCGCCCCGCCGGGCATCATTGGTAGAGGGAGTTCCCTCGATCGAGAGCATGAAGGCGATATTGCCCAGTTTTACGACCTCTTCACAGAACGGCTCATCGATGAGGGTCGAGTTCGTGTAGATCGCAAACTGCACGTCGTTGTGCTTTTTTGCCAGACGGAGAATATCCGCCTTCCGCACCAGAGGCTCGCCGCCGGTGAGCATATAGAGATAGACCCCCAGCTCCTTGCCCTTGGTGATGATCTTATCCATATCCTCAAAGCTGAGGTTGTTTTTGTGGCCGTACTCGCCCGCCCAGCATCCCACGCAGTGCATATTGCAAGCCGAAGTGGGGTCGAACAGGATCAGCCACGGAATGTTGCAGTGGTACTTTGTGCGGTTCTCGCGGATGGTCTTTGTCCCCCGGAAGAACGCCTCATAGCCAAGGTTGAGCGCCGTGGTGCGTGCCACGTTGGGCGCGGTCTGGTCGAGCACACAGTTGATGAGCTTTGACCACTTGCTGTCCGCATCGGTCAGCACTGCGCGGGCGTGCTCATACGTCTCCTCGCTGAACGAGTCGCCATAGAACTGCTTGGCGACGTCCACCATCTCGGCAAACGCCTTCTGACGGTCTTTTCTGGCATGAGCCAGTGCCACATCCACCATCGTTCCGACAGCGGTACGCTGTACCTTATGGCTCAACGGCTCCAACGCGATACTCATAAAAGTCTGCCTCCTTGTGTGGGTCTTTGCCGGCCCTTTGTTTTGACAATACTTTAACATTTTTCCGACAAAGGTTCTATAAACAACAAAAGCAGGGTGATAGTTTTTCTATCATCCTGCTCTGCTTGTTCAAATTTTTATCAGTCGTCGATTTTTGATGCTCTGCCGTCGGTGCTGAAGCGCAGCAGCGCCCGCTTCAGATCCCCGTGCATCATGATGTTGAGCCGCTCGGCCATCAGGGTGGGCTCGGTCTTCATATCCCGGCGGACCCACTCCAGCACCATGCCCACCAGCGCATACTTGTAAAAATCGATGATGAACTGCTTGTCCTCTTCCTGCACCGGGATGTTTTCACGCTCTACAAACATCCGCAGCAGAGGGTCAAGCATTTTATAGAGATACTGCTCCACCTGTTCCCGGCTGATGGAGCGGTAGACATTCAGCACCAGCACCCGGTTGGCCTGCACCTTTTCCAGCATATCGCGGAAGGCGTCGCTCCACGTCTCATAGTCCTGATGGCCTTCCAGTGCCTCTGTGGCATCCTCCACCAGGATCCAGTCCACCAAATCGTAAATATCCTTGAAATGGTAGTAAAAGGTCATGCGGTTCACGCCGCAGTCCTCGGTAATGTCGTTTATCGTGATCTTATTCAGCGGCTTGCGGAGCAGCAGCTTTTTGAGCGATGCTTCCAGCGCGCGTTTTGTCGTCTGTGCCACGAGAATGCCCATCCTTTCGCGTTTGCCCCGTTCTGTGCGGAGTTTCCCAACTTCTATCTATTATGATACCTCATCCGCCCGTACAGGTGCAAGCACCTTTTTCGACCTTTTCATGAACTTTTTATGTTTTCTTAAGATTCGGACAGCAAAAAAGCCTGCGCCGCCGCAGCGCGTCGATCAGGAGCTTTCCGAAAAGCTTTGACATTTTCCGGCTTTCCTCTTGATTTCTCCCCCGGCCCTGCTTACAATGGAGACACAGAGGGGGGAATCTCCCCTGTTCTTTTGATTGGGAAAGAGGTTTTTTCTTATGCTGAATACCATCGGTTTCTTAGGCTGCGGCAACATGGGCGGAGCCATCGCCCGGGCCGTCTGCAAGGCGGCAGACCCGCAGAACGTCTGGTTGGCCAACCGCACCGCCGCCAAGGCAGAGGCTCTGGCCGCTGAGCTGGGCTGCAACACCACCATCAACGACGAGGTGGCAGGCCGCTGCGACCTCATCTTCTTAGCCGTCAAGCCCCAGATGATGGAGGAGCTGCTGGCACCGCTCCGCTTCACGCTGGCCGAACGGCCCAGCCGCTTCGTGCTGTGCAGCATGGCGGCGGGCCTGTCCATCGCCCGCATTCAGGAGATGGCGGGCGGCGACTGCCCCGTCATCCGCATCATGCCCAACACGCCCGCTTCGGTGGGGGCCGGTATGATCCAGTACTGCACCTCCAACGTCACCGCCGAGGAAGAGGCCGAGTTCCTGAAGCTGATGGCCCCCGCCGGGCGGCTGGATGCTGTGCCGGAAAGCCTCATCGACGCGGCCAGCTGCGTGTCCGGCTGCGGCCCGGCCTGGGTGTACCAGTTCATCGAGGCGCTGGCCGACGGCGGCGTGGCCTGCGGCCTGCCCCGTGCCAAGGCGCAGGAGTACGCCGCCCAGATGGTTCTGGGCAGCGCAAAGCTGGTGCTTGAGAGCGGCCAACACCCCGGCGCACTCAAGGACGCCGTGTGCAGCCCCGGCGGCAGCACCATCCAGGGCGTGCGGGTGCTGGAAGAAAAGGGCCTGCGGGGCGCGGTGATGGACGCCGTCATCGCCTCCTACAACAAGACCAAAGAGATGGGAAAGGGTTGATCTATGCGCATCGTAGTCAAAGTCGGCACCTCCACACTGGCCCACTCCACCGGGCGGCTGAACATCCGCCACACCGAAGAGCTGGTGAAAGTGCTCAGCGATTTGAAGAACGCCGGACATGAGGTCATCCTCGTGTCGTCGGGTGCCATCGGCATGGGTGTGGGCAAGCTGTCGCTTTCCGCCCGCCCTACCGATATGTCCTCCAAGCAGGCTTGTGCCGCCGTGGGTCAGTGTGAACTGATGTACACCTACGACCGGCTGTTCAGCGCCTACGACCACACGGTGGCGCAGATTTTGCTCACCGGCGTGGACATCGAGCACGCCAGCCGCCGTGAGAACATCCAGAACACCCTCACCCGTCTGCTGGAGCTGGGCGCACTGCCCATCATCAACGAGAACGATACCGTCGCCACCGACGAGATCACCTCCATCGGCGACAATGACACCCTCGCCGCCATCGTCACCTGCTGCATCAAGGCCGATCTGCTGGTGCTGCTGAGCGACATCGACGGCCTCTACACTGCCAACCCCCACACCCACCCGGACGCAAAGCTCATCCCGCTGGTGGAGGACATCACGCCCGAGGTGATGGCGCTGGCCGACGGAGCCGGCTCGGCGCTGGGTACCGGCGGAATGTCCACCAAACTCCGGGCCGCCCGGATGGTGACCTCCAGCGGAGCTGACATGGTCATTGCGAACGGCGCCCACCCCGAGCTGCTCTATGACATCGCCGAGGGCCGTGCCGCAGGCACCCGCTTTGCGGCCCACAGACAGGAGGCATAACATGACCACACAGGAAATTCTGGAAGCCGCCCGCGGGGCCAAGACTGCCGTTGCCCTTTCGGACAGCGGCACCCGTGATTCTGCCCTTCTCGGGATGGCCGACGCCCTCTGCGCACCGGAATCCATGGACGCCATCCTCGCCGCCAACGCCGAGGACATGGCCGCCGCCAAGGGACACATCAGCGACGTCATGCTGGACCGCCTCGCCCTGACACCCCAGCGCATCGAGGCCATGGCCAAGGGCATCCGGGACGTTGCCGCCCTGCCTGACCCGGTGGGCCGGGTGCTGAGCCGCATCGAGCGTCCCAATGGCCTCGTCATCGAGAAGACCGCCGTGCCGATGGGCGTCATCGCCATCATCTACGAGAGCCGCCCCAACGTCACCAGCGATGCTGCCGCCCTCGCCATCAAGAGCGGCAACGCCTGCATCCTCCGCTGCGGCAAAGAGGCGTGGCGCTCGGCTAATGCCATCGTGACCGCCCTGCGGCAGGGCCTGCGGGCAAACGGTCTGCCTGAAACAGCAGTCTGCCTCATCGAGGACACCACCCATGCCTCGGCCAACGCCCTGATGACTGCCGTCGGCTATGTGGACCTGCTCATCCCGCGCGGCGGGGCCGGACTCATCCGTGCCTGCGTCGAGAACGCGAAAGTCCCCTGCATCCAGACCGGCACCGGCATCTGCCACATCTTCGTGGACGACACCGCCGACCAGACCAAGGCCCTGGACATCATCGAGAACGCCAAGGCCAGCCGCCCCAGCGTCTGCAACGCCGAGGAAGTCTGCCTCGTCCACAGCGCCATCGCGAGCGAGTTCCTGCCGAAGCTGGCCCAGCGCCTCGGCCCCGACCGCACCGCCAAGGGTCTGCATCCGGTGGAACTGCGGCTGGACGAGCGCGCCGCCGCCCTCATCCCCGGCACCCCCGCCGGGCCGAATGACTTCGACACGGAGTTCCTCGACTACATCCTTGCGGTGAAAATCGTGGACAGCGTGGAGGAAGCCATCGCCCACATCGCGGCTCACTCCACCGGCCACAGCGAAGCCATCCTGACCCGGACTGACGCCCACGCTGCCCTCTTCACGGCGGCAGTGGACAGTGCCGCCGTCTACGTCAACTGCTCCACCCGCTTCACCGACGGCGGAGAGTTCGGCCTTGGCTGTGAGATGGGCATCTCCACCCAGAAGCTCCACGCCCGGGGACCCATGGGCCTCGGCGAGCTGTGCAGCTACAAGTACATCATCCACGGCAACGGTCAGACCCGGTAATTTTCGGGTTTTTCCAGGATGCATCCCCCTTTCGGTGAAAATTTTCTCCACAGGCCGGGGCCAAATGCCCCGGCCTGTATTTTTGTTTCCTCGAGATGGACCGTTTTTCTCTCAAGCACACTTTTGGTTGAAAAATTTTTGCAAATACATCCGAGAATAATTTCTTGTATCCAAATTTTCTCCATTCTCCACAAAGCTATAGTCATACTTTTACCATTTTATCCTACAAAAATCACAACAAACCTCTTGACATCCGGGCTTTCTGCGGGTTAAACTTAGAATGAGAGTGTGATTCGACACAATCTTACTTGTTTAGTCTGTTTATCGAGAATTGTTCTCCGTAAGACTTCAACTTTTCAGACCGTTTTATTGCGGAGAACACTCTTCCGAGCATATCCGCCCACTCACAACACTATACTTGGAATGAAGGAGAGAGCGTTATGACGATTGCTATTCTTGCACATGATTCCCGCAAAGAGCTGGCGCTGCAGTTCTGCACAGCTTACAGCGGCATCCTATCCCGCAACACAGTCATTGCCACCGGCACCACCGGTCGGATGCTGGCACAGGCCACCGGCCTGCCCGTACACTGCTACCTCTCCGGGAAGCTGGGCGGCATCCAACAGATCTCGGCCCGGGTGGCCTGCGACGAAGTAGATCTCGTGCTCTTCTTCCGCGACCCGCTCAAGGCCGAGAGCGGCAGCAGCAGCGAGCAGAACCTGCTGCGGCTGTGCGATATGCACAGTGTGCCGATCTCCACCAACATCGCCACCGCCGAAGTGCTGCTGCGCGGCCTCGACCAGGGCGACCTTGACTACCGTGAGGGCATCCATCCCGACATCGTGGAGCCGCTGCCCGTCCATCGGGCCGTGTGCTGAGCCTGTTTTTAAGACTTTCCGCCATTTGTGGTTTTGTGTATAGAGGGTTTTCGACAAAGAAAGACACCGCAGAAGCTTTCACACTTCTGCGGTGTCTTTTTATCTTATGCGCTCAGGGTCCACTGAGGGATGACTTATTCCAGACCGCCCATCTGCTTGATCGCCTTGATGGCGTAGGTCAGGGTGCGGCCCATAGCCACGCCTGCCATCAGGCAGGGATAGTTGTTGGCGAAGAAGGAGCCGGACATATCGCCGGTGACATACAGGCCGGGCATCGGCTTGTTGTCGTTGTCCAGAGCCTGACCCTTGTCGTTGATGGCGATGCCCTGCTCGGTGGTCAGCAGAGAGGCACCCAGCCAGCAGCCGTAGAAGGGAGCGGTGCGGATGGCGCTCAGACGATAAGCGGGCTTACCGAAATCCTCGTCGTTCTGCTTGTCGTACAGCTCGTTGTAACGCTCAACGGTAGCGAGGAAGGTGTCCTTGGCCTCACCGGTGAAGCCCAGCTTGTCAGCCAGCTCCTCGATGGTGTCGCAGACGAACAGGGTGCCGGCTGCAACGGCCTCATCGACCTTGCCCTGGAAATACTTCTCGCCGCCGTTGCGGGTCTGGGCAGAGCAGCCGATGGTGTGGAAGCGCTTTGCATCCTCCAGAACATTGGCGTCGCAGATTTGTGCGTAGACGCGGCCCGGCTGATGGGCAGCAGCGTAAACAATATCGTTGTAGGGGCTGCTCTCGTTGGCGAAACGCTCACCGTTGCGGTTGACCTTCAGGAAGGGCTGAGTGCCGGGGTTGTACTGGCGGATGGGGCCGGGGAAGGCCTTGCCGCCGAAAGCGGAGTCGCTTGCCACATAGCCGCCGTCCACGCCGGGAGCCACGATGCCGCGGTCGAACAGCATGGGAGCAGCTTCCTTGTCGAGGTTTGCGCCGGCCCAGACGGCGGCACGGATGCCGTAGCCCTTATCGGCCGGAGAGTAGGAGCAGGCAGTGGTGACGGAGGTGCCCAGCGGGGCCAGCTGCTCCATCATGTAGGGGTTGCCGGGGAAGCCGCCGCAGGCCAGCAGAACGCCCTTGTTGGCGTTGTAGCGGATGAAGTGGTCATCCTCGGTGCTCTGGGCGATGATGCCGGTGATGCGGCCAGTGGAGTCCTTCTCCAGCTTTGCCAGAGAGGTCTTGAAGTCCACATCGTAGCCCAGCTCACGGATGTAGTCCAGCAGCAGCTCGTTGCGGGGCTTGCCGGAGGCAGACTCGCTGGCCATGTAGTTGTGCTCCTGCACTGGGAAGAGGTAATCGGTGTTGTGCTCGGCGTTCTCGGCAGGCCATGCTGCCTCCGCGCCGGAAGTGAAATCGCAGGTCCAGCCGTACTTATCTTCCAGAATGCTGCGCATGAAATCGTGCATTGCAGCAGACTCATTGATCCAGGTCTTGACAACGCGCTGGTCGCACTTGCCGGAAGCGTAGCGGGAGATCTCGCTCAGCAGCTTGGCACGGTCAGCGGGCTTTTCCCCTGCTTCCTTTGCGGCAGCAGAATCGATAGCGCCGTACCAGTGACGGGTATCCTGCACGTTGCCGTTCTGCTCGATGACGCGGAAGTTCAGGCCGTTGGCGGCAGCATAGGCGGCAGCGAAGATACCGCCGTTGCCGGCGCCGACGATGAGGATGTCGGTGTCCACGGTCTCGGTGATGGCAGCCTCGTCGATGTCAGGCTCCTTGCCCAGCCAATCGTTTTCGTCGCCGGTGGGCAGCTGGACGGAGGTCACAGCAGCCTCGCCCTTGGCCTGAGCGTAACAGCTCTTGGCAGCCTTCATGACAGCGTCGGAAGTGATGGTGGAGCCGGAAACGCCGTCGATCTCAGCAGAGCCTGCAGCCATCAGCTGCTCACGCAGCTGGTCGGCAGCAGCAGCGCCGTAGGAAGCGGTCTCGCCGGAGGTATCGACCACAACGTCGGTCACAGCGCTGTCGGAGAAGGTCATGGTGACCTTGACGGTAGAAGAGATGCCCTCAGCAGTACCCTCATAGGTGCCGGGGATGTAGGTACCGGCTGCACCGGAAGCAGCAGGTGCGGCGGAGGAAGAGCTGGCAGCATTGCAGGCAGCCAGAGCACCGGCAGTCACACCAGACATGGCGGCTGCGGCAGCGATCTTCAGAAAACCTTTGCGGGAGATCTTGTTCATTTTGCGTGGTTCCTTTCTTCGTGTCTTTTTCTTCTTCTCTATTCTTTCTCATAGCTCCGTGCAGCGGCAGACCTTCTTGCACTGCCGCCCACATCGTTCGATAATAATTTAACACAAATTCAAGGGTCTGTCTTTTAAGAATCCTTAAACATCCTGGCCATTTCTTCGTTCAATTCTGGACATTCTTGTTAATTATTTGCTTAACAAGTTCAAAAAGAGCGCCGACCGCTTAAGTTTCCTTAAGAAGTCGGCGCTCTCATCAAAACGATTCTTAAACCTTGCCGCCGTCCGGCTGGAACACATAACCCTTGCCCCAGACATTTTTTAAGTAGACAGGCTTTGCCGGGTCGGGCTCTATCTTGCTGCGGAGGTTGTGGATATGTACCTGCACCGTCCGCACATCGCCGAGGCTTTCCTTGCCCCATATCTTCTGGTAGAGCTCGTTGGCTGTGAAGAAGGTGTTCGGGTAGCGGACGAAGAGGGTGAGGATGCGATATTCCATGTCGGCCAGATGGACGCTGCGGCCATCCTTCTCCATGCTGTGGCTGTTGGCATCCAGCGTGAAGGCCGCGCAGTGGTAGCCGTTGACGCTGGGCTCTGCGCCGTCCATCTGCACCCGGCGGATGTTGGCCATGATGCGGGCCAGCAGGATCTTGTTATGATAGGGCTTTGCTAGAAAGTCGTCGCCGCCCATTTCCAGCGCGCGGACGATGGTATCGGTATCGTCCAGACAGGATGTGAAGATGATGGGGCAGTGGTGCCAGCTGCGCAGACGCTGGCAGAGGTCTACGCCGTTGGTGTCCGGGAGAAGGATGTCCATCAGGATGACATCGAACTTTTCCCGCGCATGGCTCAAAGCGTCGCCGCCCGTCTCTGCACAGACCACCTCAAAATTCTGCTGACTTTTCAGAAAATAGCATGTGGTGTCGCGGATCACGGGGTCATCTTCCACCAACAATACGCGGATCATCCTGTCAGCCCTCCCCTTTTTTCGCACGATTTGTTATACTATAGTATACCTTATTTTTTGCACATCTACAAGGGGAGGCATCGCCATGAAGCAAAAATGGCCCATTCTGATTTTCTCCGCCCTGCTCACGGCCTTTATCGTGCTGGCCGGTATCTGGGGCAACGCGCAGTTCGAGCATCTGCACAGCGGCAGCGTGCTGACGGCGGAACACGCCGCCCAGGGCATCGCGCTGGACGGCTGGCGGCAGGAAGCCCCCGGCCAGTGGCACTTTACTTTCACGGTGGGGGAAGACATCCCGTCCCTCACCCTCTGCGTCACCAACACAGCGGTACCGCTGGCCCCTGAAAGCCTCACCAGCCTCGAGCGCTCGGGGGAGCTGTATGCACTGGACGTCGCGCCCGGCGAGACGGTGGAGCTGGTGTTCACCTGCGGCCGCAGCCCCCAGACATGGCTGATGACTTCCGCCTTCGCCTCCCGGGCATTCCGCTTCCGCACCATGACTCAGCTCATCGCCCTGACGGCCTTTGTGACCATGGGGATGGTGCTGCTGGCGCTCTATCACTATAAGCACCTGCCGGAGCTGGGGTACTTTCTGCTCTACCTCGTCATTATGAGCGTCTGGGCGCTGATGGTCTTCTTCTTCCCGGCCATCCGGAGCAGTCTGCTCCAGCGCATCCTCCGCTCCTTCTTCTCCCTCACTGTGCTGGCCTCGGCACTGCTGGCGGCAGGGCTGCTGGGGGTAAAACTGCCCCGCTCCGGGCGGGGGCTCCTTGCGCTTGCCGCCGGATGCGTCGTCTTCTTTGCACTGTCCACGAGCAGCTATCCCCCGCTGCGGGTCGGGATGCTGGTAGCGGGCATGTGCCTCTGCCTTTATTACTTAATGGCCGCCGTGAACGCAGACTATGAGGGTGCCGCTCTGATGCTCCTGCCCGGTGCTGTCACCACCGGCTTCCGGGTCTGGGCGCTGATGCCCGGGCTGGACAGCGTGCTTTTTGTGGAGTCTGTCCCCTTCTACCTGCTGCGCTGCGCCCGCCTCTACGACCTTCCCTTTGCCATCGGCTGCATGGTGTTCGTCTGCCGACGGTTCGCTCTCCTCTTCGACCGCACCGAGCAGCTGGCCCGGGAGCTGGACGCCCGGGTGGCAGAGCGGACAAAAGAGCTGACCGCCGAGACCGAGGCCCGCAAGAGCATGATGCTCAACATTTTTCACGACCTTCGCAGCCCTCTCTTCGCCGTCAGCGGCGGGCTGGAAACGCTGGAATCGGCCCCCGAGGCCCTTCCGGCCTTGCTTCCGGCTCTGCGTCAGCGCATTGAATTCCTGCGGCGGCTGACGGAAGACCTCTTCCTCGCGGCAAAGCTCGAGCAGAAGCAGATCCTGCTCAACGAAGACCGCGCCGCCCTCAACGAAGAAGCCGCCGCCGTCTGCGCCGCCTGCCGGAGCGAGGCCGACCAGAAGGGCGTCGAACTCCATGTCAGCGCCGACACTCCTCTGCCTGTCTGGGGCGACAGCGTGCGGTTACAGCAAATTATCCAGAACCTTATCACCAACGCCATCCACTATACTCCCGCCGGGGGCAGCATCCATGTGGACTGCCATGCCGAGGACGAAACGGCCTGCGTCAGCGTACAGGACACCGGCTGCGGCATCGCGCCGGAAGACCAGAGCGCTGTCTTTGACCGATACTTCCATACCACCGCCGACAAAAAGCATGACTCCACCGGCCTCGGCCTGACCATCGCGCAGGAGCTGGCCCACCTCCACCACGGCGAGATCACATTGCAAAGTGAAGTCGGCAAGGGCAGCATGTTCACGCTGCGGCTCCCCTTACTTACAGACTGAGAGGGTAAGGCCGCTGATAAGATCTATCTCTCGATAAAGAAAGAGGACATCACGCAAAAAATCGCATGATGTCCTCTTTCTTATCGCAATTTTCAAAAATAGTGCCGGTCAAAACTGCATCTTTGCGATATGCAGTTTGCGGCTGTTGCTTGTGCATTAAAAACGCAAACTGCTATATTTCAGCAGCTCCGTCAGCTTTGCCAGACGATGCATCGCCTCGTCCAGCACGTCGGTGCCGCGGGCAAAATGCATCCGGATGAGGTGGTTGACCGGCTCTTTGAAGAAGCTCGAGCCGGGGACAGCCGCCACACCGATGTTTTTTATCATCCACTCACAGAATTCCAGGTCGGTCCAGCCCTTGAACTGGGGCAGGGCGAGGAAATCTGAAATGTCTATCATGACAAAATAAGTACCCTGCGGGACGTTGTGCTTGAGGCCGATGGCATCCAGCCCGGCAAGGAAGTGGTCGCGCTTCTCGGTATAAAGAGCGCGCAGCCCTTCATAATAGCTTGCGGGCATGGTCAAACCGGCGACGGCGGCCTCCTGCAGGGGTGCGGCTGCACCGACAGTCAGGAAGTCATGCACCTTGCGGGCTCCCTCGATGACGTAGGCCGGGCCGATGAGGTAGCCCAGACGCCAGCCGGTGATGGAGTAGGTCTTTGAGAGGGAGTTGCAGGTGATGGTGTGCTCGAACATACCGGGCAGGCTGGCCATGCAGATGTGCTCTGCCGGGGCATAGACGATGTGCTCATACACTTCGTCCGTCACCACAAAAGCGTCGTACTTGATGGCAAGCCTGGCGATGGCTTCCAGCTCGTCGCGGCGGAAGACCTTGCCGCAGGGGTTGGAGGGGTTGCAGAGGATGAGCGCCTTGGCACCCT
>OIKC01000194.1_pt1 | contig 11586 bp, 9 predicted proteins | sample 1583601 | NCBI WGS metagenome assembly OIKC01 (sample SAMN02674698, study PRJEB24791) | human gut metagenome, SKBSTL036 | isolation source: stool | host: Homo sapiens | place: USA | reverse complement strand
TGGCGGCGTGGAAATCAACGGCCAGAGGCTCGATCAGCGCACCTTCCATGGTGCTTACGTTGTCCGGCAGCTTGAAGCAGAGGTTTGCTTCATGTGCCACATACTCCTGAAAAACACCGTCTACCGGCGGGGTAGCGAAGAACACGACATCCGGGCAGAGGTTGTATTTGCCCTCACGGCAGAACTTGCAGTGACCGCAGGTCTTGCCCGGCTCCAGCGCAACGCGGTCGCCGACTTTCAGATGCTTGACAGCACTGCCAACTTCCACGACTGTGCCGCCCGGCTCGTGGCCCAGCACGAACGGTGGCTTGACCACATAATTGCCGATCGCACCCGTTTCATAGTAGTGCATATCGCTGCCGCAGATGCCAACGTATTCCAGCTTGACAAGAACCTCGTCCTCTTTGGGTGTGGGGATCGGGCGGGTGGTGTAGCCCATCTTGCCGATGCCGTTCATGACTGCAACTTTCATTGTGCCTTTCATAAGATGACCTCCGTTTTTATTTGTTTATTAACTTTTATAAAGTGTTTATGAATGTGACTACAAATTAACACACCGCACAACCAAAGTCAAGCCCTTTTTCGCGGATTCGGAAAACTGCACAAGGAAAAAGCGGCGGAATTGTGCAAAAAATCGAGGACGGCAGGTGCCGTCCTCGATGGGAATGTTTATAGGTTCTGAATAAAGGCTTCGATATGGAGCAGAGCGGCTCCCAGCGCAGAGGCTTCCAGCCTATAGCGGCTGAACTTCAGGTAGGAACTGTCCGGCTCAAACGTATTACGCTCGACCAGCATTTCCCGGAGCGGTTCGCCAAACTCTGCCAGAAAGCCGCCAACGTAGCCGCCAACAATTACATCACAGTCGAAGGTCATGCGCAGATTATTGACTGCTACAGCAAGGTAAGAAAGGTATTCATTCCATGCCGTTTGCAAAGCTGCATTGCCGGAGCGCAACCCGTCAAAGAATAGTGCAAGATTTCCGTCGGTCAGCTGGGAGAGGACTTTTGCAGAGCAATAGGCATCCAGACAGCCCTTTTTTCCGCAGTAGCAGGGGCGGCCATCGGGAACGAGCGTGTTGTGCCCGAACTCTCCGGCACGAAGATGGTCGCCGCCATAGAGCGCTCCACCGGTCAGAATCGCACCGCCGACACTGTTGCTCAGAGAAAGGTAGACAAGGCTGCGGGGAGATTCGAGGTCGCGCACTTCAGCAAGTCCGGCAGCGTTCGCGTCGTTGATGAACCGGCAGGAGAACGGGATGTAACGGCTGAATTCTTCGGTAGGAACATTCCGCAGACCCAAGGCATGAGAGTAAACCAATGTCTGCCCCTCTTTGTCCAGAATACCGGGCAGCGAAATGCCGACGCCCAAGATTTTTTCGACCGGGCAGCCCTCTTTTTCAATCAGCCCCTGCACGATTCCGGCAAGCATTTCCGCATAGGTGTCCGACCGCTCATAAAGACGCTTTTTGCGCTCATAGTGGAGAAGGTTACCGGACAGATCGACCAGAACTGCTCCGACATGATTCTGGGTGATCTCCAGTCCGACCGCAAGTCTGGCATTCCGCACGGGAGCAAATGCTCTCGCCTTGCGCCCACCGGTAGATTCAAAGGTGCCGACCTCCTGCACCAGTCCCATCGCCATCAGTTCTTTGACATTCTGCAATACGGTCGGCCAGCTGTTGTTGACTTTTGCCGCAAGCTCCGGCTGCGAGATTCGGTCGCAGGAAAAAATGCTGCGAATCGTTCGGATGCGGTTGATTTTTTTAACATCACGGTTATTTGCGCCGCTGCCGGTCATGGGCTCACTCACCTCCAAGAGCAGATTCAACATTTGAAAGAAGATTTATAAAGCTCTTTCTTATTATAGAGAATCTGGAGAGATTCTGCAAGGGAAACATTTACAAAAAAGCGTTAGCCGAAAAGAGCGAGTTGCTTATGGATAACAAGCGATGCTACCAGCTTATGGCGAAAACCATAGGTCGGTGAGCATCGGGTTCTTTATGGGATGAGCTTAATCTTCCAGCCTACCATGATCGCAACCAAGCGAGAGATAGTACTCAATCTCCCCTTTCAGCACCATCTGTGCATACTCCAAGGGCTTATTATACAGCAGCCAGTCCAGCTCTGCCCGCTGTGCCGGGGTGTTGCCGTACTCATCCTCGACGGCGATGCAGTCGATGGCAAGAGTGGTGCTATCCTCGAACCGGGCTTCCACCCGGTTGGTGTCCATATTGAAGCGGCAGGAAAGCAGTTTGTTCATGGTGAACCTCATTTCTATATCAAACGGTGTCTGTTCGGATGTCCTAAACCCTGCCATAAAACCGGTGGTTGATTTGTCCATTGGGCTTTGTTTTGCCCGTCTGCACATTTTTGCACACTTTTTGCACACCTGAATAGCTGGATAACGGTTGCAAAGTATTACACTGTATGCAAACAATGCGGTGTGTGCAAAGGCGTGTTTTGCGATGATGCGATAAAAATAATGCTTCTTCGAGCTTTTGAAATTTGACGAATGATGCACCTTGGATTCTTTTAATCAGAGGGCCAGGGATTCGAGTTCCCTCGAGCGCACCAAAAGGACGATAAATCGTTGAGATAAACGGTTTGTCGTCTTTTTTGTTTTATACGGTTTTTTGAGCTTGTACCTATGATTTTTTCAAAAAATTTAGAGGTCAGAGGTACAGAAAAAATGAAGAAGATTCAGAAGAATGCAGCCCGGTTTGATAATCTAAAGCAAGATTTTTTGGACGATAAGAAGTATTCTGGCACAGCAGAAGCCACGTTGAACGGCTATCAGTATGATATTACACGTTTTTTGAAGTTCCTGTCAGATGAACAGTTAGCCGTGAATGAAGCAGGATATATCTTTTGATGACCGAACGATTACATTTCGGCATCTAAAGAATAAACACGTTCAACTGCTGCCAATGTCGGAAGCACTGGAAAGTTGTTTGAAGAAGTATAGGCTTGGGCATCTGTATCGCTCACTGGCTGTGAGCTTCTCAGAACCAACACCATTGCAGCAAGCAGTGCAGACGTATATACATCTGCTATTTTGCGTTGCAAAAGGCTTGTTGGGAAATTCCAAACCCTTTCGGATCTGCACCGTCCCGGCGCAGGCTGCGCGATGGAATCGCTGAATAGCACAAAGGCATGTTGGAGTCCAGATGTGAAGAAAAAACGGCAAGGCAGATAAAATTCGCTTTGCCGTTTTATAGCAATTCAACTTCTTCATGCAACAGCAACAGCGTTGAATTGCATATCGCAAATTGCTGTTTTAACGTTCCGCTAACTTTTTGCCTTGCGATCAAGAAAGCACTTCCGCTAAACACTCTACATTGAAAATGCAATCGTACACTGCTATAATAAAATTGTGATATTATCACCAAAAATTCAAGATGCAAAGCGTTTGCGATTGGCAAACATTCAGGAGGAACGCATGGTAACAGGAGCCATTAAAAATAAGGTAGACAAAATCTGGACGGACATCTGGGCAGGCGGCATCACCAATCCGCTGACCGTCATTGAACAGCTGACCTATCTCATGTTCATCCGGTCACTGGACGAGAAAGAGCTTGCCACCGAAGATTTTGAGAACATGGCGGGCGAAAAGATGGAGCACATCTTCCCGGCCAGCGAAGCAGGACAATCTATGCGGTGGAGCCGCTTCAAGGACAAGGACTCCCGCGAGATTTTCCTGACCATGCAGCAGCGGGTGTTCCCGGCCATCAAAAAGATGAAGTATGGCCGCCTGCCAGACTTTGACGCAAACGGCGAACTGGTGGAGATCGAGGACGACCCCACCCGCCCGGATGAGGGCAACACCGCCTTTGCGCGGTACATGGACGATGCCATGTTCCTGATCCCCACGCCGCAGGTGCTGCAAAAGATCATCACCGGGCTGGAGGATCTTTACACCCACGACATTGCCGACCTTGATATGCAGGGCGACCTATACGAGTATATGCTGGGCAAGCTGGCAACAGCAGGGCAGAACGGCCAGTTCCGCACGCCCAAGCACATCCGCGACATGATGGTGGAGCTGGTGCAGCCCACGCCGGACGACTTCATCTGCGACCCCGCCTGCGGCACGGCGGGCTTTCTGGTGTCCAGTGCGCAGTACCTCCGCGCCCACTACGAGGACAGCATGACCCCGGAGCAGTGGCAGCATTTTGCCGGCCCGATGTTCACCGGCTTTGACACAGACCGCACCATGCTGCGCATTTCGGCCATGAACCTGATGCTCCACTCCATCACGAATCCGGAAATCGACTACAAGGACAGCGTGTCGAAGCAAAACTCCATTTGCAGCAAGTACACCGTCTGCCTTGCGAACCCGCCGTTCAAGGGCACTGTGGATGCCGAGAGCATCAACGACGACCTGAAAGCCGTCACCAACACCAAAAAGACGGAGCTTTTGTTCCTTGCGCTCTTTCTGCGAATGCTCAAAACCGGCGGACGCTGCGCCTGCATCGTGCCGGACGGCGTACTGTTCGGTTCCAGTAAGGCGCACCAGAGCATCCGAAAAGAACTGATTGAAAACCACCAGCTGCGGGCGGTCATCTCCATGCCCTCCGGCGTGTTCAAGCCCTACGCAGGCGTGTCTACGGCGGTGCTGGTGTTCACCAAGACCGGTGCGGGCGGCACCGATAAGGTGTGGTTCTACGATATGAAAGCCGACGGCTTCTCGCTGGACGACAAGCGCACCGAGGTGAAGGAAAACGACATCCCGGACATCATCGCCCGGTTCCATAACCTCGATGCCGAAACTGACCGCAAGCGCACCGAGCAGAGCTTCTTTGTGCCCAAAGCGGAAATTGCCGCCAATGGGTACGATCTATCCATCAACAAGTACAAAGAGACCGAGTATGTGCCGGTGGAGTACCCCTCGACCACGGAGATCCTTGCCGACCTGCATAAGCTGGAAATGGAGATCACCAAGGGTCTGGCAGAGTTGGAGGAGATGGTGTGATGGCGAAGTTGGGAGAAGTTTGTGCGTTTCAGTCGGGTGGAACACCAAGCAAAAATAAGCCAGAATACTTTGGTGGGGAAATTCCTTGGATTTCAACAACAGCATTAAACGGTGGTAAAATAAATGAAGCTGATGCTGTCGCATGGATTACACCAAAAGCTATTCGAGAAAGTGCGGCAAAAATTGTTCCGGCCAATTCAATTATGGTTGGAACAAGAGTTGGTATCGGAAAAGTTGCAATCAACACTGTTGAAATGTCAACAAGTCAAGATGTAATATCGTTAATTGGCATTGATAAAGACAAGTGGTATAAACCTTATCTATGTAAATTGTTACTATCAAAAAAGGATTACTTTAATTCACAAGCACGGGGAGCGACAATTAAAGGAATCAAGATAGATGTTGTTGCAAATATTGATGTCCCCGAGATAGATTATGCAACTCAAAGAAAAGTGGCGGCCACGCTAAATAAAATTGAGACATTGATTGTTCTTCGCAAACAGCAACTTGCTAAACTGGACGAACTGGTAAAGGCACGATTTGTGGAGATGTTTGGAGATATAAATGTTAACAATAAGAAATGGATGACTTATCCTCTTGGAGAATTGTGTACGATTGTTAGAGGCGGTTCACCACGTCCAATTGAAAGGTATCTGGGAGGTACTATTCCTTGGATTAAAATCGGTGATGCGACAACTGGAGAAAACATTTACTTGAATTCTACGAAGGAATATATTATTCAAGAGGGCGTAAAAAAAAGCCGTATGATAAAAGCGGGAAGCTTGATTTTTGCAAATTGTGGGGTTTCGCTAGGATTTGCAAGAATTATTACATTTGATGGCTGTATTCACGATGGATGGCTTGCGATGGAAGATATTGACGAAAAGCTCGATAAAATATTCTTGTTATATTCTTTGAATCAAATGACTGAATATTTTAGGAAAACGGCGCCGGCAGGAACGCAACCAAACTTAAATACAAATATTATGAAGATGCATCGTCAAATTGTTCCACCCATGGAAATGCAAAAAGCTTTTATATCATTTGTGAAATGTGCAGACAGGCAAAAGCAAACCGTACAGCAGAGCCTTGAAAAGCTGGAATTGATGAAAAAGGCACTGATGCAGGAATATTTTGGGTAACACTCCCTCAGCCGCCTGACGGCGCCAGCTCCCTCAAGGAGGAAGCCTTAACGTGGCCGCAAGGCAAAAGCCTCCCTCCTTGAGGGAGGTGGCACGGCGTAGCCGTGACGGAAGGAGTGGAACCGCAGAGCCTAGAAAAGCTGGAATTGATGAAAAATGTGCTCATGCAAGAATATTTGGGGTAAAATGTTGTACTGTTGAAAGATTGTGCGGTATAATGATAAAAACGATGAAAGCGGCTATGCGGTGAGTTTCAACGAGCTGTTTTGATAATGAGGATGCGAGAACGTGAGATTCTTATTTTGGAATACATACGAAAACACTAACATAAATAGCGTTCTTTGTAACATAGTTGTAGAACAGAAAATAAACGTAATTACATTGGCAGAATATAAATCAGATTTAAATGATTTGATAAAAAGGTTATGGCTAAATGGAGTGATTGTACAGCAATATATAACAGCAGGATGCGAAAGAATTATTGCACTAGGAACGGAAAAATCGGTTGCTCCGAATTTGCAAGACAAGTATTATACAATTCAACAGATAGGTGAAGAGTACCTTTTATGCGCTGCTCATCTGCCAAGTAAATGCCGCAAAGACGATGATACGCAGGAACTGACAATAAGTAGATTTATTAGAGACATTGAGCAGGTGGAAAAGGAATGCAATATTCAAAAAACGATAATTGTGGGAGATTTAAACCAAAATCCATACGAAAGAGGGTGTTTGGGTGCATCAGGATTTCATGGAATTCCAGCAATGGATGATGCCTGTAAAATTGAGAGAACTATTTCTGGGGCTAAATACAAAATGTTTTATAATCCAATGTGGAATTTTTTGGGGGATTTTCATACACCACCTGGAACATACTACTGTAATAATGGAGAGAACGTTAATCCTTTTTGGAATTTGTTTGATCAGGTTTTAATTAGACCTCAGCTCGCAGGATCATTTGTTTCAGACAGTTTAAAAATTTTAACAGGAACATCAAACCTTAGCTTTTTAAATGGAAATAATCATCCGAACACCGCGATAAGTGATCATTTACCAATAGTTTTTGAAATAAGGGAGGATTTATAATGAAGTACGATTTGGGTTTGAATGATAAACTTAATTTCGACAAAGTTGACTTGACCCCAGCAGATATAGTGGTTGAAGAAATTGCCAAAGAGTTGAAGTCTGAAACTAGAGGACTGGTTGACTGTAATGTTAAACCTTACGCAGGGGAAATTTATTCACGCATAGTAACAAAACCATCGAGCATGGCTAGTAGCATGGCAATGCTTACATCAGCACTTGATACCCGTGGACATGAAGAAATTTTTGACGTACAGAATTCACTAGGAGAGTTGATCAATAAGGAAAATAAGTACGAAGTGTATCTGTCAACACCAAAATACAAAAATTACAAATTTAGATTGATGTTTTTGAAATATGACTCAACTATATACCCTGTGACCATTGTTCTAGAGCAAGAAATATCAACGCAACTTCAAAATGCGCATAATAGTTATATTTATAAAATTGGTTCAAGAGAAGAATTTGAAAAATTTATTATAAGTGTTATTAAAACGGAGAAAGTAACGAATATTTTACAACAGTTGGTAAGTTTGGCTGGTAGTGGGATTCCAGAAATATATGCCACTGAAGAAGGTTCATCGTCAAAACAGCTTCGGTAATAGGATGGGGTGCTTTTATGTCCAACTTTACCTTTTTGGCAACAAAACCCGAATACTCCCTCTTCGCTAATTCTGCCATCGAGGCCGAGAAAGTGTTCTCCACCTCCCCGGCGATGTGCGCGGTGGGGTGTCGGAAGGCGTTGGAGCTGGCGGTGAAGTGGGTGTATGCGGCAGACAAGACCATCACGATGCCCTACAAGGACAACCTGCAATCCCTGCTGCATGAGCCGAGCTTCCGGTTCGCGGTGGACCGGGATGTGTGGAGCGTGCTGCCCAGCATCGTGAAGGCGGGCAATCTGGCGGTACATACGGGGCATAGTGTGTCGGCGGCGGATGCAGTGTTCAGCCTGCGGGGGCTGTTCGACTTCATCCAGTGGGTGGATTACTGCTACGGCACGGACTATGTGGAGCGCTCCTTTGATGAAACAGCCATCCCCGGTGAAAAGGTAACACTGGACGAAAAGAAGATCCGGGAGCAGGAAAGCCTGCTGACCCAGAAGGATGCCGAGCTGGAAGCCTTGCGCAAGCAGGTGGAGAGCCTTTCGGCGGCGTACACAGCCAGCAAACAGCAGAACCAGCAGAGCCGCAGTTTCACCGCCGCCGACCTCACCGAGGCCGAGACGCGGCAGAAGATCATCGACATCGACCTCAAGGCCATGGGCTGGAAGTTCACCGGGCCGGAGGCCGATGTGCGCACCGAGTACGAAGTGGATAACATGAACGGCGTGCTGGGGCAGAAGGGCTATGCGGACTATCTGCTGATGGGCAAGGACGGCTTGCCGCTGGCGGTCATTGAAGCCAAGCGCAGCACCAAAGACCCCAACATCGGGCGCAAGCAGGCTCAGCTTTATGCAGACTGTCTGGAGCAGAAGTTTGGCCGCCGTCCGATGCTGTTTACCACCAACGGCTACACCACCTATTTCTGGGATGAGCAGAGCGGCCCGCAGCGTGCCGTGAGCGGGGTGTTCTGCAAGGACGACTTGCAGAAGCTGATGAACCGCCGCACCGAGAAAAAGCCGCTGGATACCATTGCAATCGACGACAAAATCACCGACCGCTACTATCAGAAAAACGCCATCCGGGCAGTCTGCGCCCACATCGCGCAGGGCTTCCGGCGCAATCTGCTGGTCATGGCTACTGGCACGGGCAAGACCCGCACCGCATCCAGCCTGACCGATGTGCTGAGCCGGGGCGGTCATGTGACCAATGTGCTTTTTCTGGCCGACCGCACCGCGCTGGTCAAGCAGGCAAAGGACGACTTCAAAAAGTATCTGCCGGACCAGTCGCTGTGCAATCTGTGCTCCTCCAAGGACGATAAGGCCGCGCGCATTGTGTTTTCCACCTATCCCACCATGCTCAACGCCATCGACAACGCCAAGACCAAGGACGGCGTGCCGCTGTTTTCGCCCGCCCACTTTGACCTCATCATCGTGGATGAGAGCCACCGCAGCATTTTCAAGAAATACCGCGCTATTTTTGATTATTTCGATGCCATTCTGGTGGGTCTGACCGCCACCCCGAAAACCGACGTGGACCGCAACACCTACGACTTTTTCGAGATGGAACACGGCATCCCCACCTACGCCTACGATTACGATACGGCGGTCTACACCGACCATGTGCTGGTGCCTTACTACAACTACGAGGTCAAGACGAAATTCACAGAAGAGGGCATCCACTACGACCAGCTTTCACCGGAGGATAAGGCCCGCTACGAGGACGATTTTGCCGAGGACGACACCCTGCCCACCTTCATCCCATCCGAAAAGCTGAACAAGTTCATCTTCAACGCCAACACCGTGGACACGGTGCTGCAAGACCTGATGGAACGGGGCATCCAGACGGCGGGCGGCGACCGCATCGGCAAGACCATCATCTTTGCCCAGAACAAGCGCCACGCGGAGTTTATCCGGGAACGCTTTGGCAAGCTCTACCCGCAGCTGGAGACCCAGTACCCGGGATTCATCCAGCGGGTGGTCTGCGACGACGCCTATGCACAGTCCATCATTGACGACTTCAAGCAGCCGGACAAGCCGCCGTTTATTGCGGTCTCGGTGGATATGATGGACACGGGCATCGATGTACCAGAGTGCGTGAATCTGGTGTTCTTCAAAAAAGTGCGCAGCAAAACGAAGTTCTGGCAGATGATCGGCCGTGGTACACGGCTCTGCCCATCCCTTGCCTGCGTGGATGCCATCGACGGCGAATATACGGGCAAACGGCGGTTTCTGATTTTTGACTACTGCGGCAACTTTGAGTTTTTCCGTCAGAAACCCAACGGCTACGAGAGCGCGGACACCAAGAGCCTGTCCGAAAGCATTTTCTGCAAGCAGGTGCGCATTGCTGCGGCCTTGCAGGATGGAGCCTATGCGGACGAAAAATACCAAAACTGGCGCAAGATCTTAACAGAGACCTGCCGTGTCGAAGTGGGAGCGCTGAATCCGGAACTGGTATCCGTGCGGCTGCACCGACAGGCCGTGGAACACTATCAAAAGCCGGAAGCCTTTGTCAGCCTGACCGAAACGGACAAGGGTACTCTGATGAAAGAGGTGGCACCGCTCATCTCGCTGGACGATAAGGACGAGGCCGCCAAGCGGTTCGATAACTTTGTGTATGGCTTGCTGCTCTGTGAACTGGAAGGTCTGCCGGGGCTGGGCCGCGCCCAGAAACAGCTGCGCAATACAGCGGCAATGCTGGAACAGAAAGCAACCATCCCGCAGGTGCAGGCAAAGCTGCCCCTCATCCGGGAGGTGCAGACAGACGAATTTTTGACCTCGCATGATCTGCTCCGCTTTGAGGAAATGCGGCAGGAGCTGCGGGAGCTCATCAAGTTTCTGGTGGACGGTGTAGAAGGGCAAAAACCTGTCTACACGGCCCTTGCCGACCCGGTACTGGAACAGACCGAGGGCAAAACGCTGGATTCCGGCTACGATTTCGGCGAGTACCGGGAACGTGTGAACCGCTACATCATGGAGCACCGCAGCGATACGCTGGCCATCCACAAGCTGACCCAGAACATTCCGCTTTCCCGGGGCGACTATACCGAGCTGGAACATATCTTCACCTGTGAGCTGGGCAGCAAAGAGGACTATGCACGGGAGTTTCGGGATACGCCCTTTGGTCTGCTGGTGCGTAAAGTGGCAAAGTTGGACCACGATGCTGCCATGCAGGCCTTTTCAAAATTTATCAATGACGAATCGCTGAATGCAAAGCAGATCGCATTCGTGCAGAAGGTCATTCATTACATCGAGCAGAACGGTTATGTGGAAAGCAAAGCGGTGCTGATGAAACCACCCTTTGACCAGCCCATTCTGTTTACCCGCCTGTTTGATGGCAAAACAGGCAGTGAACTGATGGATACGATCAATTCGGTGAAAGAGAATGCCACCCATGTGACCGCATAAAGTGGTAGAATGTACTGATAAAAACGGTATAATGGACAAGGAGCGGATAGACGGTTTCCGCAGCGCCTTTGCGCCGGGAGAAACTTTATTCTGGCAGGTCCCTGCTGCGGCAAGGGAGAGAATGGCGTTTTACAGTGAGAACCTTCCCCGCCTTTTTTCTGAAAAAATCACGGCGGTATTTGCGGTGTCCGACCACTATGCGCTGGAATTTATGCGATTTTTGCAGGGACAGGGCATCCGCGTCCCGGAGGAGCTGGTGGAACGGGAAAGCACAAGGAGGCTGCCATGTCAGACTTTATGAGGACCCTTTGCAAAATCGCCATTCCGGTCTGCCTTCAAAAGGAAGCGGAACGCCCGCTCACCGTGGAGATTTGGACACGGTGGGCG
>OIKC01000189.1_pt1 | contig 11920 bp, 11 predicted proteins | sample 1583601 | NCBI WGS metagenome assembly OIKC01 (sample SAMN02674698, study PRJEB24791) | human gut metagenome, SKBSTL036 | isolation source: stool | host: Homo sapiens | place: USA | reverse complement strand
CCCGTACAGAGGTAAGAGTCATCAGCGAACATGCTCAGGAGATCCGCGAAGCCATCCTGGCAGAAATGGACCGGGGCGTGACAATGTTATCTGGTGAGACCGGCTATTTAAAGAAGCAGACCCAGATGATCTTCAGTGTGATCTCCAACAGGGAAGTTCCAAAGATTGAAAAACTGATCCATACCATCGATCCTGAAAGCTTTATGGTTGTGAACCGTGTCAGTGAAGTCAGCGGACGTGGATTTTCCATGAAAAAACGGTATAGATAAAAATATACAGATAAAAAGCCGGAAAACAGGATTAAACCTGTTGACATTTTGTCGCAGGTTGTGTTATTTTAAGTTCAGATATCAGGGAGTAGTTCACACAGATTTTTCTGTGTTGTGCTGGTCGTCATCACGCGGCAGGATAATGAAGATACATTAGGCCTGCAGCCGGGCAGTACACATGTATATGGAGCGAGACTTTTATTGCATATTTTTTGTGCAATAAAAGTCCCGCTTTTTTGATTTTAAAGGAACTTTTCCTGGCATACTAAAAGATGTCCTCTCGGAGTCTTCTCACAAAATCAGGTACAAAAAGATTCCGGGAGAACATAAAGAAGGAGTGGAGCATTATGACAGAAAAAAATATGTGGAACCTGTCGCCTGAAGAGGCATTAAAGGCCTGTCAGACATCAGAACAGGGACTGACTACAGAGCAGGCGGAAAAAATACGTCTGGAAGCAGGAGAAAATATGCTCAAAGAAGGCAAAAAGAAAAGCCCGTTTCAGGTCTTTTTAGATCAGTTTAAAGACCTGATGGTAGTGATCCTGATCGGAGCAGCTATTATATCCATGTTTTCCGGAAATGAGGAAAGTACCATCGTTATTTTCGCTGTCCTTGTAATGAATGCAGTCCTGGGAACCATACAGCATGTAAAGGCAGAAAAATCACTGGAGAGTTTAAAACAGCTGTCAGCACCGGCGGCGAAAGTAATAAGGGATGGCATAAAACAGGAAATACCGGCCAAAGATGTGGTGCCGGGAGATATCCTGGAATTAGAAGCAGGAGATATGGTAGCTGCAGACGGAAGAATCCTTCATAATTATTCCCTTCAGGTAAATGAAAGCTCCCTTACAGGAGAATCTACCAATGTAGATAAGCAGGAAATGGCCCTGGAAGGGGAAGTGGCGCTGGCAGACCGCACCAACATGGTTTATTCCGGAAGCCTGGTAGCATACGGAAGAGCTACTGTCCTGGTCACAGCTACAGGTATGAATACAGAGATCGGTAAAATAGCCGGACTGATGAACAGCGCGCAAGAGCGGAAAACACCCCTTCAGAAAAGTCTGGATCAGTTCAGCGGGAAGCTGGCAGTGCTGATCATGATAGTCTGTGCGCTGGTGTTTGCTCTTTGCATGTTCCGGAAAATGACTCTTCTGGATTCACTGCTTTTTGCAGTGGCTCTGGCAGTAGCAGCCATACCGGAAGCCCTGACTTCCATTGTGACCATTGTCCAGGCCTTTGGTACCCAGAAAATGGCAAAAGAAAATGCTATTATCAAGAAGTTAAAGGCCGTAGAAAGTCTGGGCTGCGTATCTGTGATCTGTTCTGATAAAACAGGTACACTGACCCAGAATAAAATGACGGTCCAGCAGGTGTATGTAGACGGAAAAGTCATAAATGGCATAGACATGGATATTACTGACCAGACCCAGAGGTATCTGCTTTATGATGCAGTGCTTACCAATGATTCCAGCATTGTAGATGGAAAAGGCATTGGAGATCCTACAGAATATGCTCTTCTTGAAATGTTCCGCAATATACAGGTACTTCCGGAAAGCTATTTAGGAAAAATGGGGGTTCATGAGGATGCCCTGCGAAATGTGATGTGCCGTATGGAAGAGGTTCCTTTTGATTCAGACCGGAAACTGATGAGTACAAAATATTATATCCACGGTGTTCCTACTATCCTTACAAAAGGAGCTGTGGATGTGCTGCTGGACCGCTGCGTGGTGACGCCGGAGGAACGGGCGCTGATCCAGCAGAAGATGGCCCAGCTTGGCACAAAGAACTTTTCTGCCTACGCCCGGAAAATGCTGATTGACGGCTATATCGTCCATATCGACACCGGCCCCGTCCGGGCGCAGACCGCAGAGCTGCAAAAGATCGGCGTCAACATCAACCAGATTGCAAGGCGTATCAACAGTACCGGGACTGTGTACGCGCAGGACTTAGAGGACATCAAGGGGGCGCTGGCACAGATATGGCAGTTACAAAGATCCATCCTATCAAGTCAACGCTGAAAAAGGCGCTGGACTACATCGAGAACCCGGACAAGACCGATGAAAAGCTGTTCGTTTCTTCCTATGGCTGTTCCTATGAAACGGCGGATATTGAATTTCAAATGCTGTTAGATCAGGCGTACCAAAAGGGCAACAATCTGGCCCGCCACCTGATACAAGCCTTTGAACCGGGGGAAACCACAGCAGAGCAGGCCCATGAGATCGGGCGGCGGCTTGCCGATGAAGTGCTGCAAGGTAAATACCCCTATGTGATAACCACCCACATCGACAAGGGCCACCTGCATAACCACATCATTTTCTGCGCCGTGGATATGGCGAACCAGCGCAAGTACATTTCCAACCGCCAGACCTACGCCTTTATACGGCGCACCAGCGACCGGCTGTGTAAGGAATACGGCCTGTCTGTGGTAAAGCCCGGCAAGGACAAAGGCAAGACCTATGCCGAGTGGGACGCACAGAAAAAGGGCAAGAGCTGGAAAGCAAAACTGAAAATTGCCATTGACGCGGCCATTCCGCAGGCCAAAGACTTTGATAGTTTTCTGCGGCTCATGGAGGCGCAGGGCTATGAAGTCAAACAGGGCAAGTTTATTTCATTCCGCGCGCTGGCAGACGGCCTCCGTCCCGGACAGGAACGCTTCACCCGCTGCAAGACCTTGGGGGAGGATTACACCGAGGAACGGATCACCCAGCGGATCAAGGGCATTGCCATCGACCGGGGGCCGCGCAGAAGAAGCGCCGGGGAAATCTCCCTGCGGATCGCCTTGGAGGACAGTATCAAGGCCCAGCAGTCGGCGGGCTATGCGCGGTGGGCGAAGCTGCACAACTTGAAGCAGGCCGCCAATTCCTTAAACTTCATCACAGAACACCAGATCGACAGCTACGAGGACTTGGAAAGCAGGCTGGCCGAGATCAGCGCGGCAAACGACGCGGCGGCCTCCGCCTTGAAAGACGCAGAACGCCGCCTTGGGGATATGGCGCTGCTGATAAAAAACCTCTCCGCCTACAAGCAGCTCCGGCCTGTGGCGCTGGAACTGCGAAACGCCAAAGACAAGGCCGCGTTCCGGCGGCAGCATGAAAGCCAACTAATCTTGTATGAGGCGGCGGCAAAGGCGCTCAAAGAGGCCGGGATCACAAAGCTCCCCAACCTGTACGCCCTCAAAACCGAGTATAAAAAACTGGACATAGAACGGGAACGGCTGTCCGCACAGTACAGCGAAGCGAAACAGAAATTGAAAGAATACGGCATTGTCAAACAGAATGTAGACAGCATTTTGCGGACAGCGCCGGGAAAGGAGCATACGCAGGAACGATGAACATACCGAGAATGAGTTATCCCCAATACCGCAAGGCCCGCAGGCTCACCCATGAGTGCTGCAATTACTGTAACGGAAACTGCCTCCTGCTGGACGATGGGGAGGAATGTGTCTGTGTGCAGAGTATTTCCTATTCGCTGCTGTGCCGGTGGTTCAAGGTGGCCGTCCTGCCGTTGGACGCGGCCCTGTGCGCCGAGATCACCAAAGGCCGGGACGAGATCAAACGCTGCGCCGTCTGCGGGGCGGCGTTTACGCCCAACTCCAACCGGGCCAAATACTGCCCGGATTGTGCGGTGCAGGTGCGCCGGAAGAAAGAGGCGGAACGCCAGCGGAAAAGATACCTCCTGTCTACGCATTTAGGGCGGTAAAAGTCCACGGAAATCAAGGGTTTTTCCGCATGGCCGGCAGGCAGGTGGATAAAGTTATCCTGTTCCCCGCAAAACGGGGTTCTAAATGCGGGAAAAAGGACAAAAAAGAAGCGCCAGATGCAGAGGCTTTGATACCTCTGCGCCCGGCGCTTTTTCAGCCTATTAGCTGATCTACATAGGTAATTAGAGGGTGCAGATGTTTCAGGCGAAACATCTCAAATAACTTATCTGGATTTACCCATTGAACATCCACAACTTCTGTTTCCTGTAAACGCATTTCTTCAATCTTTATATCCTTATGAAATAGCCAAACATCGTAAAAATCCTGCACATTTTCCCGTCTGGTCTGATAAATCAATTTTTCACTTCCGGGAGTAAGCAGTATTCCTAATTCTTCTTTTACCTCTCGGATTGCTCCTTGTAAACTGGTTTCCCCGGAAAGTACAGAACCACCCGTACATTCCCAATAAAGAGGGTATTGCTTTTTCGGATGCCGCTGTGATAAAAGATACTGCCCCTGCTGGTTGACAATCCATACACTCACAGATAAATGATACAGCCCTTTGGGTATGATTTCTCCACGGCACACTGTTATTCCAGACTTTTCCCGTTTTGCATTATATAAATCCCATTTTTCCATTTTCATACCTCTTTGTGTGGGATCGGTGCTTGCCGGAAATCAAGTAAGTAAATATCCGCAATCCTTTCTATTTCTGTACGCTGATCTGCGGAATACTTATCATAAATCCCACCTGCTAACATACGGGCTGCCTTTGCGCTTTTAATTGCTGGAAGCACATCATCAAACACAATACAGTGTTCAGGTGCAACCCCTAATTTTCTTGCGGCCAATTCAAAGACATCCGAATATTCTTTTCCCCGCTGAACCTCATCTGTTGAACATAGAGCGTCAAATAATTCTAAAATAGAATTGTTCTTTAAGCATGGAATATAGAGCTTTTCCGGCAACCCCGTAGCAACTGCAAGTTTTATTCCATGTTCTTTTAAGCGCAGAAGATAATCAAGGGCATAGGGCAGCAGACCGACATGGTTCCTGTATTCCTCGACCGCCATATTATTCCATTCCTCAATAATTCCCTCTACCGTTTCCTGCAATCCAAAAAGATCAATGGTATATTGTGCGGCTTCCTCAAAACTCCTTGCACATATTTCAGTTACATAATTTTCCGGGACGGGAAGATTTCTCTTTTTCAAAAACTGAATATCTATATGCTCCCATACATCCATTGAATCCAGAATTGTTCCATCTAAATCAAAGATTGCCGCATTAAAATCCATGTTTCTTTTCCTTTCCGCAAAATAAATCTTTCAGTTCCGCAGCAGCAGCTTTTATATCGGACTGCGCTATGATGGCAGATACAACAGCCAGTCCGTCAATTCCCATGGGCTTGAAACGCCCTGCATTTCCTTTATTGATACCGCCAATAACAACTATCGGCAAAGAAACGGCTGCGCGGATTTTCTGTAATTCTTCCATTGATACAGAATCAGCGTCGGTTTTAGTTCCAGTAGGGAACATTGCGCCAACTCCCAAATAATCTGCACCATCCTGTTGTGCCTGTATTGCTTCTGCAATGGAAGATGCGGATACTCCCAACAGCATATTTTCCCCAATTACTTTGCGGACGGTAGCCGCAGGTAAATCATGTTGTCCAATATGTACTCCCGCAGCCTGCACAGCCATTGCAATATCTATCCGGTCGTTTATGATAAGGGGAATATGGTATTTATCCGTAACCTGTTTCACGGCAACAGCCTGATTGTAAAATTCTAATGAGGACAATTCTTTTTCTCGGAGTTGTATCATTGTGCAGCCTCCTAAAATTGCCTGTTCCACCGCTTCTGTCAGGCTATCGCAGCTCATTAGTTGACGATCAGTAACAAGATAAAGTGTATAATCAAAGTTCATTTTGCACCTGCCTATTCTTTAGATAAACCATGCTGATACAATTCGTAGAAATGGTGCGTCGGGCCACAGCCTTTTCCAATCGCAAGGGAGTGTTCGATTGCCGTTGTGACATAAGCCTTTGCCGCTTCGACAGCAAGCGGAATACTTTTTCCCTTTGCAAGCTGGGAAGCGATTGCAGAAGAAAAGGTACAGCCTGTCCCATGAGTATTTTTCGTATCAATGCGGGATGTTTCAAAATGGTAGAAATTTTCTCCATCAAATAGGACATCAACAGCATTTCCTATATGATGTCCACCCTTGACAACAATCGCCTTACAACCCATGGCATATATTTTTCTTGCGGCAGCCTCCATATCTGAAACTGTGGAAATCTGCATATCCGCTATTTTCTCTGCCTCTGGAATATTCGGAGTAAGTACATCGGCAAGTGGAATTACTGTGTCTATCAAGGTGGAAACCGCCGTAGGATTCATCAATGGGCAGCCATTTTTGGCATACATAACCGGGTCGATTACAACATTTTGGGGCTTATATTGTAATAGTTTCTTTGCCACCGCTTTCATACATTCTGGTGTAGAAAGCATACCGATTTTTACTGCGTCCACTTCAATATCTTCAAATACGGCGTCAATCTGTTTTTCAATCATATCCGGGGTAATATCTTGGATGTCGATAACGCGGCTGGTGTTCTCTGCAACAACAGAAACAATAACACTCATTCCAAATACGCCGTGAGCAGAAAAAGTTTTCAAATCAGCCTGAATACCTGCACCTCCGCTGCAATCTGATCCGGCAATGGACAATACTTTTTTCATTTTGCATTTTCCTCCATTCTCTCGTTCCGATAGGCCATCTTCCAAAAAGCAAGCTCTAACAAACTTGCTTTTTCAAAAATATCAGCCAGATACTTTTTATTTGCTACTGATAACCCGGCACATTTATGCTCTGCAAAAGCAGACCATTCTTTGCAGCTTTCTGCATATTGTTCATCCGCATAATCTTTGATAAAGTCCCAATATCTTGACTGTCTGCTTGTAGGAACAGCCGCCAATTTTCGGAATATATAGCTGTAACTTAGCATACAGGGAAGAACCGCCATTAAAATTTCTTCATTCTTTCCATGTGACGCAATCTCAAACATGAAATCAATGTAATTTTGATTTTCAGGCAGAGGAGCGATCAGTTCAATATCATTATCCGTCATGCAAAATTGCTTTAGATAATCCAGGCGCACTTCTGATTCCGTATCATTTACAAAATTCAGCATGGAATAGTAAAGCTGAATTTCTCTTAATGTATCAGCATGAAAAATTGCCTTGCCGTATATACGGGCATAGTTTTTCAGATAGATACTATCCTGAATCATATATCTTTTGAATTTTTCAAGAGGTAGCTTTCCAGTTTGCACTTCCTGCACAAATGGGGTAGCTGCACATTCTTCCCAAATGGGAATGTTGTGGGTTAAGATGTCTTTCATAAATGCCATGTTTGATCCTCCTAAGATAAAAAAATAGAGCCTCTAAAACAATTAGAAGCTCTTTCAGACGCAATACGAGCGTAAGAAATTGCTTCCCTACGCCGGTATTAGCCGACAGGTCCAGAGGTCAGGTCTTACCTTTTTCAACTTGTTCAGTTCCCTCGCAAACACATATCATATCTTATTCAATTAAAAAAGGACATTCCCAAAACAGAGAATGTCCAAAAAATACGAATCTGTATTCTTTAGCTCCCTGCGTTGGTATTAGCCAACAGGTTCAAAGGGTCAGGTTTTAACCTTCTCAACTACAAGGTAGTCCCCCTGCTTGAATATCATTATAGTTAGAAAGTCCCCAAAAGTCAAGTCTACGCATTTAGGACGGTAAAAGTCCACGGAAATCAAAGGTTTTTCCGCATGGTCGGCTAGATAAAGTTATCCTGTTCCCCTCAAAACGAGGTTCTAAATGCGGGAAAACGGACAAAAAAGGAGAGACAGATGTGGAGGATTTGACACCTTTTCGCCGACGTTTTTTATCACTGGGTTACAGTAAGGGGCTAATGTATCCTAAAATAATAGCTTTGTTTTATCCCTCAATAGAATTTGTGGCATCTAATTTTTCATAAATATTTTGGATATGATTATGGTGCGGTATATAAAGAGAGAAAAACGCACCGAATACAGAGCCGATAGGCATACTGTATCCGGTGCGTTGTAAATTTTTAACCTTTCAGATAGTAATGCACATAGGCATTATAATCTCGATGCCGGGTGACTAACCGCAGCCAGATATAAAAGTGGGCAGTTTCCGAATACAAATTGAATTCGGTGGGCTCGCTGGTGGGCTGGGCGTACCCTCGGCAGAACCGTGTCAGGGTGTCCAAATTCCGAAACTCCGGCAGTTGGAACAGCGCATTCTGAAAAGCATCAATTTCACGGGCAACTTCCAGAACAGGCGTATCCTTTTGGCACTGATGCCAGGTGGTCCACCATTTCCATCCATCATAATCAGAACGGGAATAGGCTATCTCGCTGGCAGGACGGGAGCCTTGCTGAAACAGATCTTCAAAGGTGCAGGAAGTAGTCAGCAGCGGATCTTCAAAATCGGTCTGCTGCTGGCTCAAACCGTTTTTGACAGCTGCCCATTCTGTTAGAGGGAGTGGGCAACGGTTGGCATCACGCAGGGCTTCATCCATACCGCACGCCTCGCAGATATGGACATCTGCATAGCGGCTCAGGGCGTTGATGACCAGCCTGCAATCCAGCGGCTGACCACACCGAAGACACAGGGGTGGTTGCTCCGCCTCTGGGGTAAACAGCAGTTTGTCCTGCTGCCATACGGTTTCCAACAGGGATTTGGGATAGATACGGATCTTCATGATGATGTCCTCCTATTTTATTGTCTTTCATATTCGTACCGTTTCCTCCGGTCTTCAGACCAGGGAGGGTAGACACGAAGTTCCTCCTGAAACATGGTCATCAGCTCGGCTGCCATGTCCTCTTTACGCCGGTAGATGCGCTGCTTCTCCGTACCATCGGCATAGCGGATGATAGTCTGGAGTGCGGGACCTTTCTGTGTGAAGATGAATTTGCGGCCATGAGAAGGGTCAAATGCCTCGATCCAGAGGGGCAGGGTGGAGGAACTCCCATCCAGACACCGCCAGCCGCTGTAATCGGTGTAGCTGAATCCGTTGATTTCTCGCGCCAGTCTTCGCAGGGCAAGATACAGCCGCTCAAAGCGGCGCCCCAGCTCGCCTTTCTGCCGCCGGATGTAGAGGGTATGCCCCTCATGATCCAGGGCATCCAGTTCTTTGCCATAAAACAGGTATTCAGGGTAAAGACAGCCATCCGATTCAAGAATTTGTCCAGTGGGTTCCGCAAGGTGATTGTCTGACAGCCAGGCCGGAAAAAGTCCGTCTGCGGCTTTTATATTGATGAAAGCGCAGTGGTCGGGCCGGATTCCGGTTAAGTTGGTGGTAAGGGTTTCCCACAAAATCAGGATGCCATGATCCTTTTCATAAAGCTTGATGGCGAGATTGCCGTTGGGATATGTACTGATTTTCAAAGTCAGCTGGGCTCGGTGTTCGCCCAGCGTAAATGCGAGAGTATTCATAAGCGTTTTCCTCCAAAGAAGCACCGGACGCCTGCAAAAATGCAGATTGCCGGTGCTTCTTAGTGTGTGTTCCGGACAAGGAAACCGGAGCAGGGAGAGGAATGCAGTTCCTCTCTGGTCATCGTCAGCTACACAGCCAAAGTTTTTGACTCGAACTGATAGCGCAGAACCTGAGCCAGCTTTGTCCTGTTTTCACAAGTAATGCGATAGGTAGGGCCATAGTTGTGCCGCTGTTCATCCATCCTTCGAATGGAAATGCTAAATCGGGTGCCCTCCTGGGTGATCCACAGACGCCTGCCCGTGGCAGCATCTTCAGCGATAATCCATAAAGGGCGCTGCATGATCATATAGGTCTGAGGGTAAGCACGCCAGCCGCTGCGGTCATGGTAACAGAAACCGGGGGTTGTCTGCCGCCTTTCATTCAGTACATCATAAACTGCCTTATATTTCATGCACTGCACCGCCTTTCAAAGTTTTTCAGGTAGCCTGCATACCCTTCCGGATCCAGTTCCTGCAGCCGGTTGGCACGAAAACGATATTCGGGATAGGTGCAGAACCCGCTCTGCATGGTGCGGCCGGTGGGGATAGCCAGACCATGTCGGATGAGCCAGGTGGGAAATTCCGAATCGGCATTGGTGTCGATAAAGGCATGGTCTTTTTGCCGCTGACCGGGCAGGTTGACGGTGAGAGTCGCCCAGGGTTCCGGGTCACCGCTTTCCCATGTCACCATTTGTATGGCAAGGTTTCCATTCAGGTAGGAAGTCACCTGCAGCTGGATGGGGTGCGTGGCACCAAATTTCTTGTAAGGCAAGGTAACAGGTGCAGCATCAGTATCAGTATCAGGCTCTCCATCCTCTACGCCCAGTTCCCAACTAAGGGACAAAATCTGGCTCTGGCTCAGCGTGCGGGCATATTTCTTTGCGTATTTTGGCTTGAAGAGCAGGGCGCCGTCCTGCAGGAGCAGCTTTCCTTCCTTTTGGTCCTGAATACAGCGCAGGCCATGCAGACGGGGCTTTGCGCGCTCCACCGCATCGTGGATCTTTGGATGGTCAAACCATATGGAATACTGTACGGCTACATTGAGATTGGGATGCTCCTGAAAGCGTGAGCATAGGAGATCCAGTACCTGTTGACAGACTTTTTTCCGTTTCTCCAGCGTTTGACGCTCGTTAAAGGTCAGTGTGAAGTACGAGAAATCCCGTTCGGATGCGTCTGCGGCGCCGCTAAAGGGATTACACCAGAAGTACAGATCCCATCGGTCGCTGCCATAGGACACAGGGATATTTTCGTCATACTGGTAGCAGACAAAGTCCTGTGCGATGGCTTCCATGACGGGTTTCATTGCTGCGCTGCTCTCCAAACTTGCCTGACGGATATATTGTTCCCATTCTTCGCAGGTGTGACTGTCATAAAACTGTTTGTTGGCTGCGGCCTCTGCTTCGGTGCATAGGGACTGCAGGCGCAGGGAGTGGACATCTTCTTTGGCATAGCCTTTTTCAAACCATCTGGTATCAATATTCATATGAGAACGATCTTCGCGAATTTTCATTTTGCATCCTCCTTGTGTATAGTTGCTGCATTTTTTGACGCAGTGTGGTCATTGGTCTTTCCAGTCATAGAGCCGACCATTTCTTTCAGACTGGCGATATACTGCTTCCATGCCTGTCTGGATTCTTCAGCACGCTTCAACTCGGCAAGCTGTTCTTCCGGCGACAGGGCTTCAAACTCGCATTGGCGGCAGTCTCTATCAATATCCTGAAAGATGCGGTTCAGGATGGAGAGAGCCAGCTCTGTAACAGTGGGGCTGTGTTCATCAAGTGCCCTGCGACCTTGACGGAACAATTCCAGATAGTGCTCATACTGCTGTTCACTGATGAATTCCCAGCCGTAGGCTTCCTGGATGTCGCTTTCGCTATGGTATTGCATAGCTGCTTCAAATTCTGCCTCGCGGTCTGCGGCTTCCTTTTCGATGTGCCGCTTGAGCTTGGCGCGGATGCGCTCCAAGTCTTTGAGCAAAAGCTTGCAGGCTTTGGCCTCCATGAGATAACCGTGTGCTTCGCTGTTTAGATATTGCTGAGATGTATTTTTCATGCGGCAGCTTCCTCCTTGGATTTGGATTGAACAAAGAGTAGGAACCCGTTGCTGGTATCCTCCAGAAGCTGCCATGTACCATCCCGCCAGACGCAGGCGGTTGCATCGTTGTAGACTTCCGGCGTCTTGGGCGGGTCGTCAAAGCATTCCGGCGTCACATAAAGGCACATATGTCCCATATAGAAGGGCTGCAGAGCTGCTTCTATCTCTTTGCGCAGGGCAAGGGCGAGGGATTCGATCTCGTCAATATCCTGACGCTGAAAGGCAGCATCTGAGATCTGTTTGAGCCGCTTGGTTTGCTTCACAGCTGTATCGATATAGGGTACAGCCTCATCAAAGTATTT
>OIKC01000186.1_pt1 | contig 11976 bp, 4 predicted proteins | sample 1583601 | NCBI WGS metagenome assembly OIKC01 (sample SAMN02674698, study PRJEB24791) | human gut metagenome, SKBSTL036 | isolation source: stool | host: Homo sapiens | place: USA | reverse complement strand
ACAGTCTGGACGATTATGATTATGGCGAGGAAGATTCCGAGGAATGGGAAACCGAGGATGAGGAGTCGGACGAGCCTGACGCTGACGGGGGCAGCGCAGAAAATGATGACGAGGACAGCATGAAATGACCCGTTTCACAGACAGTCCCTATGAACGCATGATGACACGCAGGCCGGAGGGCGGGAAGAAAACTTCCCGTCCTCCTTCTTTACCCCCAAGCCACCCCTGTTATGGCTGTGGGAATTATGGAAGCCCCTGCGTAGGTGTCTGCCACCGGGAAATGTCCCGATGGCTCAAGGAGAGGAGGAACCATCATGGCTCAACATAAATTGGTAATTGCCGAAAAACCATCCGTTGCCCAGAGTCTGGCGGCGGTAATCGGTGCAACCGCCCGTAAGGACGGGTATCTGGAGGGCAACGGCTGGCGTGTCAGCTGGTGTGTGGGCCATCTGGCCGGTCTTGCGGACGCAGACAGCTATGACCCCAAGTACGCAAAGTGGCGATATGATGACCTGCCTATTCTGCCGGAGCATTGGCAGATGGTGGTGGGAAAGGATAAGAAAAAGCAGTTTGATATTCTCAAAAAGCTGATGAACGCCCCGGATGTGACGGAGGTGGTAAATGCCTGTGATGCCGGACGCGAGGGCGAGCTGATTTTCCGCAGCGTCTATGAGCTGGCAGGCTGTCAAAAACCGATGAAAAGGCTCTGGATTTCTTCGATGGAGGACTCCGCCATAAGGGAGGGCTTTGCAAACCTGCGCCCCGGTGCGGACTATGACGGACTTCGGGATGCTGCCCTCTGCCGTGCCAAGGCCGACTGGCTGGTGGGGATCAATGCCACAAGGCTTTTTTCCGTGCTGTATCACCGGACACTCAACATCGGGCGTGTTATGTCCCCAACGCTGGCACTCATTGTCCAGCGAGAAGCTGAGATCGACACCTTTAAGCCGGTTCCCTTTTATACCGTGGCGCTGGAGCTGCCCGGTCTTACCGTATCCGGGGAGCGCATGGCGGATAAGGCCGCTGCCGAGCAGCTGAAAGAAGCCTGTCAGGGTGCAGCTGCCACGATCAAAAAGGTGGAGTGCAAGGAAAAGTCCGAAAAGCCGCCTGCCCTCTATGACCTGACTACTCTGCAAAGAGATGCCAACCGCCTGCTTGGATTTACAGCCCAGCAGACCCTGGACTATCTGCAAAGCCTGTATGAAAAGAAGCTCTGCACCTATCCCCGTACTGACAGCCGCTATCTGACCGGTGATATGGCAGACAGCCTGCCGGTGCTGGTGAATCTGGTTGCCAATGCTATGCCGTTTCGCAAAGGGATCGCCATTACCTGTGATCCGCAGACGGTCATCAACGATAAGAAAGTAACCGACCACCACGCAGTAATCCCTACCAGAAATCTCAAGGATGCAGACCTTTCTGCCCTTCCTGCGGGAGAAAAAGCGGTGCTGGAGCTGGTGGCCCTGCGTCTGCTGTGCGCCGTAGCCCAGCCCCATATCTATTCGGAAACCGTTGTGATTGCAGCGTGTGCCGGTGGGGAGTTTACCGCCAAAGGAAAAACGGTGAAGCACCCCGGATGGAAAGCACTGGAGGACGCTTACCGTGCCAAAATGAAGGATGCAGAGCCGAAAAAAGAGGGCGCAGAGAAAGCCCTGCCGGAACTGACCGAAGGACAGACCCTTTCGGTTGCTGCTGCAATCATCAAAGAAGGCAAAAGCAGTCCGCCTCAGCACTTTACGGAGGACACCCTATTGTCCGCGATGGAGACTGCCGGAAAAGAGGATATGCCGGAGGATGCCGAGCGAAAAGGTCTGGGGACACCGGCCACCCGTGCCGGTATTTTGGAAAAGCTGGTATCTGCCGGTTTTCTGGAACGAAAAAAGAGCAGGAAAACGGTGCAGCTTCTCCCTTCCCACGATGCAGTTTCCCTTATTACCATTCTGCCGGAACAGCTGCAATCGCCGCTTCTGACTGCCGAGTGGGAGTACCGCCTGGGCGAGATCGAGCGCGGGCAGCTTGCCCCGGAGGAGTTTCTGGACGGGATCAGCACCATGCTGAAAGATCTGGTGGGGACTTATCAGGTCATCAAGGGAACCGAGTACCTGTTCACTCCGCCCCGTGAGGTGGTGGGCAAATGCCCTCGCTGCGGCGGTGAAGTTGCAGAACTGCAAAAAGGCTTCTTCTGTCAGAATGATTCTTGCAAATTTGCAATCTGGAAAAACAACAAATGGTGGGCTGCCAAGAAAAAACAGCCGACCAAGGCTGTGGTGTCTGCACTGCTGAAAGATGGCCGTGTCCATGTAACGGGCCTATATTCGGAGAAAACCGGCAAGACCTACGATGCCACTGTGGTTTTGGAGGACGATGGACAGTACGCCAACTTCAAGCTGGAATTTGACCAGCGGAAAGGAGGCAGCCGATGAAGCTCTCTTTAGTGGAACGGGAAACCATTCTCCTCTATAACCAGGCAGAACCAATGGCTGAGGTCTATACCCACGATCCCCGTCTGATGGAGAAGCTGGAACTGCTGGCAAAAAAGCACCCCGACCAGATCACCCGAAAGGACGCCCATAACTTTACCGTCCCCAAGCGGTGTGTATCAGTCAGGGAGCCATACAGCGCCGAGCGTCGCAAAGCTGCCAGTGAGCGTGCGAAAGCTGCCGGATACCAGCCCCCTGTGAGAAAGTCCAGCAGTTAAAGGCACATGGCAGAGAATGTATTTGAAGCAGTCAAGCAGTCGGTCAGCACCAGAGAAGCGGCAGAGTTTTATGGGATAAAGGTCAGTCGAAATGGCATGGCCTGCTGTCCCTTTCACGATGATAAGAACCCCAGCATGAAGGTAGACCAGCGGTTCCACTGCTTTGGCTGCGGTGCAGATGGGGATGTGATCGACTTTACCGCAAAGCTCTTTGACCTCTCCCCAAAAGAAGCGGCGGAGAAACTGGCACAGGACTTTGGCCTGATCTATGACAGTCAGGCCCCGCCCCGCAGGAGATATGTCCGGCAAAAAACCGAGGCACAGAAGTTTCGGGAGGATCGACAGCGCTGTTACCGCGTACTGTCCGATTACTACTATCTGCTGAAAAAATGGGAAGCCGACCGTTCTCCCAGGACACCGGAGGAAGAACCGCACCCCCGCTTTGTGGAAGCAATCCAGAAGAAAACCTATGTAGAGTACCTGCTGGACCTTTTTCTTTATGAAAGTGAAGAAGAACAAAAGGCATGGATTGCAGAACACACAGCAGAAATCACACACTTGGAAAGGAGACTGAAAATCATGGCTGAGAACAAACCCACCAACCGAGAGCGGCTAAGGGAAATCACGGATGGCATCGAGCAGGGTATCAAGGAACTGTTCGAGAGCGAAAAGTATATGCGCTATCTGTCCGTCATGTCCCGCTTCCACCGCTATTCGGTAAACAACACCATGCTCATCTATATGCAGAAGCCGGACGCCACTTTGGTAGCCGGATACAATAAGTGGAAAGACCAGTTTGAGCGTCATGTAAAAAAGGGCGAGCATGGCATTACCATCATCGCTCCCACACCGTACAAAAAGAAAATCGAGGAGCAGAAGCTGGACCCGGATACCAAGGCTCCGATTCTGGATAAAGACGGAAAGATCGTTACAGAGAAAAAAGAAATCGAGATCCCCATGTTTCGCCCGGTCAAGGTCTTTGATGTGAGCCAGACCGATGGGAAACCTTTGCCGGAGCTTGCTTCCTCCCTTTCCGGCAATGTGCCAAATTATGAGGCATTCATGGAGGCCCTGCGCCGCAGTGCGCCGGTGCCGATCACTTTTGAAGCAATGGCCGCCGATACGGACGGCTATTTTTCTGCCGATCATCAGAAAATCGCCATTCGTCAGGGTATGAGTGAGGTGCAGACGGTTTCGGCCACAGTACACGAGATTGCCCACAGCAAGCTCCATGACCCTAAAAAATATGAAATGCTACCGTCATGGAAGGTTGTGCTGGAGAGTGAAGGTGGAACCAAGCATGATTTCAAGCTGGATTTTGCCACAGAAAGAGAAGCTGAACAGTTTGCTTCTGATATGGATTGGCGCTATGTGGACGAAAATCAGTTTGAATGGCGTCTTGCAGTTGAGGAAGATCCAACCGCAGAAAAACAGGCAATCAAAAATCGCCACACGGAGGAAGTGGAGGCTGAAAGCATCTCCTATGCGGTCTGCAAGTATTTTGGCATTGAGACCGGAGAAAACAGCTTCGGCTATATTGCAAGCTGGAGTCAGGGCAAGGAACTGAAAGAGCTGAGAGCCAGTTTGGAGACCATCAACAAGACCTCCGGCACTTTGATCTCTGACATTGAACGCCACTATAAGGAAATCTGCAAAGAGCGTGGAATTGACCCCAATGCAAAGGCAAAACCGGAAACCGCCCCGATAGAGCAGCCGACCGGCAATCTAACCTACTATGTAGCAGAGTGCATGGAGTTTCCAAACCTCGGAGAATACCATGATAACCTGTCTTTGGAGGAAGCAATCCGCATTTATCAGGAGATTCCGGCAGAGCGAATGAACGGGATCAAAGGAATTGGTTTTGAGCTGAAAGACGGAAGCGACTATGAAGGACCGTTTCCGATTTTGACCGGGCAGACCATTGACCTGGATACCATCCAGGCAATCGACTATTACCGTGATAATCCTCTGGTGCAAAAAGCGGTAAAGGAACTGGCTGCGGCCATGCCGGAAATGGAGGTGCTGGGGGCGGACGCCAACCAGCAGGAGGCTTTGTTTCTGATCAACGATGCCACCTATCTTCATATCCAGCCCTGTGACAGCGGATGGGACTATACCCTTTACGATGCCGCATCCATGAAAGAGCTGGATGGCGGTCAGCTGGATATGCCGGAGCTTTCCCGCATGAAGGCAGTTCTTCAGATTTGTGATGACAACGATTTGGGCAAAGACTCGGTAAAATACGCACCGTTGTTCATGATCGAGACCTTGCAGGAAGCTGCCTATCAGCAGATGCAGGCAGAGGTCCGTCAGATGACTGCTTCTTCCCAGCTGCCGGAGGCACAGGAGCAGGCACTGGATGAATATCCCATGCCGGATGAGCAGGTATCCACACCGGATATGCAGGAATACGGATACTCCTATGATGGGATGCTCCCTGTTACCAGAGAACGGGCGCTGGAACTGGATGCCGCTGGTTTGACTGTCTATGTGCTGCATGAGGACAATACGGAGAGCATGGTGTTTGACCCGCAGGAAATCATGGATCATGGCGGTCTTTTCGGTGTGGATCGCGAGGAATGGGAAAAAAGCCCTCAGTTCCACGAAAAGGTCATGGAGCGTCAGGAACATCAGCAGGAACGAGAACAGGCATTTCTCTCCCAGAACAGAGATTGCTTTGCCATCTATCAGGTAAAGCCTACCGATGAATTGCGTGACATTCGCTATGAAGGGATGGACTGGCTCCGATCCATCGGGCAAGCAGTAAAGCGTGAAAACTATGATCTGGTCTATACTGCGCCGTTGGAACCCTGCAATTCTCCGCAGGCTGCTGTTGAACAGCTTTATCATCAGTTCAACAACGATCATCCGGCAGATTACCACCATCCTTCCATGAGCGTCAGCGACATCGTTGCGATCAAGCAGGACGGTAAGGTATCCTGTCATTACTGTGACAGCAGTGGTTTTACCCAGATTTCCGGATTCCTGCCGGAAAATCCACTGAAAAATGCGGAGATGGCCGTGGAGGACGATTACGGCATGATCGACGGTATCATCAACAATGGCGCAAAAGAGCCTACGGTGGCAGAGCTGGAACAGCAGGCCCGAAGCGGTCAGCCCATTTCCCTGATGGACTTGGCTGACGCCGTTCATCGGGAGGAACGGGAAAAGAAAAAATCCGTTGTGGATCAGCTGAAAAGCCAGCCTAAAGCAGAACACAAAAAGACAGCACCCAAAAAGAGTGCGGAAAGGGAGATTTGATATGGGAAACTTTACTTTTGAGGAAATGAACCTGATGTGCATTTACAATACCGGCAGCCGCACCGGATTGATCGACAGCCTGCGTGAGATGCGCAGCGAGCTATCACCGGAGGAAACGGAACTGAGGGAGCTGACCGACAGCGCCCTTACGAAGCTCTGTGCGATGACCGATGAGGACTTTGCCCAGCTGGAGCTGTACCCGGATTTTGACCAGTAAATACCATAACCGCAGGGATGGGGTGGCAATTTGCCACCCCACCTCTTTACCCCAAAACCGAAAGGAGGACAGAACACCATGCCAACCAAAGCTGAACTATATGCACAGATGGCGGACAAGGTGGCAACACAGCTCACGGGGAGCTGGCAGGAATGGGCAGTGTTTCTCACCACTGCTTCCCGCCTTTACAAATACCCGTTTCATGAGCAGCTGATGATCTACGCCCAGCGACCGGACGCCACCGCCTGTGCGGAGTACGATTTGTGGAATGAAAAGATGGGCCGGTATGTAAGGCGCGGTTCCAAGGGGATCGCTCTGGTGGACGATTCCGGGGACAGGCCCCGCCTGCGCTATGTCTTTGATATTTCCGACACCGGAACCCGTGAACATTCCCGCACTCCCTGGCTGTGGCAGCTGGAGGAGCGCCATCTGGATTCCGTGCAGGCCATGCTGGAGCGCACCTATGATGTTTCCGGTGATGACCTTGCCGGACAGCTCACTGAGGTAGCCGGAAAACTGGCTGAGGAATACTGGACGGAGCATCAGCAGGACTTCTTCTATATCGTTGACGGTTCCTTTTTGGAGGAATATGATGAGTATAACATCGGAGTGCAGTTCAAGGCAGCCGCCACCGTCAGCATCACTTACGCTTTGATGTCCCGCTGTGGACTGGAGCCGGAACGCTACTTCGACCACGAAGATTTCATGGCGATCTTTGATTTCAACACCCCGTCCACCATCGGGGCGCTGGGAACAGCGGTCAGCCAGATCAACCAGCAGGTGCTGCGGCAGATCGGCGTTACCGTCCGAAATGCAGAGCGCGAAGCCAACCAAGAAAGGAGCAAGCAAGATGAACAATCCCATGACCTACATCCAGAACGGAGACTATCTGATTCCCGACCTGAAGCTGAGCCAGCAGCCGGAGAAACCCCTGGGCAAGTACGGAAGGATGAGGAAAACCTATCTGAAGGAACACCGTCCCATCCTCTACAACCAGATGTTGCTGAGCGAGAAGCTGTACCCGCACCTTCTGGAGATCGACGAGACCGCCCAGAACAGACTGGAGCAGATGATACCCCAGCTGGCGAAGGAAGCGGAAGCCACCGAGGAACTGAAAGCCAGCAATCCCATGAAGTGGGTGGGGCTGATGAACACCTGCAAAGCCCAGGCCGAGGAAATCCTGATGGCGGAGCTTATCAACAGCTGACCCTAAACCTGTTCCTCTCCGAAGCGGAACAGATCCAATCCATAGATGAAGCAGAGAATGTAGCGCATACATCCTCTGCTTTTTCTTTTGCTCAAAATGATATTGACCATGTGCTGCGTTTGGGCGGCAATACAGACCGCCAGAGGGAGCGTGTGGTTGCAGCCTTTGAAAAGCAGAAAACCACCGCTGAGATTGCCGAGATACTGAAAACGCTGTACCACGGCGGCAACGGCCTTGGCAGTGTGAGCGCATGGTATGCCGAGGATGGTATCCATCTTTCCCATGGGAAGTCTGTCCGTTATGACAGGTCTGCCCAGGTCATTTCCTGGGAGAGCGCCGCAGAGCGTATCGGGGAGCTTTTGGAGAGCGGCCAGTTTGCCTCCAATGTGGAGCTTGCAGAAGCGGCAGGCTATGAACGCTCCCTCCTCTCGGAAAAGCTCTGGCATCTGTATCACGATCTCAGTGAGGACGCCAGAAAAGCCGGATATTTGTCCTGCCTGTCAGAGATCAAAGGCAATGGGTTCCCGGAGGAGACCCGCCGCCTGACGGAGCAGCTGAGTGACCCGGCTTTCCGCCAGACCCTCAAGGAAGAATACGCCGCCTTCTGGACTGCCTATCAGCAGGACCGTGACCTGTTGCGCTTTCACTACCACAGACCAAGGGAGATTTGGGAGAACCTGAAGGACCTCGACCTGCCCCGCAGGAGTTTTTCTTCAGACCTTTCCCAAGTGCCAACCGTCCAGCACTTCATTACCGAGGATGAGATCGACGCCGCCATGACCGGCGGCAGCAGTTTTGCCGGAGGAAAAGGCCGTATCTATGCGTTCTTCATGGAAAACCATACGGATAAGGAGAAAGTGAGATTCCTCAAAGACGAGTATGGCATTGGTGGTCGCTCTCATGCCCTGTCCGGCGCAACACACAGCGGCGAAGATCACGACGGAAAAGGACTGCACTATAAAAAGCAGGACTGCCCGGATGTTCACTTGAACTGGGAAAATGTTGCCAAGCGCATTACCTCTCTTGTTCAGAAAGGCCGCTATCTTACCGAACAGGAACAGGCGCAGTATGACAAAATCCAGGCTGAAAAGGAACTGGCCGAAGAAGATGCCATCCAAGCCCAGCAGCCGGAGGTGGAGGAAGAAACTCCAAAGCCCACCCTTCGGGAGCAGTTTGAACAGTATAAGCCTGTGGTAACTGCCGCTATTTCCGAGGATGCCGCATACCGCAATGCCTGCGGTCATTCTGACCGTGAAAATGCTGTCATCGAGGGCAATGCTGCTGTGCGCCGTGCGGTCCTTGGTTCTAAGGATATGGAGCTGATCCGCCTTTATTCTGATATACCGGAGTTCCGCCAGCGTCTGCACCGGGAAGTGATCGACGAAACCTATCCAAAGCTCCATGAGCTTCTGCGCCCTCTTTCTCAGGAAGATATTGATACTGCCCTTTGTGCATGGAACGGCAATATCGAGAGTAAACACGCTGTCGTCCGCTATATGAAAGACCATGCAAGAGAGAAAGATACCGCTGCATGGCTGGCTCAGGAATACGGCGGCAGTAACAGCAACAGCCTGTTCATTACTCGTGCCGGAAGCCCGGAGGAAATGCAGCTGCCCTGGCCGAAGGTACAACGCAGGATTGCCCAGCTTATTCAGGAGGACCGGTTCTATACCGAAGAAGAACAGGACCGTTTTGACAACATCGACCCTATCGCCATCCGGGAAGCCCTGGAGGAAAGAGGGATTGTCAACGGCCATGTGGCAGACCCGGAAAAACTGGACAATGACCCGTTTATCCAGCGGGTGATGTCGGATGCAGAGCAGATCGCAGCTGCCGAGACAGAGCAGACTTCCGAAGTTTCCATTTCCGATGAGGAATATGATGCAGTTCGCCGCCCAACTCCGCAAAGAACCTCCTATGACCCTGCCGCCCCGGTCTATGCCGTGGGCGATACCGTGTATATCGAGGATGACGCCTATCAGATCACCGAGCTGCGGGATGACACCGTGCAGCTTCTGCCCACCGGCATGGCATATCCCATCTACCGGGCAGAGCGTAAAGAACAGTTCGAGCAGCTGCTTCGGGCAGACCGCCGCAATGCTTACTATACCGAGTTTCTTCCTATTGACCCGGACAAGGCAGATCAGGACTTGCGGGATGTATTGGCTCATGGACTGATGGATGAAGCGGATAAAAAGCAGATTTCCACGCTGCTGCAATCCGGCAGGAGCAACAGCGAGATCGCCTACTGGCTGAGCAGAGCCTATTCCGGTGAGATCGAGACACTGAATCTGGAGACCGGCGATATTGCCGATTACCGTACCACGGCACAGGGCATAGAACTGGAAGTCATGGATGCAGAGGAAAAGCGTCTGGCTATGCTGTATTTCCGCTGGGATGAGGTTGCACCTTTGCTGCGCGGGATGTACGCCCGTCAGCAGGACGGTTTGGGACAGGAACAGCCCCAACCGGCTACCGAATCCCCGACCTTCCATTCCGAGACCATGGCCGTCTATCCGGGCGATAAGAACAATCTGCCTTATGATGTGGTGGTGGAACGACTGCATATCGAGGAGCCGGAGCCACCAGCGCCTGTGACAGAGCCGGAGAAAACCTTTGAGGAAGTGCTGGACGAACACCCGGTTTCCATTCAGGTCAATGGCCAGTGGCAGACCTTCCCCAATGCCAAAGCTGCCGAGGAAGCCTCCTATGAGGAATACAAGGCTAACCTGCGCCGCAATGCAAAAAACTTCCGCATTACCGATGAGCATTTGGGCGAAGGCGGTCCGAAAGCCAAGTTCCAGGCAAATGTCAATGCGATTCGTTTGCTGAAAGAGCTGGAAGCTGCCGGACAGCAGGCAAGCCCCGAACAGCAGGAGGTTCTTTCTCGATATGTGGGCTGGGGCGGTCTCTCTGATGCGTTTGACCCGGAGAAACCGGCATGGGCTTTAGAGTATGCCCAGCTAAAAGAACTGCTGACCCCGGAGGAATATGCCGCCGCCAGAAGCTCTACCCTCAACGCCCATTACACCAGCCCTACGGTCATTCAGGCCATCTATGAAGCGGTGGACCGTATGGGATTTGAGACCGGAAATATTCTGGAGCCGTCTATGGGTGTGGGCAATTTCTTTGGTATGCTGCCGGAGAAAATGCGAAACAGCCGTCTGTACGGCGTGGAGCTGGACCCTGTTTCCGGGCGCATCGCAAAGCAGCTCTATCCCAAGGCGGACATCACAGTAGGCGGCTTTGAGACCACCGACAGGCGTGACTTCTTTGACCTTGCCATCGGCAATGTACCTTTCGGTCAGTATCAGGTCAATGACAAAGCCTACAACAAGCTGAATTTCAGTATTCACAACTACTTTTTCGCCAAAGCACTCGACCAGGTGCGTCCCGGCGGCGTGGTGGCTTTTGTAACCTCCCGCTATACCATGGACGCCAAGGATTCCACCGTGCGCCGCTATCTTGCCCAGCGTGCCGAGCTGCTGGGAGCTATCCGTCTGCCCAATGACGCGTTCAAAAAGAATGCCGGTGCCGAGGTGGTATCGGACATCATCTTCCTCCAAAAGCGGGACCGCCCGCTGGACATCGTGCCGGAATGGACTCAGACCGGACAGACGGAGGACGGATTTGCCATCAACCGGTATTTTATCGACCACCCGGAAATGGTGCTGGGCAGACAGGAGCCGGTAAGCACTGCTCATGGTATGGACTACACCGTGAACCCTATCGAGGGACTGGAGCTTTCCGACCAGCTGCATGATGCTGTGAAGTACATTCATGGCACTTATCAGGAGGCAGAGCTGCCGGAGCTGGGCGAAGGCGAAGCTATTGACACCTCCATTCCTGCCGACCCCAATGTGAAGAACTATTCCTATGCCATTGTAGACGGGCAGGTGTACTACCGGGAAAACAGCCGTATGGTGCGCCCTGACCTCAACGCCACCGCCGAAGCCCGCGTGAAAGGTCTTGTGGGACTGCGTGATTGTGTGCAGGAACTGATCGACCTTCAGATGGATGCAGCGGTTCCGGACAGCACCATTTGGGAGAAGCAGGCGGAACTGAACCAGCTCTATGACAGCTTTTCTGCCAAATACGGTCTCATCAATGACCGTGCAAACCGTCTGGCCTATGCAGACGATTCTTCCTATTACCTGCTCTGTGCGCTGGAAGTCATCGACGAGGACGGAAAGCTGGAACGCAAGGCAGATATGTTCACCAAGCGGACCATCAAGCCCCATCAGGCGGTGGCTGTGGTGGATACGGCAAGTGAAGCACTGGCGGTGTCCATCTCGGAAAAAGCCTGCGTGGATATGGACTATATGAGCCAGCTTACCGGAAAAACAAAAGAAGAACTGGCCGGAGAGCTGCAAGGCGTAATCTTCCGTGTACCGGGACAGCTGGAGAAAGACGGCACACCCCATTATGTGACTGCTGATGAATACCTTTCCGGCAATGTACGCCGCAAACTGCGTCAGGCGCAGCGGGCGGCACAGCAGGACCCGGTTTATGCAGTCAATGTGGAAGCTCTTACCGCCGCCCAGCCCAAAGACCTGGATGCGTCGGAGATTGAGGTGCGTCTGGGCGCTACCT
>OIKC01000182.1_pt1 | contig 12192 bp, 10 predicted proteins | sample 1583601 | NCBI WGS metagenome assembly OIKC01 (sample SAMN02674698, study PRJEB24791) | human gut metagenome, SKBSTL036 | isolation source: stool | host: Homo sapiens | place: USA | reverse complement strand
TGCCCGACCTACACCCTTAGCAGGGGCGCCTCTTCGGCCTCTTGAGTATTTCTCCGAATTTGTTTTCGATATAGGCGCTGTATCAAGCGCATAATTGATTATACTAAAGCTTTTTTCAAATGTCAATAACTTTTTTTACTTTTTTGTAATTTATCTTTTACTAGAATTTTCTCTCATTTTTCTTTGTCTGTAATTTATTTCTATATAGATATAACAAAAGAAGAATCCTTCTGTGTAAACTCTGGATTCTCCTTTTTTCTCGCAAGACTCTGATGATCTACTTCTGTTCGGAAGTATTTTTCTCTATTACTTCTTCAATCCGCCTCTTTACTTCTGCTGCAATTTCATTTGTCTTCATATCCTTGTATTCTTCATACAACATCGGTTTTAAAAAGTGAACTTGTACTGTAACTGGTTCAATGCTGTTTGTATCAAATGGTTTAAAGGAATCAATCAACGCCACCGGGATAATCGGACATTTTGCTTTTGTCGCTGCTTTAAAGCTTCCGCCCTTAAATTCTTGAACATGATTTCCATTTTTTGACCTCGTTCCTTCCGGAAAAATCAAATAGTTCCTTCCATTTTCTACTTCTTTGCTCACTGCAGTAATCACTTTCATTGCCTGTCTGACATCACTCCGGTCCATTGTATATGCTTTCATGCATTTGAAAACCTGTTTCAAAAACTGTACATTTTCTACCTCTTTTTTTGCTACAACTGAAAATGGATGTGAACATGCCTCTACAATTGCAAGTACATCATACATTCCCTGATGATTTGGAAAGAACATAAACCCATCTTTCTCCGGTATATTCTCTTTTCCATGTACATCGATCGTCACTCTTCCGCCTTTATTGGCACGAAGTACGATGAAGGTGAGCATTTTGTAAATTTGCTGCTCTGTATATTTTTCTACATGTCCCGCATAATAGCATAATTTACACCACATAACAGGAACCAGCAAAATATTTTTAAAGACCATTAATAAAATACGTTTCATTTAATTTTCCTCTATTCTCTTTCTGTATTTTTCAATTGCTGTCTCATAGAGATTATTTCCATCTTTGTCGATTACGACGATCACAGGAAAGTTTTCAATTTCCAATCGGCGGATTGCTTCTGCTCCAAGGTCATCATAGGCAACTACTTCTGAGCGTTTAATACATTTAGATAACAGTGCTCCTGCACCTCCTACTGCCGCAAAATAGACAGACTCGTTTCTTATAATCGCATCAATCACTTCCTGTGTCCGCTTTCCCTTTCCAATCATTGCCCCCAGACCCAGATCTAACAGCCGCGGCGCATACTTATCCATTCTGCTTGCAGTTGTTGGTCCTGCTGAACCGATTGGTCTTCCTTCTCTTGCCGGAGATGGTCCCATATAATAAATCACCTGCTCTTCCAGTTTCACTGGCAGCTTCTCACCTTGATCAAGGCTTTCATTCATTCTTTTATGCGCAGCATCCCTTGCCGTATAGATTGTTCCCGTCAAATATACATAATCTCCCGCTTTTAATTGGCAAAGCTGATCTTTTCCTGCTGGTACCGTCATATGTTTTTCCATCTGCACTGCCTCCCTTTCTCTCCTTGCTATAACACTCTCACAATATGTCTGTTCACATGGCAACAGATATTCACCGCCACTGGAAGCCCTGCAATGTGCGTCGGATATGTGTTGACATTAACTGCAAGAGCGGTCATCACGCCTCCCAATCCTCCCGGTCCAATGCCAAGCTGGTTGATCTTCTGCAGCATTTCTTCTTCTAATTCTTTCACATATGGGATTTCCGAATGGACGCCAACCTCCCTTGTCAATGCTTCCTTTGCCATCAGCGCACATTTTTCAAAAGTACCTCCGATTCCAACACCGACTACCATTGGTGGGCACGCATTTGGTCCTGCCTCTGCCACTGTATTGAGAATCGCTTGCTTTACCCCTTCCAATCCATCTGCCGGCTTCAACATCATAACTTTACTCATGTTTTCACTTCCGAATCCCTTCGGCGCCACTTTGATCTTCACTTGATCACCAGAAACAATTTTATAATGAATAACTGCCGGGGTGTTATCCTTTGTATTTTCTCTCAGAATCGGATCCTTTACCACAGATTTTCTCAAATATCCTTCCACATACCCCTGACGTACCCCCGCATTGACAGCCTCTTCCAGATTTCCCCCGGTCAGATGTACCTCTTGTCCAATCTCTAAAAATACAACTGCCATTCCGGTATCCTGGCAGATTGGAATCATATCTGTTGCTGCAATCTCCAGATTTTCCTGAAGCTGTTCTAAAATCTGTCTGCCAAGTGGAGACTCTTCTGTTCTCACTGCCGTCTGCAATGCATTCTTCATATCATCTGAAAGATAATAATTAGCTTCAATACACATTTCTTTTACATTTTTTGTAATCTCACTGACATCTATTGTTCGAATCATAGGGACCTCCTCATTGATCTGAATCTTCTGAAATTTTTCATCTATCTAAGATTATAGTATACATCACAAAGAAAAGGAATACCTGTATCCAGATATTCCTTCTCTTTTTCCCAATATTCTCTTTCTAGAATCGACTATTCCGATACAATCTCTCCGCATGCGATCTTACTTCCGGAATTTCCTGATGACTGTGTCCGGAAATCATCTGCCATCCCATGGATGACAACTGTTCTTCCGATCACTTCTTCCGGGTAAAACCGGTCTGTGTAAAAGGCGCTCCATGCAAGCCCCTCATTTGCAAGCAATGGAGGAAAATCCCCCGCATGCCCTGGATGTACTGTATTTTCCGGATTATAATGTCCCTTTGTCTGAGCAAATGGATCATCTTCATCTCCTGTACATAATGCTCCTTCATGAATATGGAATCCGTAGAAATTTGCGTTTGGAGCATTTTCTGCATTTGGAAGACCTTCCACTTCTGCCACAACCAGTGTTCCCCCGTACATTTCAAAGAAATAAATATTTCCCTTGATCTTAGAATGTCCGACATCTCCTCGTATCTGTGCATATGCATCTGCTGTCTCATTCATAAACTGAACCATAGCTTGTTACCTCCTACATGCTTCCTTGTTCTGCCTTGTTTCAGCATATGCAGATGCACTCTATTTGTGACATAGGATATCTGATTCCATCATTTTTTCTAATTTGTTTCTAATTCAAGACTTTCTTCTGAACCTGCTTCTTCTACTTCAGCCTTTTCTTCTGCGACAGTTTCTCTCACTTTTGCAATGCTGGCAACTTTTGTATTGGAGTCAAGGTTGATCAGTTTCACTCCCGATGCAACACGACCAAGAATAGAAATTCCTGCACATTCCATTCGAATTACAATTCCCTCTGTATTGATGATCATAATTTCATTGTCTTCGTTTACTGCTTTAACTCCGATCACATTTCCGGTTTTCTCCGTGATCTTATAGCACTTCACACCTTTTCCGCCACGATTCTGACAGGTGAACTCTTCAATTGCAGTACGTTTTCCCATTCCCTTTTCAGAAGCGATCAGAAGGTAATCTCCCTGGGTATGTAACTGCATTCCGATCACTTCATCGCGATCGCTCAGGTTCATTCCTCGTACACCCATAGAAGTTCTTCCCGTTGATCTTACATCCTGCTCTTTGAAACGGATACACTGACCGTATTTTGTTACCATGATGATATCTTTTTCATTGTCTGTGATCTTTACTTCAATCAGCTCATCATCTTCACGAAGTGTGATCGCAGCAAGCCCTGTCTTTCTGACATTTGCATAATCTGTAATTGGCGTCTTCTTCACAAGACCTTTTTTCGTCGCCATAAACAGATATTTCCCGTCTTCATATTCACGGATCGGAATCATCGCAGTAATCTTTTCATCCGGCATGAGCTGCAATAAATTGATGATCGCAGTTCCTCTTGCAGTTCTTCCAGCCTCCGGAATCTCATAGCCTTTCATCCGGTATACTCGTCCGGTATTGGTAAAGAACATGATATAGTTATGTGTCGAGGTCATAAATAATTCCTCTACATAATCTTCTTCAATGGTCTGCATTCCCTTGATTCCTTTACCGCCGCGGTTCTGACTCTTGAAGGTATCTGTTGTCATCCGCTTGATATAACCAAGCTTTGTCATTGTGATCACAACATCCTGCTCCGGAATCAGGTCTTCTGTAGAAAGATCTAACTCATCAAAACCAATGGAAGTTCTTCTGTCATCCCCATATTTTCCACTGATCACAAGAATTTCTTCCTTGATCACACCTAAAAGAAGTTTTCTGTCTGCAAGGATTGCTCTCAATTCTCCAATGCGCTCCATGAGCTCCTTATATTCATTTTCAAGCTTTTCCCGTTCCAGACCGGTCAGTGCACGCAGACGCATATCTACAATCGCCTGTGCTTGTACATCTGTCAGCTGGAATGCTTCGATCAGTCCTTCTTTCGCAGCCTGTGCATTCTTGGAATTACGAATAATTCTGATAACCTCATCAATATTATCAAGGGCGATCAGCAAGCCTTCCAAAATATGCGCGCGCTCTTCTGCCTTATTGAGTTCATATTTCGTACGTCTTGTCACGACCTCTTCCTGATGTCTGAGATAATAGTTCAGCATCTCAAGAATGTTCATGACTTTCGGCTCGTTGTTGACCAGTGCCAGCATGATCACACCAAACGTATCCTGCAATTGTGTATGTTTGTACAGCTGATTCAGAACAACATTTGCATTGACATCCCGGCGCAGCTCGATACAGATACGCATACCTTCTCGGTTAGACTGATCACTTAAATCTGTAATTCCGTCAATCTTCTTATCGCGTACAAGCTCTGCAATCTTCTCGATCAGACGAGCTTTATTCACCATATATGGTAATTCTGTGACAACGATACGGCTCTTTCCATTTGCCATCGGCTCTATATCCGTCACTGCACGTACACGGATTTTTCCTCTTCCGGTGCGGTATGCCTCCTCGATTCCTCTCGTTCCAAGGATCATTGCTCCAGTTGGGAAATCCGGCCCTTTGACGATTTGCAAAATATCTTCTATGCTCGTCTCGCCGTTTTCTTCTATCTGGTCATCAATAATCTTTACCACTGCTGCAATGACTTCTCTTAGATTATGCGGTGGAATATTCGTCGCCATTCCAACCGCAATTCCTGACGTACCATTGACCAGCAGATTTGGAAATCTGGCCGGAAGTACCGCCGGCTCCTTTTCCGTCTCATCAAAGTTTGGTGTGAAATCTACTGTGTCTTTATTGATATCAGCTGTCAGCTCCATAGAAATTCTGCTTAATCTGGCCTCTGTATAACGCATGGCAGCAGCGCCATCTCCATCGACTGAACCGAAGTTTCCATGACCATCCACAAGCGGATATCTTGTAGACCACTCCTGCGCCATATTGACAAGCGCTCCATAAATCGAACTATCTCCATGCGGGTGATATTTACCCATCGTATCTCCGACGATACGGGCACACTTACGATGCGGCTTATCCGGTCCATTGTTCAGTTCAATCATGGAATAGAGGATTCTTCTCTGTACCGGTTTCAGACCATCTCTGACATCCGGAAGTGCACGGGAGGCAATAACGCTCATTGCATAATCAATATAAGAGTCTTCCATCGTCTTTTTCAGGTCAACCTCATGAACTTTATCAAAAATATTATCTTCCATTGTCTTCTCCTTACTTGAAATACATTTTCATCAACGCTGTAAAAACCTTTAAATATCAAGATTTTGCACGTATTTTGCATTCTCCTCGATAAACTCTCGTCTAGGCTCTACTTTATCTCCCATAAGTGTCGTAAAAGTAAGGTCTAATTCGGATGAAGATTCCTCATCCATTGTCACACGCAGAAGCACGCGGTGCTCCGGATCCATTGTTGTCTCCCAAAGCTGTTCCGCATCCATCTCTCCAAGACCTTTGTAACGCTGAATCTTATTATTTCCATCTCTTCCAACTTCCTGAAGAATCTTATTTAATTCTTCATCACTGTAAGCATACCATACTTTTTTGTTTTTCTCCAACTTATAGAGCGGAGGCTGCGCCAGATAAACGTATCCTTGTTTGATCAGTTCCGGCATAAACCGATATAAAAATGTCAGAAGAAGCGTACTGATATGAGCGCCGTCCACGTCGGCATCGGTCATGATAATGATCTTATGATATCGCAGTTTTGAAATATCAAAATCCTCGTGAATTCCCGTTCCAAAGGCTGTGATCATCGCTTTGATTTCTGCATTTGCATAGATTTTATCTAGTCTTGCTTTCTCTACATTCAGAATCTTTCCTCGAAGCGGAAGAATTGCCTGAGTTGCACGGTCTCTGGCAGTCTTTGCCGATCCACCCGCAGAATCTCCCTCTACAATGTAAATCTCACATTTGGATGCATCCTTCTCTGAACAATCTGCAAGTTTTCCTGGAAGTGACATTCCCTCTAAGGCTGATTTTCTTCTTGTAAGATCTCTTGCCTTTCTGGCCGCTTCCCGCGCACGCTGTGCCAGAACAGACTTCTCGATGACAACTTTGGCAACCTGCGGATTCTGTTCAAGGAAAATCTCTAACTGTGTACTCAGTACACTGTCAACCGCACCTCTTGCCTCACTGTTTCCAAGTTTTTGCTTCGTCTGTCCTTCAAACTGTGGATCCTGAATCTTAACGCTGATAATTGCTGTCAGACCTTCTCTGATATCTTCTCCCGAAAGATTTGGTTCACTATCTTTTAACAGCTTATTTTTTCTTGCATACTCATTGAAAGTCTTTGTAAGTGCATTTCGAAAACCGACAACATGTGTACCGCCTTCCGGTGTAGTGATGTTATTTACAAACCCATATGTATTGTCTGTATAAGAATCATTGTGTTGCATTGCCACTTCTACTGCAACTCCGTCTTTCTGTCCCTCACAGTAAATAATCTGCTCATAAAGAGGAGTCTTGCTTTTGTTTAAATACTGCACAAATTCCTTGATTCCACCTTCATAGTGAAATGTCTTCTCGATGCGTTCTTCCGGTCTCTCATCTGCTAAAACAATCTTCAGATTTTTCGTAAGAAATGCCATCTCACGGAATCTCTGCTTCAAAATATTATAATCAAACTCTGTCTCTTCAAAAATCTCGGCATCCGGCAAGAATGTAACTTTCGTTCCGGTCTTGTCCGCTTCGCATTCTCCTGCCACTTTCAGCTGATAGGCAGATTTCCCGCGCTCATAGCGCTGTTTGTAAATCTTGCCCTCGTTGTAAATCTCTACTTCCAGCCATACTGACAGGGCATTTACTACTGAGGCACCCACTCCGTGAAGTCCACCGGACACCTTGTATCCTCCGCCACCGAATTTTCCTCCGGCATGCAGCACGGTAAATACGACCTCAACCGCCGGAAGTCCTGCTTTATGATTGATCCCAACCGGAATTCCACGTCCGTTGTCAATAACTGTGATCGAATTATCTTTGTTGATCGATACAAAAATCGTATCACAATATCCGCCGAGTGCTTCATCGACCGCATTGTCTACAATTTCGTATACAAGATGATGTAACCCTCTGGAAGATGTGCTCCCAATGTACATTCCAGGTCTTTTTCTGACGGCCTCCAGTCCTTCCAATATCTGAATCTGATCTGCACCATATTCTGTACTCATTATAGTCCTCCTAATTTTCCTTTACTACGACTCCATTACTTACATGAAATATTTTATTTATCGAAAAGCGGTGATTTACAAACTCATCGACACCAGTGCAGGTGATCAATGTCTGTATGTCATGAATGCTGTCTAATAAATAATTCTGTCTGTTCTTATCCAGTTCTGACAGGACATCATCCAACAAAAGAACCGGCGTATCCTTGATCAACTTTCTGACAATCTCTATCTCAGAAAGCTTCAAGGATAATGCTGCTGTCCTCTGCTGTCCCTGGGAACCAAATTTACGAATATCAATATCTTTTGTCAAAAAACAGATGTCATCTCTGTGTGGTCCTGCTGAGGTGCTTTTCATTCGAATATCCCGCTCCCTGTTCTTTTTCAGAACCGACTCGAATTCCATCTGCCCAATGTTTTTCTCATATGAAATTGTAATCGTTTCTCGGCCTCCCGTCAATTTATAATGAATTCCAGATATTATTTCATTTACTTCTTCCAGAAATTTTTCCCGTCTTTCCATGATCCGACTGCCATACTGAATCAGCTGCATATCCCATAAATCCAGCATCTCATTTAATTCTGCACGATTCTGGCAGTCTTTTAACAGACGGTTTCTCTGATTGATGATTCTGTTATAATTTGCCAGATCACTCAGATAGACTTTATCAAGCTGGGACAATTCCAGATCCATAAATCTTCTCCGCTCGGCAGGTCCGTTCTTGATAATGTTCAGATCTTCCGGAGAGAAAAATACAAGATGAACAAGTCCAAACAGCTCACTTGCCTTTCGGATTGGAATCTTATTGATCGCAATTCCCTTTGGACTGTTCTTCTTCAGATGCATATCCACCTGAAACTCGATTCCATCTTTCTCGATCACCGTCTCAATATGAGACTCTTCATTTCCAAATTGAATCAAATCCCGATCTTTCGTACCTCTGTGAGATTTCGTTGTTCCGGTCAGATAGACCGCCTCTAAAATATTTGTCTTACCCTGAGCATTGTCGCCATAAAATATATTGGTAGCATGGTCAAACTCGATGCTGAGAAAATCATAATTTCTAAAGTTTTTTAATTTTAATGACTTAATTACCATACCGGCACCAACTGTCCTTATTATTTCTCAATTCGGATCTCCTGTCCATCAAAAGAGACAACATCTCCAGCATAAAGTTTCTTTCCACGCTGCACTTCTATTTCCCCATTGACAGATACCAATCCATCCTGAATAACAAATTTCGCATCAACACCAGATTCTACAAATCCTGCCGCTTTTAATGCCTGTCCTAATTTAATGTACTCATCTCTTAATTTAATAATTTCCATTTCTTCGTCCTCTCGCACATTGAAAATACGTTTCGTAGTTTTTCTGCATAAATATGCATTGCTATGTTGCATATTTATGCAGCCGCATTGAAGTTTACTGGAAGGATCAGATAGATATAACTTTGTTCTTCATCTTTGATAAAGCAAGGTGCTTTTGCATTCATGAAGTACAGGCTGACCTCCTCGTCATCGATCACGCGCAGCGCATCGATCAAAAACTTCGGATTAAATCCGATCAGCAGATCCTTTCCGTCTTTGGTAATCATGATCTCTTCATTCATAGAACCAATCTGTGACTGGATCTTCAGCTGCATAGACTCATCGGTAATATTAATAATGATCGGCTTCTTATCTCCTTCTTTCACAAGAAGTGTTGCACGATCAATACAGCTTAACAGTTCTTTTTTATTGATTCGCACTTTTGTCTCATAATCGTTTGAGAGCATCTGGTCGATACGGAAATATTCTCCTTCGATCAATCTTGACACAACAACGGTGTTGCTGAACTCAAACACGATATGATTATTTGTAAAATAAATAGTAACTTCACTTTCTGTCTCACCAGAAAGGATTTTACTGATTTCCTGAAGTGTCTTTCCTGGAACGACAACTTTTCTAGGCTCATAAGATTCTTTTAATTCGATTTTTCTAATGGAAATACGGTGTCCGTCCAGGGAAACCACTTTCAGAATATTCTGATCTACTTCAAACAATTCACCCGACATCAGTTTATTGCTGTCCATATCAGAGATTGAAAAAATTGTCTGACGAATCACTTCTTTGAGCGTAAATTCAGAAAGTGTGATGCAATCCTTTTTTTCGATATAAGGTAGATAAGAAAAATCTTCTCCTGATTTTCCGGAAATATTAAATTTCGCTTTCTCGCAGGTGATCAGTGTCTGCAAATTACTATTTGTTTCAATAATCACTTCATTATCAGGAAGTTTTCTTACGATTTCTGAAAAAATCTTGGCATCCAATGCAATGATTCCTTTTTGAAGAATGGTTCCCTCAATCGTAGTTTCAATTCCAAGTTCCATATCATTCGCTGTCAATTTGATTGTATCTGTTGTTGCATCAATTAAGATACATTCTAAGATTGGCATGGTTGTTTTAGAAGGAACTGCTTTGGAGACAATACTGACACCTTTGACTAAATTTGATTTTGTGCAAATGATTTTCATGTGTATAACTCCTTTCGGTATTTGCTTTGAGTAAATATATGAAAGTTATCCGCCGTAACCGCCGTAGGGGCTGTGGATATGTGGATAACCCTAAAAATCCCTATGGTTGAGCGATTTTTACGCTCGAAAAGTATGTGGAAAAACAAAGGATAATACGTTCGCAAAATTGGGATAACTTAAGCGAGTTTTCCACAGAAAAAATTATCCACAATGAACGAACAATCTATCCACAGTTTTTCCACATATTAATCCACAATAGCCGTTAAAAAAATAACAATCTAAACTGGATTTAATTTTTTCTTAATAATATCAATGGTGTTGCTGAAGGTGTCACTGGCCTTGATATCAGCAGTAACTTTATCAACTCCATGGCTGATCGTAGAATGATCACGACCACCAAGTGTCAGACCGATTGCTTTGAGTGGAGTATCGGTCATAGTACGGCATAAATACATAACTATTTGACGCGGAATTGCGATTTCAGCGTTTCGTTTGCCGCTTTTTAAGTCAGCGATCGAAATATTAAAGTGTTCTGAGACAACATCCAGGATTAATTCCGGGGTGACTTGTCTGTTTTCATTTGGTGAAACGATATCTTTCAGCGCTTCCGCAGCCAAATTGATATCAATCGGTGCATTTTTTAACTTATATAATGCGATCAATTTGTTTAAAGAGCCTTCAAGCTCACGGATATTTGACTTTACATTAGAAGCAATGTACTGCATAACAGCATCCGGAATATTGTATTTGTCCAGTCCGTCCAATTCTTCCTTTTTCCTGAGAATTGCCATTCGTGTTTCATAATCAGGTGAGGAAATATCTGCGACTAAGCCGCATTCAAAGCGGGAGCGGAGACGAGCTTCCAGTGTTTCAATGTCTTTTGGAGGCTTATCGCTGGAGATGATGATCTGCTTGCCGGATATGTGAAGATGATTAAATGTGTGAAAGAATTCTTCCTGTGTACTTTCTTTTCCGATAATAAATTGGATATCATCTATTAAAAGGACGTCAATCGATCTGTATTTTTCGCGAAAAGCAGTCATTGCGGATTCATTGCCAGTTTTTCCGTTTTTAATTGCTTCGATCAGTTCATTTGTAAACGTTTCACTTGTTACATATAATACTTTTTTCTCTGGCTCATTTTCTAAAATAAAGTGAGCGATGGAGTGCATAAGATGGGTTTTTCCAAGTCCGACACCTCCATATAAAAAGAGGGGATTATAGACTTCACCCGGTGATTCTGCAACTGCAAGTGATGCAGCATGTGCAAAATTGTTGTTTCCACCAACGACAAAAGTATCAAATGTATACTTGGGATTCAGGTTTGCAGCCTGAGATACAGTTACTTTTGATTTCGGTGTGGCGGTTTTATCCTCAAAATCTTTCGGATCGAATTCATTTTCGGCGATAAATTTTACTTCATATTCTTTTCCGACAACTTCGGCAATACATACCTGAAACGGCAGCAGGTATTTGTTTTTAATATAGTCAATACTTGCTTTTAAATTCACAAGAATGTACACAGTATTACTGGTTACTTTATATACTCTCAGTGGAAGAATCCACGTTTTGAAAGAAACGTCCGTAAGACTGTGTTCAATTTTTAATTTTTGTATAATTTCTTCCCAATTTTCCTCAACAATATTCATTCTTCTAACTCCTAAGTATCATAGTAAAAGAAATTTGTAGACAATCTCTCCACTATATTTTACATCAAAACCCATATTTAAGCAATGGAAATAAGTGTGGATAACTTTATAGACAGTGGAAAATCCCCCAAAATAAGGATTTTACGGGTGGATAAATCGTCTATAAACATTGAATCCACAGGTTATCCTTATAGTTATCCACAAGTTATCCACAACTTGTGGATAACATTTTGGTCAAACACTATATTGTGGGATATCCACATGATTTTTTCGGGAAAAAATACTAGATGATGTGTGGAAAAGTGTCAGAGCATCTTTTATTTATAGAAAAAACGGGGAAAAATGGAAAAAAGAGTTGGAAAAAGAGGAGAAACAGGAGAATGGAAAAAGTAGAAAAGCAGATAAAAATAAGGAGATATCAAGA
>OIKC01000176.1_pt1 | contig 12398 bp, 9 predicted proteins | sample 1583601 | NCBI WGS metagenome assembly OIKC01 (sample SAMN02674698, study PRJEB24791) | human gut metagenome, SKBSTL036 | isolation source: stool | host: Homo sapiens | place: USA | reverse complement strand
CGACAGATGAAAGTGTAGATAAACCATATACACTTGCCATCAAGGATGAAAAATGTTCTTTGTTGCTATCTAATCGTTTTGCTGTCTTAGAAAATTTATGAAACATCTCATCCTCTGCATGGTAAGTTTTTATCACTTCATAACCAGTTAGAAGATCAGCTACTGTTTCATTGTAGGATGTTGTTGATTTCATGACTGTTTCCTGTGCTGTGCCAAGTACCTTGGTAAAAAGACTTGGCAATAAGCTTGGGATTGCCATGGCTGCAATGGAGATAACAGCAATAAGTGGATTCATGTATAAAAGCACGAGAACAGCAAACACGATACAAATGACAGAGTCTAAGATGGAAATACGGTTTTGCAACACTTTTTCCTCAATGATAGAAAAATTTTGGTTGAATGCCGTAACATATGACGCATTACCCGTTTCTTCATAGTTAGCAATACTTGATTGCAAAGTACCATCTGCTAATACAGTACGCATCTCAAGTAAACGTTTTCTGATATAGCAGGCTTTGTATCGATTTGACAAAAAGATCAGTACACCTAAACATACAGCATAGAGAATACTAATAAACAACACTTTTTGTAAATGGTGAGCGTCTTGGCTGGTAATGGAAATTTGTGCAGCATCAATTAAGGCGTTTAATAGAATTGCGACACCTACAGTTGCCATATTTACTAGTAATTCTAAGAAAAACAGCAGGATGTGTTCCCATTTTATTTTTTTCATAATCTTGATATCTCCCTTCGACAAGTAAATTGTAAAGGGAAGAATGCGGCATTTCCATATCGAGCCATGTATAGTTTTAATTTACATCATTTGTTAAGTTTTTCTCTAAATATTCTTGAACTAAATCTGCCATTTCTTTTTTTCCAATCAGGCGCATATAGGGAATCAGCGCTTCCATACGCATACGACTTTCCTGCCTTTTTTTCATATTGTTAAGAATTTGTACAATACTAAATTCAATTTCCGGAAGGAGAAACTGTTCTGTTCCACAAATGCTGAGATTCTCTGCTTTTTTTGCATAGAGAAGCGCTTCTTGATACCGTCCCTCATCTTGCAGAATTTGGCTTAGATTATGCGCTAAATTGATCTGAAGGACCTTATAGTCAGAAAGACGACTATGGCTGCGTTCCAAGGCAAACAGGATTTCCTCACCAATACGAATAGCTTCTAAATTTTTACCCGCCATATATTTTGCTGCCGTTAGCATGACAAGAATATTAGCCTCCGTAGGGGAAAACAACTCCCTGCGAAAATCATTGAAGTCGATATCGGGTTTTGTCAGATGGAGTGCGTTTGTTAATTCATCTTCCATTTGCTCGTCTGCAGCACCATCATGCATACGAATTGCCACATGAATCATTTTGGTGTACTGGAGATTAGCGATGTCCATTTTTTCAGTAGAAAGCTGCTGTAATGTCTTTTTTGCCTGAATAAACTCACCTGCGGATACTTGTTCACTGATTTCATCTAAAGTTTGGCGTAAGGATGACTGACACTCGTTTTCATAATAAATATTGCAGAGCTGATAAGTGCTTGTGCCAAGGCGTGCAAGGAGTTGTTCTAAAACTTTTCCCGATGGCATTTGTTTTCCGTTTTCTATCCTTGAGATAGAAACAGGGGAGCAAATACCATCCGCCAATGCTTCTTGTGTTAGTCCCGCTTTTTTGCGTAAATGATGGATTATTTCACCTAATGTATTTTTTTCCATAAGTTTCTGTATTGCTCCTAATAATTTATTCTAATGGATAGAATTGTATCATTGAAATATTCTCTGTTCAATGATGTATTTGTTGTTCAATTTTCCATATTGAATTGTAAATATCTTGTTCCTTGAAATGTCAATTTTCCTTCATCGCCCTCTGTAAGCTTTCCGTACTCTGAGCCGGATACAGACATCTCTATTCTGTCACCGCTTTCCACTTGAAAAGTGACATAATAAGTAGTACTGGATGTTGTATGATATCCATGAGCTCCTGAGGTATCTCCAGCGTTTGGCTGATTGTGATACGTGGTATTCTGGCGTTTTGCAACGATTCTTGCTGATACAGTTAAACGGGGAGAATTATTGTTTTTATGCCAAGTAGAAATCCCCTTTGCCAAAGTGAATATAATCATTATAAAGATTAGTATGAAGATCACAGGAAATAACAATTCTATTATATTGAACATATTTTTTCTCCTCACTTATTGTAATTTTGATTTCTCAGTTCATTTATAAAAATATCTGTGACTATTTTTCAGGCGGCAAGTGCAGATCCAGCATCCGCACACCCAATGGATTTTCTCTCTGACATACAACAAATTCTGTTCCGGACTCTTCCATTTCATACAACTCTTCAGTAACAGGAAATTCAAAAGCTGTTCCGTCATCCAACTGCACAGTCAAAAAATATTCCAGAGAATCATCGTCATCGTCTTGTTCTATATTTCGTTCCAGTACTTTTTGCCGGATAGTGGGTTTCCTCTCCACACAGGGCAAAATTACCGACATACACCATCGGTTCTGCCACCAACAGGAGTGACAGACTGATCATGAAAAGCCCTTCTCCACGCAGACGTTTTGGAGTGCGAAGGACAAAGGCGATGATAAAGATTGCGCCAAGTCCAAACCAGAATGCCAGTGTGTACCATTTTTCTTCCATAATCAGTACTTGCTCCAGACCGTAGTGAAATACTGACATCAGCCACAATGCAGGAAGCAAAACCAGAGGGAGAGAAATGCGGATATGGTGAGCCTGCCATTCTGCAGTGGCGCCTTTTTGCTTTCCGTTTAGTGTCAGGACAGGCGCAAACGCCAGATAATATACAATAAATGGAAGGGGAGAAGCTGCCATCAGGTAGATGGTCTGGCTGAACTTCAAGGCTCCTGCGATGAAAAAGAAAAGCGGAATGATACTGCCGGCCCAGAAGAGTGCCAGTACCAGCCGTTTCCCAAGTCGGATTTCTTTTAGGTGGCTGTGAAGTCGGGTTGTATATTCTTCCCGCCATTGAATGACAGGTTCGATTCCTTCTTCCTGCTGAATCTGTTGTTCTTTTAACTTTGTTATCTCAAGCGGAATCTCTCTGGATTCGACCCAGTCCGCCAGTTTGTCTACGCCGCGCATATTACGTTCGATCGCGAAAATTTTCTTTTTGTCCGCATTTAAAAACTGAATGGAGTCATTGGCTCCGAAGCGGATGGAAAATCGCTGTCCGGGAAGAAGTTCACGTTTGCGTCCCCAGCTTGTCATATAAGTCAGACTTCCGTTTTCAAAAACGTACAATCTGCGGTTTTTTCCGGCCAGCAGCATCCAGATCCCGCAGATGAGAAGTCCCAGTCCAATCAGAAACATAATCAGACCAAATGGAACATCCAGAGGAGGCTGGACGCAGTATCCGAAAGCAATCAACAAAAGAAAAAGTGCCAGTGGCCAGACAATAAACGCTAAAACAGAAACGAAAAGCCGCTCCTGGATACAAATGACAGGACGGGAATGTTCCGGCAGCTTTGGAGCACGACAAACCAGCAAGGCGATACCGGACAGAAGAATGCTCACATGCATCACAATTCCCAGTGCAATCCCGACAGAAGGGGCATCCCCCATATAAAACAGTGTCATAAACAGTCCCAGGAGACTGTACAAAATGATCACAATACCGGAAAGGAGTGCCGGCCATTTACGAGGTGGTTTGACCACTCCTTCTGGATTCGGGGAGAACGTCATGGACTGATCTGCTGTATCGGATATTTTTCCATCCTCATCGTCTGTCTCTGGAATTTCCGATGGAAGTGACTCTGTCTCCAGATTTGCTCCGCAAGCAGGGCAGGAAGCTACGTATTCAATGATAACTGAAAAAGGAGAACAGGTCAAAGGAAGCCGGGAGCCACAATTCGGACAGATCCAGATCCGGGCGAGGATCTTTTTGCGCACAAAGGCAATCAGAGCCAGTGAAAAAATCGGCCAGATCAGCAATGGCAGTAAAAAGAAAAGCAGTTGATCCTGACGGAAACAAAACGCCAAAAGCAGAAGTTCTGCACCGCCTGCGATCAATAAAATACGACCGGCAATTTTGCCGGAACGTGTAAATGCATTGTGATAAGCAGGGTTTTTCAGCATTTTTAATTCATCCGATTGTGCGGCATCTGCTCCGCCTTCCTGCAGATAAAGGATAAATCGTTCCATTTCTTCATAGAGATTGTCATCGTTTTTTTCCAAAAGCTCCTGTACGGTCTTTCCATCTTCGAGAAAGCAGGTACGAAAACCGTCTGCCCGGATTTCACCGTTTTTGCACTTTACAGTCAAAAGCCCGGGAGCGTATGTGATATCACAATCGCTATAATTAGACTGCAGACGCTGATAAATAGAATTCAGGTGATTCATATAGTGTGCCCTCCTTTGTTAGGTTGTTTGTTTTTGTATTGTATCATATTGCAATAAAAAAGTGGAGAAATGGATATAAAATTGGCAAAAATGACGGAGAAATAGTTGCTGTTGTCCAGTCCATAAAAAGCGTGTTAAAATAAACTGGTTAGAAATATTTTAGATGATAAAGGAGCTTGTATGAGGCGTAATGTAGATTTAAATGAGATTTCAGATGGAAAATTATATACTTCAAATGATATGGTAAAGGCAGATTGTTATGAGTGTCAGGGGTGTTCGGCGTGTTGTCGCGGAATGGGGAAATCTATTATTCTGGATCCCATCGATCTGTTTCATTTGAAACAGGCAACCGGAAAGGATTTTGCCGGGCTTCTGAATCAGGAGATCGAGTTAAATGTAGTAGATGGTATGATCCTTCCAAATTTAAAAATGGATCCTAAGACGGATGCCTGTCCGTTTCTGGATGAGAACGAAAGATGTGGGATTCATGCGTTTCGGTCGGGAATCTGCCGACTGTTTCCGCTGGGAAGGCTGTATGAAGAAGAGGGATTTCGATATTTTCTTCTGACAAAAGAATGCAAAAAAGAGAACCGCGGAAAGGTGAAAGTGAAAAAATGGCTCGGAATTACCAACCTGAAAGCTTATGAGCAGTACATTTCAGACTGGCACCAATTTCTTCTGACTTGCGAAGAGTCAATAGGAGAGCTGGAAAAAGAGAATATCCAGATCCTTACGACGTATATTCTGCGATTGTTTTACCAGACTCCATACGAAGCAGAGGATGACGGGTCATTTTATCAGGAGTTTTATCAGAGAAGAGAACAAGTGCGAAAGACGCTTGGAATTTAGAAAGAGAGGAGGTCTGACAGTGGAAGGGGAAAAACTACAGATTTTAAAAACATATTTTGGATACGATTCATTTCGTCCGGGCCAGGAGGAGATCATCGATCAGATTTTGGTGGGAAGAGATGCGCTTGCCATTATGCCTACCGGAGCCGGAAAATCATTATGCTATCAGGTTCCGGCATTGATGATGCGGGGAATTACGATCGTGATCTCCCCTTTGATCTCTTTGATGATGGATCAGGTGAAGGCGTTGAATGAAGCCGGGATTCATGCCGCATATATCAACAGCTCTCTGACAGAAAACCAGGTTGCAAAGGCTTTGGAATTTGCAAAAGCGGGACGATACAAAATCGTCTATGTGGCGCCGGAGCGTCTGGAGACTCCAAGGTTTCTCGACTTTGCCTGTCATGCCGAAATCTCTATGGTGACGATTGACGAGGCACACTGTATTTCTCAGTGGGGACAGGATTTCAGACCGAGTTATGTGCGGATTGTTTCATTTATCCGCCAGCTTCCTGTCCGTCCGATCGTGACAGCCTTTACTGCCACGGCAACAAAGCGTGTACAGACAGACATCCGGGAAGTACTGAAGCTGCAGAATCCTTATGTGGCAGTGACAGGATTTGACCGGGAAAATCTGTATTTTGAGGTGCAGAGAACAAAAGAGAAAAAAGAAAGAATCCGGGAGTATCTGGAAAAACATTCGGATGAAAGCGGAATTATTTACTGTGCCACAAGAAAGAATGTGGATGAACTTTACCTGTTTCTGGAAAGTGCGGGATTTTCAGTGGGCAGATATCACGCGGGAATGGGCAATGAGGCAAGAAAGAGCAGTCAGGAGGATTTTATTTACGATCGGATCCAGGTGATGATCGCAACCAATGCGTTTGGAATGGGGATTGATAAGTCCAATGTCCGGTATGTCCTGCATTACAATATGCCCCAAAGTCTGGAAAATTATTATCAGGAAGCGGGAAGAGCCGGACGGGATTCGGAGCCGTCAGAATGCATCATTTACTATTCGCCTCAGGACGTCGTTATCAATCAGTTTCTGCTGGAAAGCAAGGAAAACTATGGAGAATACACAGCGGAAGAGATGCAGAATATCCAGGTGCAGGATCGGGAGCGGCTTCAGAAGATGACAACCTACTGTACGACTACGGGATGCCTGCGAAATTATATTCTCGGTTATTTTGGGGAACAGGCAAAAGAGCTCTGTGGAAACTGCTCCAACTGTCTGGAGGAACTGGAAGAGATGGATGCAACAGAAGCGGCAGCAGATGTGATTGAATGCGTCCGTGAGTCCGGGCAGAGATTCGGGGTGAACATGATAGCAGGCACGCTGCTCGGCGAAAATACTGCAAAAATCCGAAATTACCGGATGAACGACAATCTTTGTTATGGAAAACAAAGCAAAATCGGACAGGAACGCATCAAAGAGATCATTCAGGCGATGCTGGAGCGAGGCTATCTGTGCCAGACAAAAGATAAATACGCATTACTGAAGCTCACAGATACATCAGAAGAATTGCTTCAAGGGACGGATCCGTTTGTGATCGCATACAGAAAAGCGGAAGTACAGAAAACATCTGCAAGGCGAGGTGTGAAAGGACTGGGAGACCTGAGTGAAAAAGCGCAGCATCTGTTTGAAGAACTCCGAAAGCTGCGCAGCGAACTGGCAAAAGAAAAATCCATTCCGCCGTATATGGTGGCATCTGATAAGACGCTTCATGATATGTGCGTGAAAATCCCTCTCACAAAAGAAGAAATGCTGACAGCTAACGGGATGGGCGCCAGAAAACTGGAACAGTATGGGGAGGCGTTTTTATACTGCATTCGTGATATTACGAATGGAGATAAGGCGGCATACGGAGCCGAGGAAACGAACTATGGTGCTTCAGAGATTCCGCTGACAGAGCGGGCAAAAAAAGGAAGAAAAGAGGCATTTCATCTGACAGAGGAAATGGAACAGCAGATCGCTTTTGTCACGGAGACGACAATCAGCGAATTCGTGGCATCTATCAATGCACTGCGGGATGAAAAGACGATGAAGCGTCTGACGATCAAATCCATTACTGAGGAACTTCTGGCAGAAGGGTATCTGGAGCAGAAGTTCTGGAACGGATACAGCAGAACCTTTCTGACAGAAAAAGGAGAAGCGCTGGGCATCCGGGCAGAAGAGAGGGAAAGTCAGAACGGAAATCTGTACGATGTCTTTTTATACGGGGAAAAAGCTCAGCAGTATGTGGTAGAGTTATTAAAAAGAAACACTACAGCGGACTGATTCCGGCAAATCCGCTCCAGATACAGGACAGTGTAAATAAAATTCCAAAAACGGAAGTAAAATATAAAAATAACAGTTTCCCCGTATTGTGAGACTCGCTGCTGCAGATGCGGGGAATGGAGCGGTATTTTCGAAGCAGGAGCACAATTCCAAGGATGACGAGCAGATTGGTGATCACATTGTACAGGATATTTCCGCTGTTGCCAGGCATTATGCCTGCAATACGGGGCAGAACATCTCCCAGGATCAGATTGTTGGAAATATGCAAAAGGAGACTGTACCAGATCGAGTATTCCATAGCGATATATCCAAGGATCAGTCCGGCAGCCATTGCAAAAGGAATCTGTGCAAAATTTCCGTGCATGAGAGCAAAGGCAAGTGAGGAGGCCAAAAGTGCGAACCACTTGCCGAAAGGCTCCAATGTCTTTAAAACAGCACCGCGGAAAATGAATTCCTCGATCAGCGGAGCAGCAAATCCGGAGTAGAGAAGCATAGAGATCGTAACAGAGCCTCCCGTAGCAGCTTCCAGAGAACGCGCAAATGTAAAACCGAAGTGCTGTGCTCCCATTTCCATAAGTACATAAAGAACGGAAGAAGCGTTCTGTGCGATCATAAAAATCCCGAAAAAGCTGAGAAATTTTCCCGGGCTCATATGAGAATGTACCGGAAAAATCTGCGTACGGAAAAAGGAAGGTCTGCGCCATATGACAAAGATCCCGAGACAGAGAAAGCCGGAGATCAGATACCAGACAGCTCCGTCATTAAAATGTTCGTCAACCGGAAACAGCCGGTACATCGCCATCATGATCAAAAAAGTGAGTTGGCCAAATAAGATCTTGTAAAGAAAAATCATACCGTTTGTTTTATTAAATTCACGTCGAATCCATCGTTTTTCAAATTTATCCATAAAATCACCTTGTCAAATCAAATTATTTTCTACATTTGTTCCTTATCATATCATGGATTTTTCTTTTGAACAGCAAATTCACAGAAAGTTCTTCTGATTTCCTGTAAAAATTTACTTGAAAATAATTATCAATTATGGTAGCATCACTTTGTTAGTTGAGACTATTGAAAAATAGATGATAAAAACTTTTGGTAGAAGTGAAAAAAGGAGAGCGTATGAGAAAAAAACCATTGAAAATGTTATGGCTGGCAGCAGCGTTTTTATGTCTTGGAATCGGAGCAGTGGGAGTGATCCTGCCGATTTTGCCGACAACTCCATTCTTGCTGGTGGCATCTTTTTGTTTTGCAAGAGGATCGGAAAGATTTCACAAGTGGTTTATGGGGACGAAGCTTTACAAAAATCATCTGGACAGCTTTGTAAAGGAGCGTGCCATGACATTAAAGACAAAGCTGTGTATTCTGCTTCCGGCATCCGCAATGCTGATGTGTGCATTTTTTATGATGAGCAATCTGCCGGGGCGTATTTTTATTCTTCTGCTGATCCTTTTTAAATATGTATATTTCTTTACAAAAATCAAGACGATCAGAATTGAGGCGGCTTAAATGAAAGATATAAAAAAGAGTCAGCAAGTGCAGAACAAACGGGAAAAAGAAAAGCAGATCGTGGATCTGATGATCCACCTTTATTGCCGGAAAAAACATAAAACTGTGGAAAAACATCATGGACTGTGCGAGGAGTGTGAAAAACTCAGAGACTATGCCGCAATGCGTGTGGATAAATGTCCGTTTATGGAGACAAAGACATTCTGCAGTAACTGCAGGGTACATTGTTACAAGCCGCAGATGAGAGAAGAAATTCGAAATGTGATGCGGTTTGCCGGACCGAGAATGTTATTTTATCATCCAATCATGGCAATCCGGCACGTGATCACTTCTGCAAAAGAAAAAAAGAGAATGGGAAGGAAAGAAACATATGATTAAGACGAGACTACTCAAGCTGTTGAAGGGCTCGGGAAAATATATCGGAGCTAATATTTTCTGGCAGTGGATCGCACTGCTGTTTCAGATCGCAGCAGTGTTTGCGGCAGGAAATATGATCCAGCAGCTGTTTGGAAAAACATTGGATCAGCAGGTGATGCTGCAAACGGCAGGAATTGTGATCCTGGCAATCTGTGCGCGTTTTCTGTGCGAAAAAGGAGCTGCATATGCCTCTTATCGGGCAAGTGCGGATGTAAAGACGGTTTTAAGAAAGCAGATTTATGAGAAGCTGCTGCGTTTGGGAGCGGCCTATAAAGAAAAGGTATCTACTTCCGAGGTGGTTCAGGTGTCTGCGGAAGGAGTCGAGCAGCTGGAGATTTATTATGGGAGATATCTTCCGCAGCTGTTCTACAGTCTGCTTGCACCGATCACATTGTTTGCGGTATTGTCACCGATCAGCATCAAGGCATGTATTGTGCTTCTTGTATGTGTACCGCTGATTCCGATGTCGATCGTGGCAGTACAGAAATTCGCAAAGAAACTGCTGAGCAAATACTGGGGAATCTATACAGAACTTGGTGACAGTTTCTTAGAGAACCTGCAAGGACTCACAACCTTAAAGATTTATCAGGCAGATGAGCAAAAAGCCAAAGAAATGGACGACGAATCAGAGCGGTTTCGTAAGATCACGATGAAAGTGCTCACTATGCAGCTTAATTCTGTCAGTGTGATGGATATTGTAGCATATGGCGGAGCAGCAATTGGAATGATTGTGACTGTCAAAGAGTATCTGGCAGGAAATGTATCACTCGCAGGGGCGTTTACGATTATTCTGCTTGCATCTGAATTTTTCATTCCACTGCGTTTGCTGGGTTCTTTCTTCCACATTGCCATGAACGGAATGTCGGCAAGTGACAAGATTTTTAAGATTCTGGATATGGAAGAGCCAAAACGGGGAGAGCACGAGATTGAGGGCGAACAAATGGACGTCACACTGCAGCATGTGGAATTTTCCTATGAGCCGGAGCGAAAGGTATTACGGGATATTTCGCTGACCATACCATCCGGAAAATTTGTCTCTCTGGTGGGTCTGTCCGGTTGTGGAAAAAGTACCATTGCGGCACTTTTGACAGGGAAGAATCGTACATTTTCGGGACAGATCCAGATCAATAATGTACCGATTCAGGAGATTAAAGAGTCCAGTCTGATGGATAAGATCACCTTGGTGAGACATAACAGTTATCTGTTCAAGGGAACGGTAGAAGAAAACCTGAAAATGGCGGATCCATCTGTGTCGAGAGAACAGATGGAAGCAGCGCTCAGGCAGGTAAATCTGTATGAGTTTTTGCAGGCACAAAATGGATTGAATACGATGCTGGAAGAACAGGGAAGTAATTTTTCCGGCGGACAAAGACAGCGTCTTGCCATCGCCAGAGCACTTCTTCATGATACGCCGATGTATATTTTTGATGAGGCGGCATCCAATATTGATGTGGAAAGTGAGGATCAGATCATGGAAGTGATCCGGGAGCTGGCAAAGACGAAAACGATTCTGTTCATCTCTCACCGGCTTGCAAATGTGGTGGCATCTGATCAGATTTATATGTTGGAAAACGGTCAGATTACAGAGAGCGGCACACATGGAGAACTTATGAAAAAAGCAGGAAGCTATGCAAATATGTATCAGAAACAGCAGGAATTGTGTCAGGTAAGGGAGGGAAGAGCATGAAGCGAAGAAGTGGAATACAGATTATGGGAAAACTGATCGGACTGATCCGTCCCCTGATGCACGTTATGGCAGCGGCGATTCTGCTAGGTGTCACAGGATATCTTTGTGCGATCTTTCTCACCGTACTGGCAGGAGTTGGAATCCTGCAGATTATGGGAATATGGCAGGGAGCTTCTCTGACGACATTGTTTGTCTGCCTTGCAGTGATCGCAGTACTGCGTGGAATTCTGCACTATGGAGAGCAGGCATGCAATCATTATATTGCGTTTAAGCTGCTGGCACTGATCCGTCACAAAGTATTTGCGGTTTTGAGAAAGCTCTGTCCTGCAAAACTGGACGGAAGAGACAAAGGAAATCTGATCTCAATCATTACAACAGATATTGAGCTTCTGGAAGTGTTTTATGCACACACGATTTCGCCGATCGCAATCGCATTTCTGACATCCCTGATCATGGAAATTTTCTTTTTCCGATATCATGTGCGGATCGGTCTGTTCGCCCTTGGGGGGTATCTTGCGATCGGAGTTCTGATGCCCATGTGGAATTCCAGACGAGGTTCAGAAAAAGGAATGGAATTTCGTACCCGTTTCGGGGATCTGAACAGCTTCGTTCTGGATAGTCTTCGTGGACTGGATGAGACGATCCAGTATGGATGCGGAGAAAAACGGGAAGAGCAGATGGAACGCAAAAGTGTGGAACTGGATGCGAAACAGAAAGAAATGAAGAAACTGGAAGGAACACAAAGAGGAGGAACAAATGTCCTGATCCTGATTTTCTCTTTTGGAATGCTGTTCCTTACAACGTGGCTACATCAGCAGGGTGAAATCGGATTTGACGCAGTACTGCTCTGTACGATCCTGATGATGAGTTCTTTCGGACCGGTTGTTGCTCTGTCCAGTCTGTCGAACAATCTGATGCAGACACTGGCAAGTGGAGAGCGTGTGTTATCCCTTTTGGAAGAAGAACCGCAGATTGAAGAAGTATCCGGTCAGGCAACCGCAGAATTTGCAGATATCAATTGTGAAAACATTGATTTTGCTTATGAAGAAGAACAGATTTTAAAAGACTATTCGATCTCGATTTCGAAAGGCAGCCGGATTGGAATCCATGGAAGAAGCGGTTCCGGAAAATCAACGCTGTTAAAGCTGCTGATGCGTTTTTATGATGTAGACAGCGGAGTGATCCGAATGGGAGACAGAAAACTGTCCGGTATCAATACAAACGAACTGCGTGATATGGAAAGCTATGTGACACAGGAGACGTGTCTGTTCCACGATTCAA
>OIKC01000158.1_pt1 | contig 13130 bp, 10 predicted proteins | sample 1583601 | NCBI WGS metagenome assembly OIKC01 (sample SAMN02674698, study PRJEB24791) | human gut metagenome, SKBSTL036 | isolation source: stool | host: Homo sapiens | place: USA | reverse complement strand
ATACCCCGTTAAAGACCATCGGTCTGATTCTTGGCGGCAAAGATCATGCCTCCGTCAGCCATGGTGTCAAGAAGATTGAACATGATGTAAAGACGGATGAGGCTTTGAACAATACCGTTAACATCATTAAGAAGAAACTGAACCCCATTTAATTTGGAGTTTATACAGAACTATTATGAATCTAAACGTTTATTTTCTGAGGGTTTTTTGACCCTCAGATTCTTTCCGTTTAAGTGTGGATAATTCTGTGGAAATGCTGTGGATTATAGTGTTAATAAAATAATTTCTCAAGGAGGCAGTAAAAGTTATACAAACACCGTCCCCTTGTTTTCCATACTGTTTCTACAGACTTATGAAAGTGGACAACCCCTTGATTTATAAGGCTTTGAAGCATTTATCAACATATCCACACCCCCTACGGCGGCTAAGGCGGAAAACTTTTATATTTCTCTTTATAAGATTCGACTGCTGAAAGTTTTCCACCACAAATCATATTTCACAAATTCGAAAGGAGATTATCAACAGATGAGAATCGTATGTACGAAATCCAATCTTGTAAAAGGAGTCAGTATTGTTTCTAAAGCTGTTCCTTCTAAAACAACAATGCCTATCTTAGAATGTATTTTAGTTGACGCATCGACAGATGTTATTAAGTTGACAGCAAATGATATGGAACTTGGAATTGAAACCCGAATTGAAGGTGATATTTTAGAAAGAGGTATCATCGCATTAAATGCTAAGATTTTTTCGGAAATTGTAAGAAAGCTTCCGGACAGTGATGTTGTAATCGAAACAACATCTGACAATCAGACTCTGATCACCTGTGAAAAAGCAAAATTCAATATTGCAGCACAGTCCGGAGAAGATTTTTCATACCTTCCTGTAATAGAGAAAGAAGATTACATTACTGTCTCAGAATTCACATTAAAAGAAGTGATTCGTCAGACAATTTTCTCCATCGCAGATAATGATACAAATAAGATGATGACGGGTGAATTGTTTGAAATTGAAGGCAACATACTGAAAGTTGTCTCACTAGATGGTCACAGAATCTCAATTCGTAAGATAGAATTAAAAGAAAATTACGCTCAGAAGAAGGTCATTGTCCCTGGAAAAACGCTTCAGGAAATCAGCAAGATCATTGGTGGAGAGGCGGAAGCACTGGTTGATATTTCTTTCACAAAGAATCATATCGTATTTGAATTTGACAAAACAGTTGTTGTATCTCGTTTGATCGAAGGAGAATATTTTAAAATCGATCAGATGTTATCCAGTGACTATGAAACAAAAGTCAGAATCCATAAAAAAGAACTTCTAGACTGTATTGACCGTGCCACCCTGCTTATCAAAGAGGGAGACAAAAAACCAATCATTATCGATATCAAAGACGGAACGATGGAATTAAAGATCAAATCCCAGATCGGTTCTATGGATGAAACTATTTTTATTACCAAAGAAGGAAAAGACTTGCTCATTGGATTTAACCCGAAATTCCTGATTGATGCTCTTCGTGTCATTGACGATGAGGAAGTGGATCTGTATTTTATGAACGCGAAAGCTCCGTGTTTCATCAAAGATGAGAATCAGAGCTATATTTATCTGATCCTTCCGGTAAATTTTAACGCAGTTGCGTAGAAAGTAGAGTGCATATGGAAACAATTAAATTAAGAGAAACAGATGAGTTTATTAAGCTTGGTCAGGCATTAAAGGCAGCAGGACTGGTAGAATCAGGAGTCGAAGCCAAGGAAGTTATTCAGGATGGAATGGTCACGGTAAACGGAGAGGTTGACACAAGAAGAGGCAGAAAATTATATCCGGGAGATACTGCTTCATTTGACGGACAGGAAATAAAAATTGAAAAATAACGAAAAAACGTGTAAAATAGTTACATATTGATGGAGAAATTATGGTTATCAAATCTTTAAAGCTCAAAAATTACAGGAATTATGAATTACTGGATATGACATTTGATTCAAAGACAAATATCCTGTATGGAGACAATGCCCAGGGAAAGACCAATATCCTTGAGGCATTGTATTTGTCGGGTACGACAAAATCCCACAGAGGGACAAAAGACAGAGATTTGATACAGTTCGGCAGAGAGGAATCACATCTGGAGACGATCGTAGAGAAAAAGGGGATGGAATTCCAGATTGATATGCATCTCAAAAAGAACAGTCCAAAAGGAATCGCAATCAATAAAATTCCAATTCGAAAAGCAAGTGAGTTGTTTGGAATTGTACATTTTGTCTTTTTTTCTCCGGAGGACCTCAATATTATCAAAGACGGACCTGCCGGCAGAAGAAGATTTATCGATCTGGAGTTATCTCAGATCGACAAAGTATATCTGAGCAATTTATCAAATTATAATCGAATCATCAATCAGAGAAATTCTCTGTTAAAAGAGCTTTATCATCAGGATCACTTAATGGATACGCTGGATATCTGGGATATGCAGCTTGCTGAGTATGGGACAAAAGTGATCGAGAGCCGAAAACAATTTATCAGGCAGGTCAATCAGATCATTGCCGACATACATTACAGGCTGACAGGCGGGAGAGAGCGGATTGAACTGTCTTATGAGAGCAGTCTTGGAAGTCTTTCTCTGGAGCAGGCTTTGAAAAAAAACCGGGAGAGAGACATTCGGATGAAAAGCACTTCTGTCGGTCCGCACAGGGATGATTTGTGCTTTTTATCAGGTGATCTGGATATTCGCAAATTCGGCTCACAGGGGCAGCAGAGGACAGCAGCACTGTCGTTAAAGCTGTCTGAGATCGAACTGGTGAAAGAAGTGATCAAAGATACACCGATTTTATTATTGGACGATGTATTGTCTGAACTGGACAAGCACAGGCAAAACTATTTATTAGACAGTATTCATGATATACAGACCGTGATTACATGTACTGGGCTGGATGAGTTTGTGAATCATCGATTTTCTATAAATAAAATTTTCCGTGTAAGCAGCGGAAGTGTGACAAAAGAAAACTAGGAGGTTTTTAAATGGGTGCAACAGGTACTGAATTTGATGCAGAATATGGAGCAGACCAGATCCAAATATTAGAGGGACTGGAAGCAGTAAGAAAAAGACCGGGAATGTATATTGGAAGCACTTCTGCAAGAGGACTTCATCATCTGGTATATGAGATTGTAGACAATGCGGTAGATGAGGCATTGGCTGGATATTGTGATACGATTAATGTGAGTATCAATCCGGACAATTCTGTGACGGTCGTTGACAACGGACGAGGAATCCCGGTTGGATTAAACCACAAGGCAGGGATTCCTGCGGTAGAGGTTGTATTTACGATTCTTCACGCCGGCGGAAAATTCGGCGGAGGAGGATACAAAGTATCCGGAGGTCTGCACGGAGTAGGTGCGTCCGTTGTAAACGCACTCTCTGTATGGCTTGAAGTTGAGATCTACAACGAAGGAAAAATTTACAAACAGCGATATGAACGCGGAAAGACGATGTATTCGTTAAAAGTAGTCGGTGAATGTGATCCGGATAAAACCGGAACAAAAGTTACATTTCTTCCGGATGGCGAGATCTTTGAAGAGACTGTATTTGAATACGATGTATTAAAGCAGAGACTGCGTGAGATGGCATTTCTCACAAAAGGGCTGAAGATTATTCTGCAGGATCTTCGTGAAGAAGAAATCAGAGAGCATACATTCCATTACGAGGGTGGAATCAAAGAGTTTGTCACTTATCTGAACAAAAGCAAGACACCTTTGTATGACCAGATCATTTATTGTGAAGGCGAAAAAGACGGAGTAGTTGTCGAGATGGCCATGCAGCATAACGACTCCTACAGTGACAATACGTATGGATTTGTAAACAATATTACAACTCCGGAAGGGGGAACTCATATTGAGGGATTCAGAAAGGCATTGACGAAGACCTTTAATGAGTATGCCAGAAAGAATAAACTGCTCAAGGACAATGAGCCGAATCTGTCAGGTGATGACATTCGTGAAGGTCTGACAGCGATTGTCAGTGTTAAGATCGGAGAGCCGCAGTTTGAGGGTCAGACCAAGCAGAAGCTCGGAAACAGTGAAGCGCGTGGAGCAGTGGACAACATTGTCAGCACTCAGCTTGAGATTTTCCTGGAGCAGAATCCGTCTGTCGCAAAACAGACAGTAGAGAAATCTCTGATGGCACAAAGAGCAAGAGAAGCAGCAAGAAAGGCCCGAGATCTGACCAGAAGAAAATCAGCTCTGGAAGGGATGTCCCTGCCCGGAAAACTGGCGGATTGTTCAGACAAAAATCCGGAAAACTGTGAGATCTACATCGTCGAGGGAGATTCAGCGGGTGGTTCTGCAAAGACAGCGAGACAGCGTGCGACACAGGCGATCCTTCCACTGAGAGGAAAAATCCTGAATGTAGAAAAAGCAAGGCTGGATAAGATTTACGCCAATGCGGAGATCAAGGCTATGATCACGGCGTTTGGAACAGGAATTCATGAGGATTTTGATATTTCCAAGCTGCGGTATCATAAGATTATTATCATGACTGATGCCGATGTGGATGGTGCGCATATCAGCACCCTGCTTCTGACATTTTTATATCGTTTTATGCCGGATCTGATCAGAGAAGGCTATGTGTATCTGGCACAGCCGCCGCTGTATAAGCTGGAAAAAAATAAAAAAGTCTGGTATGCATACAGTGATGAGGAATTAAATGAGATTCTTACAGAAGTAGGACGTGACAGCAATAATAAGATTCAGCGTTATAAAGGTCTTGGTGAAATGGATGCGGATCAGCTCTGGGAGACAACAATGGATCCGGAGCATCGTGTACTTTTGAGGGTGACTATGGATGACGAGACATCTTCCGAACTGGATCTGACATTTACTACACTGATGGGAGACAAGGTAGAACCAAGACGAGAGTTCATTGAAGAAAATGCCAGATTTGTTAAAAATCTGGATATATAGAATTGCAATACACTTAAAAAACAAGGAGAAGGAACATGGAAGATAATATTTTTGATAAAGTCCATGAAGTTGACCTGAAAAAGACAATGGAGACTTCCTATATCGACTATGCGATGAGCGTTATCGCATCCCGTGCCCTGCCGGATGTCAGAGACGGATTAAAGCCGGTACAGAGAAGAATCCTGTATTCAATGATCGAGCTGAATAATGGACCTGACAAGCCGCATCGTAAATGTGCGCGTATTGTCGGTGATACAATGGGTAAATATCATCCTCATGGCGACAGCTCTATTTATGGAGCACTGGTAAATCTGGCACAGGAATGGTCTACGAGATATCCTCTGGTTGACGGACACGGGAACTTTGGGTCTGTAGACGGTGATGGCGCTGCTGCCATGCGATATACAGAGGCACGTCTGAGCAAGATTTCCATGGAGATGACTGCTGACATCAATAAAAATACCGTAGATTTTGCACCGAACTTTGACGAGACAGAGAAAGAACCGACAGTTCTTCCGGCCAGATTCCCGAATCTTCTGGTAAATGGAACATCCGGTATTGCAGTCGGAATGGCAACGAACATTCCGCCGCATAACCTGCGTGAAATCATTGGCGCGGTCGTGAAGATCATTGACGACCAGATCGATGAAAACGGAGAGACAAGTATTGATGATATTTTAAAGATCGTCAAAGGACCGGATTTTCCAACCGGAGCAGAGATTCTCGGAACAAGAGGAATTGAAGAAGCATACCGCACAGGACGCGGTAAGATCCGTGTGCGTGCGATTACCAATATTGAACCAATGGCAAACGGTAAGAACAGGATTATCGTAACGGAGCTGCCATACATGGTAAATAAAGCCCGACTGATCGAGAAGATCGCAGAGTTGGTACGTGATAAAAAGGTAGATGGGATCACCGATTTAAGCGATCAGTCCAGCCGTGAGGGAATGCGCATCTGTATCGAATTGAGAAGAGATGTCAATCCGAATGTAATTTTAAACCAGCTTTATAAACATACACAGCTGCAGGATACCTTCGGTGTGATCATGCTGGCTTTAGTCAACAATGAGCCAAAAGTCATGAATATCCTGGATATGCTGAAGCATTACCTGAAGCACCAGGAAGAGGTTGTGACGAGAAGAACACAGTATGAGCTGAACAGAGCAGAAGAGCGTGCTCATATTTTACAGGGATTACTGATTGCACTGGATAACATTGATGAGGTAATCCGGATTATCCGCGGATCTAAGAATGTTCAGACTGCGAAGGAAGAGTTGATGGCCAGATTTGACCTGACAGAAGTACAGGCAAGTGCGATCGTAGATATGCGTCTGCGCGCACTGACAGGTCTGGAGCGTGAGAAGCTGGAAGCAGAGTACGAAGAACTGATGAAGAAGATCGGGGAATTAAAAGCGATTCTTGCGGACAGAAAACTGCTTCTTGGTGTGATCAAAAAGGAGATTCTTGTCATTTCCGAAAAATATGGAGATGAGAGAAGAACATCCATCGGATTTGATGAGTTTGATATTTCCATGGAAGATCTGATCCCAAGAGAAAATGTGGTGATCACCATGACAAAAATGGGATACATTAAGAGAATGTCCATGGATACATTCAAGAGTCAGAACCGAGGCGGAAAAGGAATCAAAGGAATGCAGATCCTGGATGATGACTATATCAAGGAACTGTTTATTACGACAACACATCACTATATTATGTTCTTTACAAATACAGGACGTGTGTATCGTCTGAAAGGCTATGAGATTCCGGAAGCAAGCAGAACTGCGCGTGGTACGGCGATCATCAATCTGCTGCAGCTGATGCCGGATGAGAAGATCACAGCAATGATTCCAATCCGGGAGTACGAGGATGGACAGTATCTGTTGATGGCAACAGAAAAAGGTCTTGTGAAAAAGACTCCGATCAAAGATTATGCAAATGTCAGAAAAACCGGACTGGCTGCGATCGTTCTCAGAGAAGATGATAAACTGATCGAAGTGAAGATTACAGATGATGAACAGGATGTGATCCTGGTTACAAAATACGGTATGTGTATCCGGTTTAGTGAGAAGGATGTGCGTCCGACAGGCCGTGTTTCTATGGGAGTGCGCGGCATGAACCTTGGAGATCATGATGAAGTGATCGGAATGCAGATCAGCAATCAAGGAAAATATCTGCTCATTGCATCTGAAAAAGGTATGGGCAAACTGACAGATATGGATGAATTTACAAGACAGAACCGTGGAGGAAAAGGTGTAAAATGCTATAAGATCACGGAAAAAACAGGCGATGTGGTTGGTATGAAGGCGGTCGATGAAGACAGCGAGATCATGATGATCAATACGGAAGGAATCGTGATCCGTATGAAGTGTTCTGACATTTCTGTATACGGACGAATCACATCCGGTGTAAAACTGATCAATCTGCCTGAGAATGAAAAAGTTGCAAGTATCGCAAAAGTAAGAAAAGCATCTGCAGAGATCGATGGAGAAGAAATCGAAATTTCTGAGGATGAGGAAGAGACAGAAACTCCAATAGAAGAATAAAGAGAAAAAGCCTTCGCATGATATGCGGAGGTTTTTTTAAAGGTAAATAATCAGATAAAATACGAAAAAATAAATAATATAAAGAAAATATAGATAAAAACAGAGAATTGTAGTATAATAAAGAAAAAAGAACCATATAACAAAATAAAGTGCACACAAAGGAAACCAGAAAACCAATGATTAAAATGAAATCAGGGAGAGGAGCGTGAGATTATGAAAAAGGCAAAGAGTTGGCTGGCACTACCTTTAGCAGTTTGTATGTTTGCAGTTATGATTTTTTCAGTTGCAGAGGCGGCGGAAACAAGTGATGAAAATCCGGCTGAGGGAAGACAAGAGATTACGATCATCAATACAAATCATATAACCTGGCCGGTCATCGGAGAAATGCCGTCATATGAATTAGAGGTTCCTGCCGGTGCACACTATTTTATCAATATGGTTGAATGGACGACGAAGAACGGAGAAAACACGTTACTGTCAACAGATAAATTTGAGGAAGGTGAGTATGAGCTTCATGTAACATATGAAGCAAAAGAAGGATATCAATTCGCAGCGCCGGAGCTGATTACTGTGCTTCCTGGAAATGAAGTACAGGGAACACCAAAGGTTGAAGAATCAGAGAATGGATGGTATCGGATTGTAACATTCTCGTTCACGGCAAGACAGTCAGAAGAGCATCAGCACGATATGCTGGTGGTTCAGGAAAAACTGCCGACATGTACAGAAGCCGGATATAAAGCCTGCTATCAGTGTCAGTCCTGCAAAAAGCTGTATCTCGACAAGGCGGGAACAGAGGAGACAACGGTAGAAGAGATTACGCTTCCTCCGACGGGACATCAGTATCAGGACGGAATCTGTACTGTTGGCGGCGAGATCGATCCGGATTATGTAAAACCACATGAGCACAGCATGACAGCAGTACCGGAGAAAAAACCAACATGTACAGAAGCCGGAAATAAAGCATATTATCAGTGCGAGACTTGCGGAAAATTATATCTGGATAAAGATGGGAAGAACGAAACAACACGGGAGAAGGTGACGATTGCAGTAACAGGACACATATATCGTGATGGAAGATGTGTAGTATGTAAAGCCCTGGTTCCAGCAGTCAAGACTGGTGATTTTGATAACGACTATGCAAAATGGGTGATTGGACTGCTGATCTCACTCAACATTATTGTAGGAGCGATCATTTATCGAAAATCAAGAAAAATAGGATAACTGGATTGTATCACCCCCTTCCCGAAAGAGAGCCGGAACCTCAAAAGAGAGCATCCGGCTCTCTTTTTTTGTTTCAATTTTGAAGGAACTATACTATAATACTGGATAGTGAAAACAGAAACCTGATGATTGTAAAAAATTCTAGGAGGCATTATGATTCGTACAATTGATGTGAGAGAAATCTCAAAAAATATCAAAGAAATGTGTATTGAAGCAAACCACTATCTGTCAAAAGATATGGACACAGCAATGAAACAGGCGGAGCAGGACGAAAAATCACCGCTTGGAAAACAGATATTGGGACAGCTGCAGGAAAATTTAAAAATTGCGGCTGATGATATGATTCCAATCTGTCAGGATACCGGAATGGCAGTTATATTTCTGGAAATCGGGCAGGATGTGCATCTGGAGGGTGGCCTTCTGGAAGAGGCAGTCAATGAAGGGGTCAGACAGGGGTACACAGAAGGTTTTTTAAGAAAATCTGTGGTAAAAGATCCATTAATCCGTGAAAATACAAAAGATAATACACCGGCAGTGCTCCATACCAAAATCGTTGCAGGAGATAAGGTGAAGATAAAAGTAGCACCAAAAGGATTTGGAAGCGAAAATATGAGCCGTGTATTTATGTTGAAGCCGGCAGAAGGTATTGAGGGAGTAAAACATGCGATTCTGACGGCAGTCAGGGACGCCGGTCCGAATGCCTGTCCTCCGATGGTAGTTGGAGTAGGAATCGGGGGAACCTTTGAAAAATGTGCGCTGATGGCAAAAGAAGCTCTGACAAGAGAAGTGGGGGTACATTCTGACATTCCATATGTAAAAGACATGGAAGAGGAGATGCTTGTGAAAATCAACAGCCTTGGAATCGGACCCGGAGGGCTTGGAGGAACAACTACTGCGCTTGCAGTTAATATCAATACATATCCGACACATATTGCAGGGCTTCCGGTAGGAATCAATATCTGCTGTCATGTAAACAGACATGTCGTTCGTGAACTTTAAAAGAAAAACAGAAAGGAAAGCATTATGGAAAGACATTTGCAGGCTCCGATTTCAAAAGAAGAATTAAAAACTCTGAAATCAGGAGATTATGTATATATTACAGGAACTATTTATACAGCGCGGGATGCTGCGCATAAAAGAATGTATGAAACACTGCAGAATCAGGAAAATCTTCCGATTGATATCCAGGATCAGATTATCTATTATATGGGACCGTCTCCGGCAAGGGAAGGACGTCCTATCGGTTCTGCAGGTCCGACAACGGCCAGCCGCATGGATAAATATACACCACAGCTTCTGGATCTTGGGATGGGTGCGATGATCGGAAAAGGAAAAAGAACACAGGATGTGATTGATGCTGTAATCAGAAATGGTGCAGTCTATTTTGCGGCAGTAGGAGGCGCAGGAGCGTTGCTGTCAAAATGTATCACAAAATCAGAAGTTGTTGCATATGATGATCTGGGGACAGAAGCAATTCGAAAGCTTCAGGTAGAAAACTTTCCGGTAATCGTTGTCATAGACAGTGAGGGCAATAATTTATATGAAAGTGCAATCAAAGAGTATTGCACCTATAAAAATGAGTAATTTCAGGAGCAGAAAAAATGAAACGTATTTTATTAATGGTGTTTCGGAATATCTTACTGGTTCCGTACATGTGGATCAAATTGTGTCACAGAGCGGCACACCCGGAAAACTATACACTGGAAGAACATGTTAAGTTTTTAAAGTGGATTGTTTTTCGTGCCAACAAAGGCGGAAATGTAAAAATAGAAGAACATGGTGCAGAAAATCTTCCAAAAGAGAACGGATTTATGTTTTTTCCGAACCATCAGGGAATGTATGATGTGCTGGCTATATTAGACGCATGTCCATATCCGTTTTCTGTAGTAGCCAAAAAAGAAGTAAAGGATGTTCCGTTTTTAAAGCAGGTCTTTTCCTGTATGCATGCATATATGATAGACCGGGAAGATATCAGGCAGTCTATGCAGGTGATCATTGATGTATCAAAGGAAGTTCAAAATGGAAAGAACTATCTGATTTTTGCCGAGGGAACCCGTTCTAAAAATGGAAATCAGATCGGCTCCTTCAAAGGCGGAAGCTTTAAAGCTGCAACCAAAGCAAAATGTCCGATTGTTCCGGTTGCCTTGATTGATTCTTTTAAACCATTCGATACGAAAACAATCAGTCAGGTTACGGTACAGGTACACTTTTTAGAACCGCTGTATTATGAAGAATACAAAAATATGAAAACTACGGGGATTGCAGAGATCGTACATGACCGTATCCAGAAAATAATTGATGAAAATTGTCCGGAAAGGGCTGAAATACAATGACATTAACACAGTTAAAATATGCGATCACTGTTGCACATGCCAGATCTATGAATGAAGCGGCGAGAAGACTGTTTATTTCCCAGCCGAGCTTATCCTCAGCAATCAAAGAACTGGAGACAGAAATCGGGATTGATCTGTTTCGAAGAACCAACAGAGGCGTGTCTGTTACGCCGGAGGGCGAGGAATTTATCGGGTATGCCAGGCAGGTTGTGGAGCAGTACCAGCTGATCGAATCCAAATACGTGGAAAAAGAAAATCAAAAAAAGAAATTCAGCGTATCAATGCAGCACTATACATTTGCAGTAAATGCCTTTGTAGAGATGGTGAGACAGTTCGGCATGGAAGAATACGAGTTTGCTGTTCATGAAACAAAAACATATGACGTGATTCAGGACGTTAAGAATTTCAAAAGTGAGATCGGGATTCTGTATGTCAATGAGTTTAACCGGAAAGTACTGACAAAATTATTCCATGAGTGTAATCTTGAATTTCATGAACTTCTTAAGTGCAGTATTTATGTGTATATGTGGAAAGGACATCCCTGGGCAAACCGGAAAGAAATTGAACTGGAAGAGCTAAATGAATACCCTTGTCTGTCTTTTGAACAAGGGACGTACAATTCCTTTTATTTTGCAGAAGAAGTGCTGAGTACATTTGAATATAAGCAGCTGATCAAGGTAGATGATCGGGCGACGATTCTGAATTTTATGGTAGGATTGAATGGATATACCTTATGTTCCGGTATCATCTGCGAGGAACTTAACGGGGAAGAGTATTGTGCAGTAAAGCTGAAATCAGATGAAGTGATGACCATTGGATACTTGGTCAGAAGCGGAGTTGCAATCAGTCCACTCGGGAAAAAATATCTGGAAGAAATATCAAAATATAAAGACAAAACGTTGGATATCAATTAAAATATCACAGCCAGTAATAGGAAAAAACTATTACTGGCTGTATTTTTTTAGAATTAACACATTTCCAACTAAAATGATATAGTTAAATACATCCCAAACAGAATAAGGGAAAACGAATAAAAAATGGAAGGAAAAAGCAATGGCGGAAATTAAAATTGAAAATGTGTCCAAAACATATTCTTCCAAAGAAGGAACTGTTCAGGCGTTAAAAAATGTAAGCTTGACAATAAGATCAGGAGAAATTTACGGAATTATCGGAATGTCAGGAGCAGGAAAAAGTACATTGGTACGATGTATGAACTTTCTGGAGCAGCCTACATCCGGAAATGTATTGATAAAAGGACGTGCATTGGGCGGGCTGAAAGAGAAAGAACTGAGAAAGCAAAGAGAACAGATTGGAATGATCTTTCAGCATTTTAATCTTCTGATGCAGAAATCAGTACTGGAAAATGTGTGTTTTCCGATGTATATCCAGGGCAAAAAGAAAAAGGAAGCAAGAGAAAAAGCGGAAGAACTTCTGGAAATCGTAGGATTGAAGGAAAAAGCAAATGCATTTCCTTCTCAATTATCAGGTGGTCAAAAACAGAGAGTTGCAATTGCAAGAGCACTTGCAACATCGCCTAAAATCTTGTTATGTGATGAAGCTACAAGCGCTTTGGATCCACAGACAACAGCATCGATTCTGGAATTGTTACAGGAAATCAACCGGAAATTTAATATTACGATCGTGATCATTACCCATCAGATGTCTGTGGTCAGAAAAATCTGTTCTCATGTAGCGATCATGAAATCAGGAGAAATTGTGGAGACAGGAAGTGTGTCCGAGATATTCAGTCATCCAAAATCAGATGTGGCAAGAGAATTAATCCGAAAAGATGAAGGAGATGATATCAGCAGAGCAGAATCTTCCGGCAATACAAAAGATCTGATTCAGAGCGGCAGAAAAGTACGAATTGTATTTTCAGAAAATTCGGCGTTCCAGCCAGTGATCGCTAATATGATCTTAAAGTTCCGGGAACCGGTCAACATTCTGCGGGCAGACACAAGAAATATCGGAGGTGTTGCAAAAGGCGAAATGATTCTGGAGTTTGCAGGAGACAGCAGACAGGCAGAGGAAATGCAGAACTATTTAAAAACATGTGGCATTGAACTGGAGGAGGTGACGGATGATG
>OIKC01000152.1_pt1 | contig 13570 bp, 17 predicted proteins | sample 1583601 | NCBI WGS metagenome assembly OIKC01 (sample SAMN02674698, study PRJEB24791) | human gut metagenome, SKBSTL036 | isolation source: stool | host: Homo sapiens | place: USA | reverse complement strand
CGCGCCGTGGTTTAACCGCACGGGCAGCAGCAAACGGGAAGCGGCGATTATCGGCGGTGGTATTGCCAGCGCGTTGTTGTCGCTGGCGCTATTACGGCGCGGCTGGCAGGTAACGCTTTATTGCGCGGATGAGGCCCCCGCACTGGGTGCTTCCGGCAATCGCCAGGGGGCGCTGTATCCGTTATTAAGCAAACACGATGAGGCGCTAAACCGCTTTTTCTCTAATGCGTTTACTTTTGCTCGTCGGTTTTACGACCAATTACCCGTTAAATTTGATCATGACTGGTGCGGCGTCACGCAGTTAGGCTGGGATGAGAAAAGCCAGCATAAAATCGCACAGATGTTGTCAATGGATTTACCCGCAGAACTGGCTGTAGCCGTTGAGGCAAATGCGGTTGAACAAATTACGGGCGTTGCGACAAATTGCAGCGGCATTACTTATCCGCAACCGGGATGATGTCGAGACTGCCGAAGACCGTGATGATGTAATCTGGCATGAGATCCATAATGCCTACCGCACCCGCAAGATCATCACCGGCAAGCTGGGCGGCATTGAACAGCTGGACAACCGCAAGACGGTGGCAGTTGTGGATTACAAGGGGTTCCGTGTCATTATCCCTATCAAGGAAATGATGATCAATCTGGGCCGCAGCCCTTCCGGTCAGGAATACGCCGACCTTATGCTGCGCCAAAATAAGATCCTTGGCAACATGCTGGGTGCTGACATTGACTTCATCGTGCGTGGTATCGACTCCAAGACCCGCAGCGTAGTTGCCAGCCGCAAGGAGGCCATGCTGCGCAAACGCCAGATTTTCTATCTGGATACGGATGCTGCCGGTATGTACCGTGTCTATGAGGGCCGCATCGTCCAGGCGCGTGTGATTGCAGTGGCTGAAAAGGTTGTGCGCGTGGAAGTTTTCGGCGTTGAAACCTCCATCCTTGCCCGTGACCTTGCCTGGGACTGGATCGGTGACGCCCATGAGCGTTTTTCCGTAGGCGATGAGGTTCTGGTCCGTATTCTCAGCGTGCGGCGCAACAGTCTGGAGGACTTGGGCATCAAGGCTGACATCAAGAGTATTTCCGAGAACACCGACAGGGACAACCTGCAGAAGTGCCGTATCCAGGGCAAGTATGCCGGTCGTGTCACAGATGTCCACAAGGGCGTTGTCTATGTGCGCCTCTCCAACGGTGTCAATGCGGTAGCTCACTCCTGCTATGACTACCGGATGCCCGGCAAAAAGGACGATGTATCTTTTGCCGTCACCCGTCTGGATATGGAGCGGGGTGTGGCCGTAGGTATTATCACCCGGATCATCCGTCAGAACCTGTAAGCAAAGCGCCTGGGAAGCAGCGGCGAACTGTTTCCCAGGCTTGCTTTTTATCATTACCGAAACTCCCACCGCATATCCTCTCCACACGACTGTTCTCTTAAATCCTCTATATAGATTTTTATTTTTCATTTGCGTTGATTTTTCACAAAAATGCGGATATAATATATTATAACAAGGATTTATGAGGTTGTTTTATGCTGATTCAATTTAGTGTAGAGAACTTTCTCTCTATCAAAGATAATGTCGTGTTATCCCTGCTTGCCAGTAAGGATAACGAACATCCAGAGCACCTGATTGTGGACGGAAACAAAAAGCATTTGAAGTCTGCTGTGATTTACGGCGCCAATGCTTCTGGAAAGTCCAATGTCTTGAATGCGTTTTGGTGCATGGTAAATTATGTGCTGACTTCGCATAACCAGCAGCTCCACAAAACCATTGATCGTTCGCCTTTCAAGTTTGACCGGGAAACACCCTCTCGCCCCAGCAGCTTTGAGGTCATCTTCACCACAAATGGCATCCGATATGCGTATGGCTTTTCTGTAACAGACAAAGCTGTTATTGAAGAATATCTGTATTACTATCCCAATGGCAGGCAGGCACTCATTTTTGAGCGAAAAGACACAAAAGATTTTCGCTTTACCGTTGATGTCGATGAACAAAATACTCTCAAGGATCGCACTTCGGCCAACAAGCTCTATCTGTCTGTCGCATCAAACTGGAGCTATTCCAAAGTGATTCCGGTTCTGGAATGGTTTGCTTCCTGCCAGATCATCACGAAAAATTCTGTTGCAGACGCCTACGGCCTTGAAGCAGAACAACTCAAAGATGATGACTACCGGCATGTGATCGCCTCTATGCTGCGTGTTGCAGATTTTGGCATACAGTCCCTTCAGATGCGTGATGCAGAACCCGCTCCTTCTCAGCGCAATGATATCTTTACCAATATTGAGGCCATTCACACGGTACAGGATACAGAGGGAAATACTTCTTCCTACGCGCTGAACATGGCAGAGGAATCTGATGGCACCAACAGTTATTTCAAACTGATCGGTGTTGTAAAAAAGGTGCTGGATGAAGGAACCCTTCTTGTCGCTGACGAGATGGACGCTCATCTGCATCCTCTTCTGACAAAGCATCTGGTCTCGCTTTTTAACAGCGTGGAGTTCAATCCAAATGGAGCCCAGTTGATTTTCACATCACACAACACCAATCTTCTTGACCTGGATGTACTGAGGAGAGATCAGATTTGGTTTACCGAAAAAGACGAGCAAACAGCGGCTACCGATCTGTTCTCCCTTTACGATTTTTCCATCCGCAAGGATGCCAAGGTGGAGAAAGGCTATCTGATTGGCCGTTATGGTGCAATCCCCTTTATCAAGGGAGGGCTGTAAAATGGCACGTGGAAAAATTGAAAAGCGTGGACAGCGACGCAGAAAAATAAAGCCTGTCATTCTGATTGTAACGGAGGGTTCTCAAACTGAGCCTAAGTATTTTGAACACTACCGCAACCGTCAGACAAACATTGATATTCGTGTGGTCGGCAGCCGCACCAGCGGAGGTGAAACAGATTATCTCAGCCTGATCCGGAAAGCCGTGGAATACCATCTTCAAAATGACAGCAGCAAACCGTTTGGAATTGCTGTCAATCCATTTACCGACATCTATCAGCTGGTGGAATCACTGCTGTAATGTTTCAAAGAAACATGGTTGGCACAAAATTGTCTCTACATTGGCACAGTCCTGCCCTTTCGCCGTAAATCCATATCTGTTATACTTGGTACAGTCAAAACTTTGCATAGCAGCCGCTCCGGTTTGGAGCGGCTGTTTTCAATTTAAGTAAAGGTGGTGGTTTCTATTCTCTTTCAAAAAGCCCGGAAGATGCTGAACAACGAGCGGGGCGAGGCCAACTATTTCAGTACGGTGGTCTTTATCTTCATTGCCGTCCTGCTTCTTGCCTTCATTATTGACCTGTTCAGCATCATTTCCACCAAGCAGGAACTTGACCATGCCGCCGATCAGATGGTCAAACAGATCCAGCTTTCCGGCGGCGTCAACGGCGAGACCGATGAGCTGTTTGAATTTTTGAGTTCTCAGATCGAAGGAGCCGAAAATATTTCCTACTCCATTGACGCTACCTACACATCACCCAGGCCATCCGGTATGACAAATGCCATCCAGTTGGGCACCCCCTTCTTCATTACTATCGAGGGAGATGCCAAACTGGGTGGGTTCTGGAATTTTGACCTGGTAAACATCACAGTGGTTGCCCGTGGCAGCGGCGTCAGTGAGCACTACTGGAAGTGAGGTGACCTATGAAACGCATATTCCTGCGGCTGAAACAGCCGCTGCGAAACGAACGGGGCGAGATCACCTTTTTCGCCTGCTTTTTTGTGGTAGGCATCGTGATGCTGATTTCCTTCCTGCTCCTGTACGCTTCCATCCGGATCACCTGCATCAACATCCGCAACGGCGCTAAAATGGAGTTAAATAATCTTAGCGGCACGATTTATGCAGATACCTACCGTTCCCAGCGTGAAACTAACTTTGAAGAGTACCTAAATACCCTTTACTCCAGCAGTGACTATACCGACATGCTGGAGGCTACAGTGGCAGGTGGCCTGGACTCCAAGATTCCGCTTTCAACGGAGGATTACAAGGTTTCCGACATCAGCCTGGAGTTCAATGTAGAGGATGGACGGGTTGAGTACATCTTTTACTGTGACGTGGAGTTCTATGTGCGGATGTTCGGCCACAGTTATCCGGCTATCACCCAACGGGTGGAGCTGACAGGCTACCACAACACAAAATTCTAACAATACTGTTGAAAGCCCGGCACATTCTACCGTATAGGCTTTATATAACAGCAAAAAAGGAGTGTATGTAAAATATGAAGAAGTTTTTCCAATCCAAAGGCTTTATTGTTTCCTCGCTGGCTCTCCTCTGCGTCACTATTCTGGGTGTCTGCTGGTTCGTAAGCCGCGACCGTACCGGAGATTTTAGGCCGGATGAATCCCCACCCAGCAGCGTCACCGGCGATTGGTCAGATGGCGGCACACAGACAGATGGTGATAATGGAGCAGATGCTTATGCCCCCGGCCAGTCCACAGATGCCGAAGAAGAATATCCCAAAGTAACCTCCCAAACGGAGGATGAGGTTGTGATCGACTTCACCGATACTGAAAAGCTTGAAGAAACGCCTCCTCCGGTGCCGGAAGGTAAGACCGAAATCAAAGATCCTGGTCAGGAGCATACCGTCAATCCCGACCCGTCAGTTCCGGAGGTCACTGCCCCACCCGCCGAGCAAACGCCGCCCAGCAATGACCCGGTTCCCGGCTCCAGCAACGGAAATGGAGCTGTATACGATCCAGTGTTTGGCTGGGTTGTTCCCGGCAATGTACAGCAGTCCACCGGTGACAGCGATGGGGATCTGAACAAACAGGTCGGCAATATGGGCTGATTTACTACAACTGAATATGACACTACTTGGCCGTCACAGGATTGTGGCGGCCTTCCTATTTTCAAAAGGAATGGAGCGTGATGTATTTGAAACGACTTCTCGCCTTCCTATGCTGCTTTACCCTTGTTTTCTGTCTATTCCCCTCCTCTGCCTTTGCATCGGGCGGAAATGGAAACATAGATGGCGGCGGTGGCAGCATGGGTCATGGCACAAGCAGCAACTTCTGGAACTCAGGCAACGATGGCGTCCGCATTACTGTTGTTGACGCATCCAGTGGAACTGCCGTATCTTCGCCGCTGGACTTTTCAAACCGGACGCAGAAAACCAGTCTTCTCCATTTTGGTAAAGTCAACAAGCTGCAATATCTGGGCGGCACCGGCCTCTCCCTTCAGTCCGGCGTTGCCTATTCCTGCATTAGACCTACACAGTCTATGCCCACCATCGTCAGCAGCAAGGGGCAGAGCAACATCGAAGCCATCAAACGGTATTTCTGTTCTGAATATGCGTGCATGATGGTCGCTCAGGCAGCCGGAGTCGATTATGAGCGGATGATTGCCGGCGAGTACAAGCTGCTGATCGAGCCCATTGCCTATTTCACGCACAACGGCCAGTATTACTGTATGACAGCTACTGAAGCCGGCCTGTATGATCAGATGTCCGGCGGCAATCTGCGGAAAACCATGACCTCGCTTACCCATAAAAATCTGCCGCTGTCAATGTTCCTGGAATTCAGCGACCTTGGCATCTCCGCCTGGACAGGCAGCACCACTGGAAAGCAGAACAATTCCGACATCATCAGCACCCTTGGCGTTGGTATCGTCTGGTTTGATGAAGCTCCGCCGGAAGGAGAAATTGAGGCCCCTGATGTCGAATACCGAGTAGATACGGATGTGATCACCGCCGTCACACTGCGGACAGATCAGGATCTGACGCCGGATAATCCGGCATCGGTTACCTTCCATATTCTCGGCACCACCTACCGGGTCAATGATATAGTGATCCCAGCCGGTGACAGTCAGGTAGTCTGGGTCAAATGGCATACTCCCTCCACACCCCAGACCATAACCATTACAGTATCTGTCAGCGGCGCCTATACCGCCCAGGATACCTTTGTCGCAAAGATCGTGGACCTGAATGAACACATTCCGCCTGACCCTGTGGCAACCGACACGAATCCCGGCTACTCTGTGCCGCCCCTGCCCAATGAAACGCAGAAGCTCACTGCCAACTGGGGCGTCTGGAGCTGCTACTGGGTGCCTGTATGGGTATGGTGCGACCACGGTGAAGATGGCGGTCACTGGGTCGATGAAGGATATTGGGAATACGAATATACGGGCTACTCCGCTTCCATCAGCGGCGAGATGTCCCTAATGCCAGACGATATTGTACCCACAGCATCCGGCAAGACGATGAAAAGCGGGTACGGCGTTAAAACCGAAGTGCGGGCAACGCTGTCCACAGATGCCCCGACCAGCCACATTACTTATCCCCAAACTGCTTTTTCCGTATTTCCTGAGTTCCAGTATCAGACCTATATGCGGCTTCTGCAGCGTTCCGGCGGCCAAAGTGCAAAATTCATCTTCAAGCCCAACGAGTTTTCCACCTATGACCGGACAGTGCATTTCACACCGCTGTGGTTCCCCGATGCCACCGACTACACCATCTATACACAGGTGTGGGATACCTGGACTCCTGACGGCATGTTATCCATCAACCTAAATGACTATGTTTCGATCCAAGGGAGCCTTTATGATGACTGGTATACCAATCGAGAATAACCTCTGGACAGCTTACCTGCTTACCATATTTTTTGTGGTGGCCGGCTTTGCTGTCTACGATGTGCTTTACAGACGGGTGCCTGACCGGGCACTCGTCTTTTTTATCCCCTTAGCTACCCTGGCGCCGGTCCTGCAGGGGTATTTCCTGTTAAATCATGGACTTCCGCCGCTCTTTCTCTGGCCGGTCGCTACCCATGCTCTGGTAGGTGCCCTGCTCGGCTTTTGTATTCCATTGGCAGCTGCACTGGCAACAAACGGCACTGGTCTGGGCGGCGGGGATATCAAGTTCTGCGGGATATTAGGGCTGGTCTACGGTCCTTCCGGCATGGCGCTGGTCTTTCTGACTGCCGCTGTTACCGCAATGCCTGTGATCTTTCTTCTCAGGCGGCTTTATCGAACCGGGCAGCCCCTTGCTATCCCGTTCCTGCCATTTCTCGCCTGTGGCTGCTGTACAGCGACCCTGGCCCAACTATTTTTAAGATAGGAGACAACGCTTATGAAACTGAATAACCGATTCATCTTCGGGATCCTCTCTCTGCTGTTGGCGGCAGTTATCGCCTTTGTGGCACTTCCAACCATCGCCCGTCAGACCAATGGAAAAGAGGAAATCGTCCGTATCACCCAGCCGGTATTGAAAGGCGAGCAAATCTCGTCAGAAAATGCCGAGGTGGTTGAGGTAGGCGGCTATAACCTCCCCTCCAACATCGCCCATCAGCTCTCTGATGTAAATGGTCTTTACGCTACCGCCGACTTGGCTGTGGGTGACTATATCCTTACCAGCAAGATCAGTTCTGTACCGGTTTCGTCCGATGTTGCACTCAACAGCATCCCTTCTGGTAAAGTTGCAATCTCGCTGACCGTCAAAACACTTGCTTCCGGCCTCTCTGACAAGCTTCAGCCCGGTGACATCATCCGTATTTACCACTTTCTTGATACGGCGGCCGAAGTACCGGAACTGCGTTTTGTCAAAGTATTGTCCGTCACCGACTCAGACGGCATCAATGTGGATAATGCCAAGGAGCCCACGGAGGATGAAGAAAAGCAGCAGTCAGCCACCATCACTGTGCTGGCAAGCCCTGAACAGGCGAAGATCATTACCGGTCTTGAAAATGACGGCGTAGCTCATGTGGCTCTTATCTCCCGCAACAATGACAAACTGGCAGATGAGCTGCTTGCCGAGCAGGATAAGACTCTGCAGGAAATCTACTTCCCCGAAACTTTGATTGAGGAAGAAGCTGCAGATGCGGAAAATTCTGATGTTGAAAGTGAACCCCAGGAAACGGAAACTGCAGAGTCTGCACAATCCACTAATGAAACTGCACCCTCGGCAGAATAATCAAATCAAGGAAGGAGGATCTTCGTTATGGGTAAAGTTATCACCGTCTGGGGAAGCCCCGGCAGCGGCAAATCCATGTTCTGCTGTATTCTGGCAAAAGCCCTGACCCGGGACAAGCGGAAAGCCATCATTATCAATGCCGATATGAATGTCCCTATGCTGCCGGTCTGGCTGCCGGAGCAGATCATCCAGACCAATACCTCTATCGGCCAGGTTTTGAGCAGTGTGGAGATTGATACATCTCTGGTTGCCAGTCATGTGACAGTGCTGAAAAACTATCCCTTCATTGGGATGATGGGCTATGCGGCAGGAGAAAACCCGCTGAGCTACCCGGAGGTCAAATATACCATGGTACTGCAGCTCATTCATGCTGCCGCCAAACTGGTAGATTTCGTCATTCTGGACTGCAGCACCAGCATGACCAATGTGTTCACTCCCGCCGCCATTGAAGCCGGCGATGTGGTCATCCGTATCCTCACCCCGGACCTAAAGGGCATCAACTACCTGAAAGCCCATCAACCTCTGCTTGTGGACGAGCGCTTCCGGTTTTCTGAGCATATGACATTCGCCGGTCTGGCCCGTCCCTTCCACGCCTTGGATGAAATGGGCTATATCATTGGCGGGTTTGACGGCCTGCTTCCCTACAGTAAGGAGATCGACCGCTGTGCTACCGAAGGCGGTATGTTCAAGGCTATCACCTACTGTAACCCCAAATACACTGCTTCACTGAACAAGGTACTGGAAATTCTGGAGCAAATGGAACTGGCCGAACAGTCAGAGGATGATGCAGCGTATGAATGTGAGGAGGATGCCGATGAGTAATTTGAATGATATATTCTTCACACCGGCCGCCAATCAGGAGCTGACCTATGACCAGGTACTGGAGGATGTACAGCGGTATTTTGCCGAAAACCATGCCTCCACCATTGCTGAAGCTGGGGAAGGCAATGCAGAGCGTGCCACAAGCCTGCTGAAAGAACTGATGGAACACTACATTGTCAAACGCAAATATGCCCTTGACGGGCTCTCTACAAAAGAACTGTGTTCCAAGCTCTATGAAGACATGGCCGGCTACTCCTTTTTGAAGAAATGGATCTATAAGCCCGGTGTTGAGGAGGTCAACATCAACGCCTACAACGACATTGAAGTGATCGAATCCAGTGGGCGCAGTATCAAGATCCCTGATAAATTCAGTTCGCCCCAGCACGCCATCGATGTGATCCGCCGAATGCTCAACGCCTGCGGCATGGTCATTGATGATACTATGCCCAGCATTGTGGGATTTCTGGACAAGAACATCCGTATTTCGGTGGACAAAACTCCCATTGTGGATGCAGATGTAGGCGTCAATGCCTCCATCCGTATCGTCAATCAGCAGACCGTCAGTGAAGAAAAACTGCTGAACTCCGGCAGTGCCACCGCTGAAATGCTTCACTTTCTGACTGCCTGTATACGATATGGGGTGTCCGTCTGCATTGCCGGCTCCACCGGCTCCGGCAAAACCACGATCATGGCCTGGCTGCTGTCCAATGTGCCCAATAACCGGCGCCTTATTACCATTGAAGAAGGCAGCCGCGAATTTGATCTGGTCAAGCGGGATGCACAGGGCAATATCCTCAATTCCGTGGTACATCTGCTGACCCGCCCCAGCGAGAACCCTGCGCTGAACATCAATCAGGATTTTCTTCTGGAGCGGGTGCTGCGTAAGCATCCGGATGTCATCGGCGTGGGTGAAATGCGGTCAGCAGCAGAAAGCTTGTCCGCAGCCGAAAGTTCCCGCACCGGCCATACCGTATGTACCACCATCCACTCCAATTCCTGCAACAGTACTTACCGCAGGATGATGACCCTTGCCAAACGCAAGTACAACATGGATGACTCCATCCTCATGCAGATCATGGTAGAGGCGTATCCCATCATCGTCTTTACCAAGCAGCTGGAGGACCGTTCCCGTAAGATCATGGAGATCATCGAGGGCGAGGACTACCAGGACGGGCGGCTGATCGCCCATTCCCTATACAAATATGAAGTGGAGGACAATGTAACTGATGACCGTGGTGAAACCCGTGTTGTAGGGCACCATAAAAAAATTGGCTTGATCTCCGATTCCTTGAAGAAAAGGCTGCTGGACAATGGCATTTCCAACAAGGAATTGGAAGAATTCATGCAGCCGCCAAAGGAGGTGGGTTAATTGCAATGGATCTATCTTATCTGTTTTATCCTGCTCAGTGCTGGGCTTTTGGCTCTGTTTGGTGTGAAGCCGGGTGATTTTATTGACGCCCTCTTCCGCTCCCAGCGAAAATCCGCCACCTTGTCGGATGAACTGAATGTTCTTCTGGGCACACCAGCCAAGGGTTTTTTTAATCAGGATTACGAACTGAAACAGATCTTGAAGGGTACCGGACGGGCGGACCGCTATGAGGCAATAAAACGACTGTCCCTGATTCTGTTCGCTGTGGGGGCTGTGCTGGCTCTTTTGATTGGGAATGTGTACATGGTGCCCATTCTGGGTATCGGTTTTTCTCTTATACCGATCTGGTATCTGCGCAGCACTGCCGCCAGCTATAAAAAGCACCTGAATGAAGAACTGGAAACCGCTATTTCCATCATCACGACTTCCTACCTGCGCACCGAGGATCTGATCCGTTCTGTCAAGGAAAACCTGCCCTATATCAATGAGCCGGTAAAAGCCAACTTTGAAGCCTTCGTTTATGAAGCGGAATTGATCAACGCCAACATCACCAGTGCTATCAACAGCCTGAAGATGAAGATTCCCAACCGAATCTTCCATGAATGGTGCGGCACCCTCATCCAGTGCCAGTCCGACCGCAGTATGAAGAATACCCTTCCTACCATCAACCAGAAATTCTCCGATGTGCGTGTGGTGCAGTCGGAACTTGAGGCAATGATGCAAGGGCCGCGGCGTGAAGCCATCACCATGATATTTCTGGTTATCGCCAATGTGCCGCTGCTCTATTTCTTGAATGAGGATTGGTTCCACACCCTTATCTTCACCACACCGGGCAAAATTGCACTGGCGATCTGCGCAGCCATCATCCTATTTGCGCTGACCCAGATCATGAAACTGAGCAAGCCCATCGAATATGGAGGTGATAGCGTATGACCTTTCTGGCGCTCATCGCCATCATCTTCTTCGGTTTTGCTGTCTACAACCTGACCTGCGCCTTTGTGGACATCCCGACCAAGAAGACCTCACAAATGATGATGCTCTCCCGCAAACAGCAGGGCACCAAAAACGAAAAGCTGCTTGATGTCTATGTGACAAAAATCGCCGGTTGGATCGCCCCTTATTTGCGGCTGGACCGGCTCAAGCGCAATAAGGTACAACGCGCTCTGGACATTGCAGGTCTGCAGCTTACCCCGGAGGTCTATACAGCCAGAGCCTGGGTAACTGCAGGGGCAGTTGGCCTGTGTGCCATCCCCATGGCACTTCTTATTCCGCTGCTGGTGCCTATTTTGATCGGTCTTGCAGTGGCGCTGTGGTTTTCAACCTACTATGCAGCCTTTGATTTTGTTAAAAAGCGCCGCAAACTGATCGAGGGAGAGATCCCCCGATTTGCTTTGACCGTCGGCCAGAGCCTTGAAAATGACAGGGATGTACTTAAAATTCTGACTTCCTACCGCCGTGTGGCTGGGAAAGACTTCGGCGCCGAGCTGGATCAGACCATTGCTGATATGAAGACCGGCAACTATGAAAATGCCCTCATTCGATTTGAAACCCGCATTGGCAGCCCCATGCTGTCCGATGTGATCCGTGGCCTGATTGGTGTCCTGCGCGGTGATGACCAGCGGATGTACTTCAAAATGATTACCTTCGATATGCGTCAGATCGAGCAGAACAATCTGAAAAAGGAAGCTGCCAAACGTCCCAAAAAGATCCAGCGTTACTCTATGATGATGCTGATTTGCATTATGATCATCTACCTGGTGGTGCTCTGTACCGAGGTTATGAGTTCGCTCGGGGCGTTCTTTGGCTAATTGGTATCCGACCCGGTACTTCCGGGCGTTTTCATACCTGCTCCTCATATGGAAGACAGATACACAGGGAGGTGAGCGTTTGTACCCAAGCGATTTTCCATAGCGGCAGGCACACCATTCTTTTTCATCTGGACTGAGCCGGACTGTTTCATCAGCCCGGCTCCATTTTTTACAGGAGAATGCCTATGCCCAAAAAGAAATTTTATCCGCCGAATGATACCGGCACCAAAAAACGCCGATTTCGTTGCTTGCTGTTCCAGCGGCCTAAAGCATATCCGAACCGGCCCCGTTCCAACAAAAACAATCTGATCAAGCCTATCCGCCGCGCTTAACAGACGGTGGACTTGATATACCTATCCACTCAATCATCAAACATATAACAGGAGGTTACCCATGAGAAAATTCACGACCCATATCTATACCAAAGCCAACTATCTGCTCAACCGCGGCCGTATGGCATTGTCCAATCAGCGCGGCGATTTTTACATTTCGGACGCCGTCAAGATCATTATCGCCGTAGTTTTGGGTGCGCTGCTCCTGGCGGCTCTGACCCTCATCTTCAACGATACGGTCATCCCCCGCATCACTGAAGAGATTGAAAGTCTGTTCTCCTAAGCACCAAATCAGGGGCCAGTTTGCAGAACTTCTGCAGCTGGCCCCTTTTTTATTTGCAGATAACGACTAATGGAGGTGAAAGCATGAATCAAAAACCGTGTCAGTTCTATTCCTTTCTGCAGGCAGTCCGGGGTAACTGGCGCAACGCCCTGTTCATCCGCTGCAGCGGTTCACTTTGTCCAATGATCCGGCAGGCATCCTGTGAGGGATTCCTGATGGCAGCAGACGCAGGCTGTCAGCCGATCTTTCTGTCCGTCCAGACAGTGCGGAAGCTGAGTGGAGAAGCAGTGGACCCCGAAGAATGCTCTGCAATTCTGGAGTGCCGCTCGTTCCGGACTGCTTATACCAAGTTTCTGGAATGGCATACCTCTTCGGACCATGTATGTCCGTTTTTACAGCTATGCCCAGACCGGGATACCTACTTCGGATGATTCTGCCTGTTAAGACGCAATGCCGCCGTCATCGGCGCGTAATGGAGGTGATTTTATTGAAACAAAAGCAAATCAAATGTCCTTATTGTCATGCTTCTTAGTTCTCTCCAGCCTTCTCAACCTTGCTGATGGCAGATTTCTCCATAGGAATACGGCAGTTTTTGTTATTACCGAACTCTACGATAACGGTATCGTCAGTGATATCGATCAGTGTACCATAGAAACCGCTGCTGGTAAGAACAGTATCGCCAACTGCCATTTTAGCCATCATTTCATTTCTTCTTGCCTGTTCCTTTTTCTGTGGTCTCAGCATAAAAACAAATATGAATACAAGCAAAACTGCAATCCAGATAATTGTTCCCATCATACCCATTCCTGCTCCGGATGATAATACGTTCATGTGAATTCCTCCTATTTTTCGATACTATTTAGTATTTTACACAAAATACAACTTTTGTTCAAGCCATTTTGCATATTTTTTATTTTTTCAGTTCACTCATCACATAGATTCTGTTAATGATCATGCTCGCATGAGGAAACTTGTTTACTCTCCATGCTCCATGCGATACAGTTTCTCAGCCTTATAATTCTGATAATTGCCCATATCGATGGCATCACGGATT
>OIKC01000099.1_pt1 | contig 17905 bp, 15 predicted proteins | sample 1583601 | NCBI WGS metagenome assembly OIKC01 (sample SAMN02674698, study PRJEB24791) | human gut metagenome, SKBSTL036 | isolation source: stool | host: Homo sapiens | place: USA | reverse complement strand
GAATTCAGACGTGTGCTCTTCCGATCTCGTGTTCCCCAACCAGGACGGTACGTTCACCGCGATGACATATACCAAAAGCAAAACGTTTAAAACCGAAAATGGTGCCCGTCGCTGGCTGGAAAGAAACTCAGGTGAGTGATATGGATTTCGACACAATCATGGAAAAGGCTTACGAAGAATACTTCGAAGGCCTTGCCGAAGGCGAAGAAGCTCTCAGCTTCAGTGAGTTTAAACAGGCACTCAGAATAAGAATGTGCTCTCACAATGACGCGGAGCACAAATATGAGAAGCAAAATCAGACCGCAGAAAATTTTGTTCTGGAACCCGGAGAAACGCTTTTCAAAATTCCCGTTACGTGCCCCATTTGCGGTTTTACATCAGAAGAACTTGACGACTCCTGTAACAATCAGGAAACAACCAAGTATGTCGAAGATGATACCGAGTGCGCACGAAGAACGATTATATCCACGAGTCCAAACTCCAGGACCAATAAATCTCACTTTGAGAGGGTGATTAATCCACTCCCCCAAACCAATAAAAAAGATGCCGGAGGACAAAAAACCCAATGGAACAACGGGATATCTGTCAAAAAAAGACGTTCCATTAAAGACAAACAACGCAGCGCCAACAACTGTAAGCGCTTTATACCAGTAATCAATTTTCATGTTCTTAAGCGGATTTATTGGTGGTTGCGACATTGCTTAATGAATCCTTAAAACTGTGGTGATTTTAAGGATACCACCTCGCCTGACGTGGTTAAAAGCAGGCACACAACACGAAAGCGCACGGCGAAGTTCGTCTCACTGTACGGTGTCGTTAAATTTAATTCGACCGTGCGCTTCCGGTTGTGGCAACCCGCGAAATGGCGCGGCGGTAAGTATGGCGGGGTTATTCCTTCCCCGTTGAGGACACCGGGTTGTCAGGTTGACCATACGCTTAAGTGACAACCCCGCTGCAACGCCCTCTGTTATCAATTTTCTGGTGACGTTTGGCGGTATCAGTTTTACTCCGTGACTGCTCTGCCGCCGTTTTTAAAGTGAATTTTGTGATGCGGTGAATGCGGCTGAGCGCACGCGGAACAGTTAAAACCAAAAACAGTGTTATGGGTGGATTCTCTGTATCCGACGTTAATTGTTAACTGGTTAACGTCACCTGGAGGCACCAGGCACTGCATCACAAAATTCATTGTTGAGGACGCGATAATGAAAACGTTATTACCAAACGTTAATACGTCTGAAGGTTGTTTTGAAATTGGTGTCACTATCAGTAACCCAGTATTTACTGAAGATGCCATTAACAAGAGAAAACAAGAACGGGAGCTATTAAATAAAGTATGCATTCTTTCAATGCTGGCCCGTTTACGTCCGATACAAAAAGGATGCTGGCAATGAATACAGCATTTGCACTTGTTCTGACAGTTTTTCTTGTTTCCGGAGAACCAGTTGATATTGCAGTCAGTGTTCACAGGACAATGCAGGAGTGTGTGACTGCAGCAACCGAACAGAAAATTCCCGGTAACTGTTACCCTGTCGATAAAGTTATTCACCAGGATAATAACGAAATCCCGGCAGGTCTTTAAAACAGTTCCGTAATAAACATCCGATTTCATTCTTATATGCCAGCAATGGCAGGGATTTGTTCATCCTTAAATCTGTCATGAGGTTAAAACAAAATGAGTAAAGTCTTTATTTGCGCCGCCATTCCGGACGAACAGGCAATAAAGGAAGAAGGTGCCGTCGCTGTAGCCACTGCCATTGAAGCCGGTGATGAACGTCGCGCCCGCGCAAAATTTCACTGGCAATTCCTGGAACATTATCCGGCTGCTCAGGACTGCGCTTATAAATTTCTTGTTTGCGAGGATAAACCCGGTATACCCCGCCCTGCCCTCGATTCCTGGGATGCTGAATATATGCAGGAAAACCGCTGGGATGAGGCGTCTGCTTCCTTTGTCCCGGTCGAGACTGAATCCGATCCGATGAACGTCACTTTTGACAACCTAGCCCCTGAAGTACAGAACGCTGTCATGGTTAAGTTCGACACATGTGAAAACATCACTGTTGATATGGTGATTAGCGCACAGGAATTGTTGCAGGAAGACATGGCAACATTCGACGGCCATATCGTTGAAGCGTTGATGAAAATGCCAGAAGTTAACGCTATGTATCCGGAGCTTAAGCTGCATGCCATCGGGTGGGTTAAGCATAAATGTAAGCCTGGTGCCAAATGGCCCGAAATTCAGGCAGAGATGCGCATCTGGAAAAAACGTCGCGAAGGTGAACGCAAGGAAGCCGGAAAATACACGTCTGTTGTTGATCTCGCCCGCGCCAGAGCCAATCAACAGCACACTGAAAATTCAACAGGAAAAATCAACCCGGTCATTGCTGCCATTCATCGCGAATACAAGCAGACATGGAAAACACTGGATGACGAACTGGCCTACGCTCTCTGGCCTGGTGATGTGGATGCCGGAAACATTGACGGCAGCATCCATCGCTGGGCAAAAAATGAAGTTATCGACAACGACCGCGAAGACTGGAAGCGTATCTCGGCATCAATGCGCAAACAGCCTGATGCCCTTCGCTACGACCGCCAGACTATTTTTGGCCTTGTCCGTGAACGTCCGATCGACATTCACAAAGACCCTGTGGCACTGAACAAATACATTACTGAATACCTGACTACAAAGGGCGTGTTTGAAGATGAAGGAACAAATCAGAGCGCAACTGATACTCTCTCGTCGCCAGTACCAGAAACTGATGCAGTGGAAACGGCAATTCCAGACAACGAAAAAACCGAATGCAAAGTGGAAGTCGAACCATCTGTAGAACGTGAGGGGCCGTTCTACTTCCTCTTCACCGACAAGGATGGCGAAAAATACGGTCGCGCAAATAAACTTTCTGGTCTGGATAAGGCGCTGTCTGCTGGGGCTACTGAAATCACGAAAGAAGAATATTTCGCCCGCAAAAACGGTACATACTCAGGTTCACAACAAAATACTGGTGCATCTGACACGACCGCACAACCAGGGTCAGTAAAAGTTACCGCTGACGAAGTAAACAAAATTATGCAGGCAGCCAATATCAGCCAGCCTGACGCCGATGAACTGCTTGCAGTATCACGTGGTGAATTTGTTGAAGGGATTAGCGACCCGAATGATCCGAAATGGATTAAGGGGATCCAGACCCGCGATTCTGTGAACCAGAACCAGCAAGAAACGGAACAGAACGACCAGAAAGCGGAACAAAACAGCCCAAATACGCAACAAAACGAGCCAGAAACGAAACAACCTGAACCAGTAGTGCAACAGGAACCGGAAAAGATCTGCACCGCCTGCGGTCAGAGCGGTGGCGGCAACTGCCCTGATTGTGGTGCGGTGATGGGTGACGCAACATACCAGGAAATATTCGATGGAGAGAATCAGCCTGAAGTTCAGGAAAATGATCCGGAGGAAATGGAAGGCACTGCGCATCAGCACAAGGAGAACACTGGCGGCAATCAGCATCATGCCAGCGATAGTGAAACTGGCGAGGCGTCAGATCCCTTAATTAAGGCAAACGGTCATCATAATCTCACATCCACCAGCAGAGCGGGGATTCATCTGATGATCGACCTTGAAACCATGGGAAAAAATCCCGATGCCCCGATTATCTCAATAGGTGCAATATTTTTCGATCCGCAAACCGGAGATATGGGACCGGAATTTAGTAAGACTATCGATCTGGAAACTGCTGGCGGAGTCATTGATCGGGACACCATTAAATGGTGGCTTAAACAATCACGCGAAGCGCAATCTGCCATTATGACCGATGAAATCCCGTTAGATGATGCACTGTTACAATTGCGGGAATTTATCGACGAAAACTCCGGTGAATTTTTTGTTCATGTCTGGGGAAATGGAGCCAACTTCGACAACACGATTTTGCGCCGTTCATACGAACGGCAGGGGATCCCCTGCCCGTGGCGTTACTACAACGATCGCGATGTACGCACAATCGTTGAGCTGGGGAAAGCCATAGACTTCGATGCCAGAACGGCTATTCCATTCGAAGGTGAGCGCCATAATGCACTTGATGACGCCCGTTACCAGGCAAAATACGTTTCAGCTATCTGGCAAAAACTGATCCCGAGTCAGGCTGATTCTTAATGTTCAACTGTCGCCGGTTGTGACTGGTATTCTGCAACCGGCGCTCGTCTGATGTAAGAGATAAAGAAATCGATGAGCGAAGTAATCATGATTGTCTCTCCCGGCAAATGGGTATCCGAAGAGCAGTTAATTGCGCTGAAAGGAATAAAAAAAGGTACGTTAAAAAAGGCCCGGGAAAAATCGTTTATGGAAGGAAGGGAATATAAGCATGTCGCTCATGACGGTATGCCATGGGATAACAGTCCATGCTTTTACAACCTGGAAGAAATTGATCGCTGGATTGAGCGCCAGGCATCAGCAAGACCAAGACGTCATCTTACTTGACTAAAAGCCACACTAACTAATGAGAGAAGTTGAAATGAAATATCCGACAGGCGTGGAAAACCATGGAGGGAAATTACGTATCTGGTTTGTTTATAAAGGCGTAAGAGTCAGGGAAAACCTGGGGGTTCCTGACACAGCAAAAAACAGGCGCGTTGCAGGTGAGCTACGCGCCTCTGTTTGTTACGCAATAAAAACTGGTGTTTTCGACTATGCAAAACAGTTTCCCTCCTCACGCAATCTGGAAAAATTTGGTGAGGCCCGACAAGATTTAACCATAAAAGAACTGGCTGAAAAATTTCTGGCACTGAAAGAAACTGAAGTCGCAAAAACATCACTCAACACATACCGTGCCGTCATCAAAAATATCCTGAGCATAATCGGTGAAAAAAATCTTGCCTCATCGATTAATAAAGAAAAATTACTGGAGGTTCGTAAAGAGCTACTGACTGGATACCAGATCCCCAAAAGTAACTATATTGTTACACAACCAGGGAGATCGGCTGTAACTGTAAATAATTACATGACAAATCTTAACGCCGTGTTCCAGTTTGGTGTTGATAACGGTTACCTGGCAGATAACCCGTTTAAGGGGATCTCGCCATTAAAGGAATCAAGAACCATTCCGGATCCTCTTTCGCGGGAGGAATTCATCCGTCTTATCGATGCGTGCAGAAATCAGCAAGCCAAAAATTTATGGTGTGTTTCTGTTTATACTGGCGTTCGCCCTGGTGAGCTGTGTGCACTTGGATGGGAGGACATAGATCTGAAAAATGGAACAATGATGATCAGGAGAAATTTAGCAAAAGACCGTTTCACGGTCCCAAAAACACAGGCGGGAACCAATCGGGTCATTCATCTTATTAAGCCAGCAATCGACGCTCTCCGGAGTCAGATGACATTAACGAGACTGAGCAAAGAGCATATCATTGATGTTCACCTCAGAGAGTATGGCAGAACAGAAAAACATAAATGCACCTTTGTTTTTCAACCTGAAGTGTCAGCGAGAGTAAAAAATTATGGTGACCATTTTACCGTTGACTCAATAAGGCAGATGTGGGACGCAGCGATAAAACGTGCCGGACTCCGCCATCGAAAATCATATCAGTCGAGACATACTTATGCCTGCTGGTCGCTGACAGCTGGTGCTAACCCGGCATTTATAGCAAACCAGATGGGCCATGCAGATGCGCAAATGGTATTTCAGGTATACGGAAAATGGATGTCTGAAAACAATAATGCACAGGTAGCTTTGTTAAATACACAGTTAAGCGAGTTTGCCCCAACCATGCCCCATAACGAAGCAATGAAAAATTAATTTAATATTTATCAAATAGTTGACACGTATGACTCTTGAAATCCATAATTCACAGGTGTTTTTTCCCATCCTGTGGTTTCCTTGGCGTTTTCTAGGTTTTTTCAGATAGTTGCATTTTTTAAAAAGCATCCTAAGTTCGATCTCAGTGTCTATCTGGGGCCTATTTCTGTCCCATATATGCCCCAAAAAAACTCCCCAACAGATAAGTAGTTTTTTCATGGATTTATGCGTAAAATCAAGAACGGCTGGAAATCATTCAATACTCACACTATCGAAAAATTTACCAGCCAACCGCAGCACGTTCTTGCATAAGGCGTGTCTGCGGTTTTTCAACTATTCAGATACATCACTCCCATCACATTCATTCCTCCGCATCAAAGGCATATAGGCTATATCACCTTGATATTTTTCTTTTTCAGATAAAAACTGTTATCTATGTATACTTTTAAACCCAATCCGTGTAGAGTCTCTGCATAAGATAGTTTGCAGTTGCCGCTTCAGCTTGCGCCATAAACCGCCTGATTTTTGCTGCCACCTGTTAGCATTCCTGTATACCTGAAACGACAATGTTTATCTACGAACTTTAAGAACACCCAAGATAAAAATTGTCAACTATATCATATATAACACATTACTAATTCGAGGCTATATGAACAGCATACTGATAATCACATCTCTCCTTATCATATTCAGCATTTTTAGTCATGCCCTAATAAAATTAGGGATTGGCATACCCAATAACCCAGACAAAACCGATGTATAAGTCAACATATCCTGAATCAGACATACAATATCGCAATGAAAATCAATAATATTTTAAGGAATATCTTCATGAAATCAAAAGACACCCTAAAGTGGTTCCCTGCGCAGCTTCCTGAAGTAAGAATTATCCTAGGGGATGCTGTAGTGGAAGTAGCAAAACAGGGAAGACCTATCAATACCAGAACATTGCTTGATTACATTGAAGGAAACATAAAGAAAAAATCATGGCTGGATAACAAAGAATTATTACAAACAGCGATATCAGTTCTTAAAGACAACCAAAATTTAAATGGTAAAATGTAATATAATAAACTTACTTTTTTATCATTTTTCCACTTTAACAACATTTTGCTCCACTTTTCCACGACCAAACAACTTGAAATCTGGTTAAAATAACACGCAACACTATTCTTCTTCCTTGAGTCCGCCCGGAACTCGAAAAACAAACCGAGTTAAAGCCATTTTTCACAAAATCGATTTTGGGTCTCACCAAAATTACGGGGTTGCATACGCATTCGTTTATTTTCGAACGTGTACATACAAATATGCACAAAAATAATCATAATTATTTTCTGAGATGCATTATGATATGAACACCAATTTCGTATAGAGTCTCACTATGTCTCGAATTTTTGCTTACTGTCGGATATCAACGCTGGATCAGACCACCGAAAATCAACGCCGGGAAATCGAAAGTGCAGGTTTTAAAATCAAACCTCAGCAAATAATCGAAGAACACATTAGCGGCTCAGCAGCAACCAGTGAGCGTCCTGGTTTTAACCGGTTGCTTGCTCGCCTGAAATGTGGTGATCAATTGATTGTGACAAAACTGGATCGCCTTGGTTGTAATGCAATGGATATCAGGAAAACAGTGGAACAACTGACCGAAACAGGTATCAGAGTGCATTGCTTAGCATTGGGTGGCATTGACCTGACCAGTCCAACAGGAAAAATGATGATGCAAGTAATTTCAGCAGTCGCTGAATTTGAACGAGACCTTTTACTTGAACGCACTCATTCCGGGATAGTAAGAGCCCGCGGCGCAGGGAAACGTTTTGGTCGACCACCTGTGTTAAATGAAGAACAGAAACAGGTGGTATTCGAACGAATTAAGTCAGGTGTAAGTATAAGTGCCATTGCCCGGGAATTCAAAACCTCGCGGCAAACCATTTTAAGAGCCAAAGCAAAACTTCAGACACCTGACATATAAAAAATAATCTCGGTGTGAGATGCTTTACGTCTTCCAAGCCCCCTTCCTTGCCGTAAATGGAAAGATACATCTAATTATAGAATTTATATGTTTTACCCTACGGCAGTGCTGGCCATTCAATATCCGGTACTACTGATGTATTAACACGGTTCAGCAACACCCGATACTTTTTCCAGACTTCCAGCAACGAAGTTTCTTCCTCCGTTGCGATTTCCAGCTCAGCAACAGTCTGAACGTACCAGGAACAGCCTCCTTCAGGGCTTGAAGGATATCAATGTTCGCTTCCTGTTAACTGCCCGACAAGTGCAACCAGTTCGCTTACCTGATTTTCCAGAGTGCTGATCCGGGTGCCTGCTGTTGCCAGATTTTTACGTAGCGTTATGTTTTCCTCTTCCAGCGCGGTAACGCGACCATCTGTTTCACGGGCGACCTGAACAAGTAACCCCGTCACGGCGGCGTAGTCAACATTCAGATAACGTGTTTCTTCACGTAATTCATTGCCGTCAACCGTTGGTCCCTGCAACTCTTCACCGTAATGAGTAAACGATCCCACAGCTTCTGGTATCGCCTCCATTACTTCCTGTGCAATAACGCCAGCATAAGGCATCCCGTTTTCCCTGAGCGTGTAGGTGTATCCGTTCATTTTACGGATTGCTTTCGTCGCGTCGCTGATAACGAGAATATCGTCTTTAAGGTCGCGGTCTGATGACTGATTCAGCGTTGTGCAATTAATAGCGCCATTTACATCAAACAACTGGCCTGCTGACGTTTTTTGCGCATAAAACAGATACGCAGCAGACGTTCCAACCTCAAAAACGTTTTGTCGATCACTTGATCCCCATACTTTTGCGGCAAATGATAGTTCTGTATTACCTAAGTTCTGTAAAACAAAACGATTTCCAGTCCCTGTTTGTTTTGTAAGAGTTAAATCAACAGTTGAGTTAACCTCATCCTTGTTGATAGTGAGCGCCTGCGCTTTAGCCCCGTTAACAGCACCTGTTTTGAGTTGAACCGCGCCGTCATTACCATTTAACAGTATCTCAGCTCCGCTAAAGAAATTTTTTAGCGACAGCATCTTACTTACGCCGACTGATGAACCCAACGCCCACGCGAGAGAATTACCGGTGCTATCAAACCCACGTACAAAGCAATCCATTTTGCTATAGTCTGACGTGCTTCCAAGGACATCAATTCGCCCTCCGCCAGATTTTACCGGGTTAGATGTGGTTAATGACCTGACAGCAAGATCGGTAGATGAATTGAGATCGTCTACTGTTAGTAATTTCTTCCATTCCTGCGTCGTTCCATTTTCAATTGTTCTTCCCCAAAAACCGGAATTGCGGCCTCCGAACTGCACAGCATAATTTTTACTAAATTGAACATGAATGCCGCCAAGAACCATAGAACCTGCCGGGCCGTTTGTACTGCCTGCAATTGGTATAAATTTATTAATGTTATCAGTATGCTGCGTGTTCCAGTCTCGTCCTGTTTTTGTAAGCAGTCCTAATGTCGTGTCGAGCGCTTCGGTTAAAGTAAGGTTTTTAAATTTAACTGCGCTACTTTCGCCAAGACTTAAGTTGTTTCGCGCATCTTCTACTGTTGTCGCACCTGTACCTCCTTGCCCAACAGCTAATGGCAACCAGCCAGTGCCATTATGACAACCCCACAAACCAGATTTGGAAACCTGTAAGCGTGGTGCGCCTGAAGAATACGTAGAATATACGTAAGTTGTTTCTTTTCCCTCTTCAACCCTTTCTGTTGATACATCTCTCTTCCATTCAGACCAGGTACCGCTTCCTCCTTCATATATTCGTCTATAAGTAATTCCCGGATTATTATAAGGGTAGTACACCTGAACGCAGGAAGAAGCAGTGTTGGCTCTCGTTTGGAGCACTATTAAAGCGCCCGCCAGACCGATTGGGTAATTTAATTCTTCTGTTGCGTAAGCGCTCGTTGGTTGTTGATAGAAACCAGAATATTCACCGGTAAGGGTGTTTAGGTCAGTATTAGCAAGGCCAGCTTTTTGCTCATACATTACCCGCAAGTTCGCACGTGCTTGCTCGATAGTTCTTCCACCAGTACCGCCCTGGGCTAAACCTAACGGAGACCATTGTCCAGAAGAAGAATCATAAACTCCCCAACTCCCGTTAGTATGGATTTCAAAGAAACGATCACCAGTTGGACCATACATACGAGTTGTTGATTCATTTTGACCAAAGCGGCTTAATTCATCTCTGCGGGTATGACGTATCCATTGCGGGCCAGAACTTTGGCTGTAAATGTACGAATACAATGATTTTGTATCTGAACCAACAAATAGACCGGAATATCTTTTTGTTGACACTTCTGATCTAACTATATAACCAGAAATAAGATTATCACCGGCACTAGACGCTACTGATGGATAACCTTTCGCTGAGATGTAAATCCTGACAAATCCAATATAACCTGATGGCTCAACAGAGATATCAGTGCAGGTCATGGCAACTTCACCAAGACCAATATTGTTACCAACAACGGATTGTGCCTGGTTGCGATAATTAAGTGCGTCCGCTGCAGATTTCGCCGCGTTTGTTTCACTGGATTTAGCATTAGTTTCGCTGGCTTTAGCGTTTGTTTCGCTGCTCTTTGCTGCTGCCTCGCTATTTTTCGCGTTGGTTTCTGATTTTTTGGCTGCTGTCGCGGAGTTTGCCGATGCAGTTTGTGAGTCTGCTGCCGCCTGTGCGCTGTTATCCGCATTCGTCTCAGACGTTTTTGCGGCCTTCGCGGAATTTCCTGCCGCCGTTGCCGAGGAAGCTGCACTACTGGCACTTGATGATGCGTTCGTTTCTGATGATTTCGCTACCTCTTTTGAGGCCGCCGCATCCCGGGCTGAGGTGGCAGCTTCTGACGCTTTCGTGGTCGCGGTGGATGCAGAAGTAGCTGCAGATTTTTGTGACGCTGCAGCATTCGTTTCTGACGTTTTCGCCGCACCGGCACTGGTGGCCGCCGCGCTTTTTGAGGACTCTGCAGCGGCAGCACTTTTTGATGCTTCAGTAGCCTTTGTTGATGCCGTTCCTGCGCTGGAAGACGCTGACTGAGCCGACGAAGCGGCCTGTCCGGCTGACGTGCTGGCTGCGCGTGCTGAGCCTGTAGCATCAGTCGCATGGGTTGCCGCCTCACGGGCAGATGTGCCGGCATCGCTGGCTGACTTCTTCGCGGCTGCCGTGTTCTGTGCCACTGCGGACGCGTTACGCGCCACCTCTTCCACCATCAGTTCAAAACGGCGCAGTGCCTCCGGACGGGCATCATCCTCCGTCATGGCACCGAGAAAATCATTCAGCGTACCGGGTTGAGAATCTTCATACACGGTGATGGTCCCGGCATGTGACGGCGGGAAGCCTTCCACCAACAGAATAACGCTGTACTGACCGTACTCAACGTCCATGCTGTAACGCCCGGCTTCATCCGGATTTTCTGAGGCCACCGTGTTCACCACCACCGTGGTGCTGTTACGTTTTGCTTTCAGCTGGATTGTGCAGTTCTGTACCGGTTTACCTGCACCGTCTTTCAGTACACCTGAAATCTTTACTGCCATATTCACCCCACAAAAAAGCCCGCCTGAACCGGCGGGCTGTCATAACACTGTGTTACCTGGCTAATCAGAATTTATAACCAACCCCCACGAAGAACCCGTCAGTGCGCCAGTCGCCACTGCCGGAGCCTTCATAAGCGATATCAATGGCCACGGATTCGGTCGGGTTAAACTGCACGCCAGCCCCCCACGCCAGAGACGTGTTGCTGTGGCGACCGTCATCACTTCCGGTCAGCACATCGTGCGTTTTCCCCTTGTTGTCAGTTACGCGGAGATAATCCCCGGAGAAAGTCGACACACGGCTGTAAGCCACACCCGCCATCGTATACGCGCTGAACCATTCATTCACGCGTACAGACGGCCCCGCCATCACGCTGAACCAGCGGTTACGCACGGAATCTTCATGCCAGCGGGTATCGCTGTAATGAGTCAGCTGGCGATTCTTGTCTTCTGCATAGCTGAATGACGTCACCATCCCCAGCGTGTCCGTAAACTCATAACGGTATTTCACGTTAATCCCGTTCAGATCATCGCTGCCGGGAACGTTCGTCGAGGCATGAAGATAGCCCGCGCTCAGCGTGGACTGATGTTCAGACGCCCATGCAGGCGCACCGGATACGGCCAGACAGATGGCTGCGGACAAAATGGCGGCATAAAGTTTACGCATAATTACCTCTCGCTTTTCTGCAATAAAAAAGGCGTCATTTCTGACGCCCGTTCTGGGTTATAAAATTCAGCTGATACTGATACCTGCTGTGGATTTTTTCATCACCACAACCAGCAGATCGCTGATACTGGTTGTTGGTGTCCAGTTATTCGCTCCTGATGAAGATACGGTGAATGTCAGTGTCAGCGTCCCCTGTCCGGCAGGCATATCTATAACTGAGGAAAATACGCCCTGAGCATCCGTCGTGGACTGATTAAAAATCTCCTGACCATTGCGGGTCACTCTTAACCGGCAGGTTGAATACCAGTATGACTGTTGGTTATTACTGTTGAAATTCTCATGCTTACCACCGTGGAATAACACTGGCGGTATCATGACCTGCCGGTCAAATTTCTGATCATCACTGATTCTTACCGTGATGGTGCCGCTGGCATAAGTGCTCGTGCGGGGGAAAGACTTGCTGACCGTTTTGACAATATCGCCTTCAATCTGGTTGGCTGACAGTTTCCCCTTAATCTGACAGTTCTCATTAATCGTGACGTTGTTGAGCGTCCCGGAGTTCGCATTCACACTGCCACTGATATCCGCATTTTTAGCGGTCAGCTTTCCGTCTGATGTCAGGGAAAATACCGGAGGACTGCCACCGCTGGTAATGGTGGGGGCCGTCAGGCGTTTCAGGAACACGTCGTTCATGAATATCTGGTTGCCCTGCGCCACAAACATCGGCGTTTCATTCCCGTTTGCCGGGTCAATAAACGCGATACGGTTAGCAGCAACCAGAAACTGGCTCAGTTTGCCTTCCTCTGTATCCTCCATGCTGAGGCCAAGCCCCGCGACATAATGCTTACCGTCTTCGGTCTGCTCAATTTTGACGCCCCACATGGCATTCCATTTATCGTTGGCGTCTTTCCACTCTTTCGAAAACTCCTCCAGTCTGCTGGCGTTATCCTCCGTCAGGTCGACTTTTTCCAGCAGCTCCTTGCCGAGATGGGATTCGGTTATCTGGCCTTTGAAAAAATCCAGGTAACCTTCCGCATCATCGCTCGCCCGACCGACGGCCTCCACAAATGCCGATTTGCCAACGGTGTTCACACTGCGGATATAAAAGTAATAATCATGGCCCGGTTTGATATTGATACTGGCGGCTATCCAGTACAGCGCCGTACCAAGATAGCGGGCTGTGGTTTCAACCTGCCTGATATCCGCAATCCGTTTTTCCGAGAACCAGAACTCAAACTGTACCGTCGGGTCATAAACCGCAAGATGTGGCGTGGCGGTTATCTGAAAATAGCCCGGTGTCAGCTCAATCCGCGACGGTGCTACCGGTGCGGCAATCCGGAACGATACCGATGCCGGATCGCCCTGCTGTCCCCACGCATTTACCGCCCGGACTGTCAGCGTGTACCGTCCCAGCGCCAGTTGCGTGAAGCGGTATGTGGTTTCCGTCGTCCGGGCCGTGCTGACCAGCCGCTCACTGCCGTCATCCGCTGCCACGGTCAGGCGAAGCAGGAAGCTCACCCCCTTCACCACCTTCGGCGTGTCCCAGCGCGCCAGCACCTGATATTCCCCGCTGTCTGCGGTGACTTCGGCAGTCAGGTGCTGCACCGCTGGCGGCGTGACACCATTCACCGTGCCGCTCTGGTCGCTGTCAAAGTGCGCCCCGTTATCCACGATGGCCTCTTTTTCAGGTACATGCTGCACGGCGGTGATGGCATACGTGCCGTCGTCGTTCTCACGGATACTCACGCAGCGGAACAGGCGCTGGCGCAGCGTCGGCAGCTTCAGCCCCCACACGCTGTATCCGGCAACGCCGTCAGGAACCCGGCTCACTTTTACCTTCACGCCGTCGGTGACGGACTGAACCTCCACGCTGACCGGATTGCCATTTCCGTCAACCAGGCTTATCAGCGTGGTGCCGGAGGATGGCAGCGTGATTTCACGGTCGAGCGTCAGCGTCCGGGTCTGGCTGTTTACCGCCAGCACGCGACCACCGGTGCTGATACCGGCATAGTCATCATCGCAGATTTCAATGACATCGCCCGGTACATGGCGAAGCCCTTCAGCACCCACGCTGAAGTCCACGGTCTGCGTTTCCAGCAGCTCCGTTTTAATCAGCCACAGCCCGGCTCGGTGTGCCTGCCCCCGGCTGGTACAGCCAAAGGCATCCATCTTCGTGACGTTACGACCGTAACGGGCAATGGCCTGCGTGTCCTCCACAAGCTCTGTCGCCGTCTCCCAGCCGTTATCCGGGTCAATCCAGTTCACCTCAACGGCATTATGGCGGTCCTTGAGGGCGCTGAAGCTGTAGCGGAACGGCGCGCCATCATCCGGCATCACCACATTACTGCGGTTATAGGTCCACACCTTATCCGACGGTCGGTCCTGCACGAACGTCAGCGTCTGCCCGTTCCATACCGGCATACAGCGCATCGCCGAGCAGAAATCACTGAGCACATCCCACGCCTTGCGCTGTGTGGTCAGGTACGCATTACAGGTGATGCGCGGCTCCGTGCCGCCAAAGCCGTCCGGCACTGACTGGTCGCAGTACTGGCCGATGACATACAGCGCCCATTTGTCCACATCCGCCGCACCAAGACGTTTCCCCATGCCGTAGCGTGGATGGGTCAGCATATCCCACAGACACCAGGCCATGTTATTGCTGTATGCTGGCTTAAACGTTCCGTCCCAGATACCGCTGTATTGCCGCGTCTGCGGGTTATAGTTCGACGGCACCTGCAGTATACGCCCGCGCAGATGATAATTACGGCTCACCTGCTGGCTGCCGAACTGCTCCGAATCCACCTGTACGCCGACCAGTGCCGTGTTCGGGTAGCACTGTTTCACATCGATGATTTCGGTGTATGACGACCAGAGCGTTTTGTTCTGCAGCTGGTCTGTGGTGCTGTCCGGCGTCATCCTGCGCATCCGGATATTGAACGGGCGCGGCGGCAGATTACCCACCACCACCGATGCCATATACTGTGAGGTGGCTTTGCCTTTAATGGTGATGTCTTTTTCCGTCACCCAGCCACCGTTACGTTGTATCTGAACCAGCAGGCGGACTTCCGACGGATTCCGGTCCCCCTTTGAGGTGGTTTCCACCAGTGCCTGCACACCGAAGGTAAAGCGCAGACGGTCGATATTTGCAGACGTGATGGTCCGGGTGATCGGCGTGTCATATTTCACTTCCGTACCCAGCACCGTCTCGGAGCCGGAGGATTCAAATCCCTCCGGCGGTGTCTGCTCCTGCTCACCGGCCCGGAACACCACCGTGACGCCGGAGATGTTGGTATTCCCCTCACTGTCCAGCACTGGCGTACTGTTCAGCAGCACGCTTTTTAATCCATCCACCGGACCTTCAACCGGCCCTTCGCTGATGGCATCGATCACACTCAGCAACTGCGTGGACTTCAGGTTGTCCTTCGCTTCGCGCGGAGTATGCCCCTTACTGCTGCCTTTACCCATTCCTCACGCTCCATAAACGACAAAACCGCCCGGAGGCGGTTTCACATAAACGTTTTTCATCAGCGACCAATCACCACAACCTGACCACCATCCCCTTCGTCTGCCGTGCTGATCTCCTGAGAGACCACCCGCGACCCCACGCGCATTTCACCGTACAGAACGGGCAGAACATTGCCCTGGGCAACCATGTTATCCAGTGAGGAGAAATAGGTGTTCTGTTTGCCGTTATCTGTACTTGCTGCCGTGGGCGTCCTGGCTTTCGGTGCCAGCATCTGCGCCACTCCGCCCAGGATCATACTGGCCCCTGCCGCATACATGCCCGATACAGCCGCGGCACCCAGCCAGCCCACAGGGTTCCACCATGCCACCGCAATCAGCGCCGCCCCCAGCACCACCTGAAACACACCGCCACTTTTAGCTCCCGCCAGACGCGGCACGATGTGGATCACGGCACCATTTGCCAGCGGCTCATTAAGACGGGCAGACAATTCGGTTTCACCTGCATCACGCCCGGCAATGCGTACCTGGTACCAGCCGTCGCTCAGTTTCTGACGAAACGCCGGGTTCTGCATGGCCAGCGCCCGGATGGCTTCGGACCCCGTTTTCACTCGAAGGTCGATGCGGCGGCCAAATCGTTGTAAATCCCCGTAAAGGCAGATGCGTGCCATGCCCGGTGACGCCAGAGGGAGTGTGTGCGTCGCTGCCATTTGTCGGTGTACCTCTCTCGTTTGCTCAGTTGTTCAGGAATATGGTGCAGCAGCTCGCTGTCACCACAGTAAATGGCGGCATGATTCGGCACCGATGAACCAAAACAGCACAGCAGCACATCGCCCGGCTGCGCCGCTGACAACGGCACCTGATACAGCCCTGTGGCCTCCAGATTATCCAGATAGAGATTCTGACCGTTACGCCACCAGTCATCCTCGCGATGAAAATCCGGCATCTCAATCCCCGCCAGATGGTAAGCATCCCGGAACAGCGTGTAACAGTCCGTCACCCCGTGCTCAAAGCGCCGCCCGGAAAGATGTGGCACACAGCGGAACTTGTGAATCGCCCCCCGGCAAACCAGCCACCACGGCAAATCACTCTGCACCTGCAGCCGCCGGTCGGCCTCACTCAGCCAGGGCAGACCACCGGGGTGGCTGTGGACCAGCGCCACAATCTCACCCTGCATTTCTGCCTGCAGCCAGTCCTCCGGAGCCATCCGGAAATAATCCTCCGGCTCACCGGAGATATTCACGCAGGGGAAATATCTTTCCCCCTCCGGCGTGCTTACCACGAAGCCGCACGACTCCGCTGGCGCACATCGCCGGGCGTGCGCCAGAATCGCTGATTCTGTCTCTGTCATGGGATTCACTGCGAAAGTTTGTTAATGGAAAGGAAGCCGCCAAAGTTGCCGACGTTATTGCGAAACTTACAGCCGCTCAGGCATTTGCTGCATTTATCCTTCGTGATATCGGACGTCGGCTGATCATATTCATCCGCGACCGCCGGACCGTGATAACCGCACTCATCACCGCGATAGGTCCAGGTGCAGGTGTTGGCCAGCATGATACGTCCCGGAAAAACGGCACCGTCCGTTTCCGTCGGCGTGGACAGTACAAAAGAGGCACTCACCGCGCTCAGTTCGCTGCACTGCTCGATGCGCCAGCGGCTGATCACCTCCTGCTCCGGATCGGCGTCACTGTTTCCGTTGACGAAGTTCACCGCATCCAGAAAACGGGCGTAAACCTTACGCCGGACCACCGTTCCTCCGACCAGACTCTGCAGGTCTTCCGCCATCCCGGTGACCATGCCGTGCAGGTTAGAAACCGTCAGTGTCGGACGGGCAGCACTGCCCTTGCCGTTCAGTTCAAATCCCGTCCCCTGAATGGGATACGCCTGATACTGTCGCCCCTGCCAGGTGACCGGCTCACCTTTTTCGTTCTGCTCATTACAGAAAAAATAACGTTCTCCACCGACCTCTGTCAGGTCGATTTCCCAGAGCACCACGCTGGCCGACAGCTCCGCACGGGTGCATTCATTCAGTGTTTCCTGCCGGATATCCTGCATCAGTTCACCACCTGTTCAAACTCTGCGCTGAACTCAACACGCAGCATACTGACCCGCGACGACCATTTTGCGCAGGTCACCTTTATCTGCCGCCACTCATAAGGCGGCGTCCACAGAAAGGATTTCCAGCCCCCGTGCTCTTCCAGAAACGACTCCAGTACCGTGGCCTCCTCACGGGGGACAGAAAGCGTCACGCTGTACGTTTTCAGGTTGGCATTCAGCCCGGCAGGCGCTCGCTGAGAATAGCCATCACCAAAGCGCACCTTTCTTACAGAAGGGACCGAAGCCACATCCATACCGGGTTTCACTTTCCAGCGGAAGGTCTTCATCGTCCACCTCCGGAGAACAGGCCACCATCACGCATCTGTGTCTGAATTTCATCACGGGCACCC
>OIKC01000082.1_pt1 | contig 20226 bp, 17 predicted proteins | sample 1583601 | NCBI WGS metagenome assembly OIKC01 (sample SAMN02674698, study PRJEB24791) | human gut metagenome, SKBSTL036 | isolation source: stool | host: Homo sapiens | place: USA | reverse complement strand
CCGATCTTATTTGAGCGGCAGTTTGTTGATTTTGACCGAGATGGACTCGCGCAGTCGCTGGGCGGTGCGCTGGGTGACGTTGGCCATCATCCAGCTTTGCACGTAGCCGAGCACGGCGTAGCCCACGTACAGGGCCACCAAAGTCCAGGCGATGTGGCCCACCGTGCCGAAATCGACCGAGTTCATCACCGGCTTGCCGTTAACGATGGCGGGCAGACCTTTGACGATTTCGTTGGTCATGTCCTTGAGCTTGTCCGGGCCGATGATCTGGCACACCGTGCCGGCAGCGCCCAGAACCAGCGCGAGAATCATCACCGGAATGTACCGGCTGCAGAATTTCACGAGCTTCTTCATCACTCCGCCGAAGTCCTTCGGCTTTTCCACGGCCCCACGGCCGCGTCCCATTCCTCTTGGCATGTCTCCCCCTTTCAGCGCTTCAGTTCGTCTTCGCTCAACTGCGATTCGGCGATCTGCCGATACACTTCGCACGTGTCGAGCAGTTCCTCGTGCGTGCCACGTTCCACGATGTCGCCGCCGTTCATCACCAGGATCATGTCGGCGTCGCGGATGGTGGACAGGCGGTGGGCGATGACGAAGCTGGTGCGGCCATACATCAGGCCGTCCATGCCGCGCTGCACCAGAGCCTCGGTGCGGGTGTCGATGGAGGAAGTAGCCTCATCGAGGATGAGCACCGGCGGGTCGGCGACGGCTGCGCGGGCGATGGCCAGCAGCTGACGCTGGCCCTGCGACAGGTTCGCGCCGTCGCCGGTCAGCATGGTGTTGTAGCCCTCGGGCAGGCGCTTGATGAAGCCGTCGGCGTTGGCCAGACGGGCTGCGGCGATGCACTCCTCATCGGTGGCTTCCAGACGGCCATAGCGGATGTTCTCCATGACCGTGCCGGTGAACAGGTGGGTATCCTGCAGCACGATGCCCAGAGAGCGGCGGAGGTCGGCTTTCCTGATCTTGTGGATGTTGATGCCGTCGTACCGGATCTTGCCGTCCTGGATGTCGTAGAAGCGGTTGATAAGGTTGGTGATGGTGGTCTTGCCGGCACCGGTGGAGCCGACGAAGGCGATCTTCTGGCCCGGACGGCCATAGAGGTTGATGTCGTGCAGGACAGTTTTGTTCGGTACATAGCCGAAATCGACATCCGTAAAGGTGATGTCGCCTTCCAGCTTGTGGTAAGTGGTGGTGCCGTCGTGGTGGGGATGCTTCCAGGCCCAGATGCCGGTGCGCTCGTTGGCCTCCACGAGGTTGTCGTCCTTGTCGTACTTGGCGTTGATGAGGGTGACATAGCCCTCATCGGTCTCGCTGGGTTCATCCATCATCTTGAAGATGCGCTCTGCACCGGCCAGTGCCATGATGATGCTGTTGGCCTGCATGGACACCTGACTGATGGGCATATTGAAGCTCTTGTTCAGGGACAGGAACGCCATGACAGTACCCAGCGTGACGCCGCCCATGCCGGTGACGGCCATGGCTGCGCCCACCAGAGCACAGATGGCGTAGCTGATGTTGCCCAGCTGAGCGTTGACGGGCATCATGATGTTGGCGAAGCTGTTGGCCTGCTTGGCGCTGTCCTTGAGCTTGTCGTTCAGCTCGCGGAAGCCCTCGAGGGCTTTCTGCTCGTGGGTGAAGACTTTAACGACCTTCTGGCCCTCCATCATCTCTTCGATGTAGCCGTTCACTTTGCCGAGGTCGCGCTGCTGTGCGATGAAGAACTTGCCGCTCTGCTGGGTGATCTTCTTGGAGCAGAAGAGCATCAGGGCTACCATCAGCATGGTGACGATGGTGAGCTGCCAGCTCAGCATGCACATGCTGGCAAAGACGGAAACGATGGTGATGGCGCTGGACACCAGCTGCGGGATGCTCTGGCTAAGCATCTGACGGAGGGTATCCACGTCGTTGGTGTAGACGGACATGATGTCGCCGTGGGGATGGGTGTCAAAGTAGCGGATGGGCAGGCTCTCCATGTGGGTAAAGAGCTGGATGCGCAGGTTGCGCAGGGTACCCTGGGTGACGTTGACCATGATGCGGGCGTTGAGCCAGGCGGCGAGGATGCCCACCACATAGATGCAGCCGACGCGCACCAGCGCACCGGCCAGCGGTGCAAAGCTGGGGTCCTGCTGCTGGGTCATGGGGATGATATAGTCGTCGATAAGGGTCTGCAGGAACAGGCTTGCCTGCACATTGGCCAGCGCACTGACCACGATGCAGATGAGCACGAGGATGCAGTGAGGCAGATAGTGCTGGAACACCTCTGCCATGATGCGCTTGAGCAGCTTGCCCGGGTTCTCGACCTTCGGACGCGGGCCTCCCATGCCGCGGGGGCCGGGGCCATGGACGACTTTTGCTTTCTGTTCTGCCATTACTGCTCACCTCCCTGCTTGTCGAAGTCGCCGCCGCCCTGAGTCTGGCTGCTGTAGACTTCCTGATAGATCGCGTTGTTCTTCAGCAGTTCCTCGTGGGTGCCGAGGCCGTTGATCTGGCCGTTGTCCAGCACGAGGATGCGGTCGGCATCCTGCACCGAGGAAATGCGCTGTGCAATGATGATCTTGGTGGTGCCGGGGATCTCCTCCCGGAACGCCTTCCGGATCTTTGCGTCGGTGGCGGTATCCACGGCACTGGTGGAGTCGTCGAGGATGAGGACTTTCGGCTTGCGCAGCAGGGCGCGGGCGATGGTCAGACGCTGTTTCTGGCCGCCGGACACGTTGGAGCCGCCCTGCTCGATCCAGGTGTTGTACTTGTCCGGGAAGCGCTCGATGAACTCATCGGCGCAGGCCAGCTTCGCCACACGGATGCACTCTTCCTCGCTGGCGTTCTCATTGCCCCAGCGGAGGTTGTCGAGGATGGTGCCGGAGAACAGGACGTTCTTCTGGAGCACCATGGAGACCTCATGGCGGAGGACGTCGAGGTTATAATCCCGGACATCCACGCCGCCCACGCTGACGGTGCCGGTCTCGGCGTCGTACAGGCGGGGGATGAGCTGCACCAGACTGGACTTTGCGCTGCCGGTGCCGCCGATGATGCCCAGTGTCTCGCCGGGCTTGATGTCAAAGGTGATGTCGTTCAGGACAGGCTGGCCGGAACCGTGCTTGTACTTGAAGGTGACGTGATCGAAGCGGATGCTGCCGTCCTTGACTTCCTGCACGGGAGCCTTGGCGGGGGGAAGGTCGGTCTTCTCGTCCAGGACTTCCACGATACGCTTTGCGGAAGCAGCGGACATGGAGATCATGACGAAAGCCATGCTCAGCATCATCAGAGCCATCAGGATGTTCATGATGTAGCCGAACAGAGCATTCAGCTGGCCGGTGGTCAGCGCGCCGTGCAGGATGTATTTTGCGCCGAACCAGCTCAGGGCAATGTTGCAGCCGTAAATAGCCGTCAGCATGGCGGGGTTGTTGAAGCTCAGACGGCTCTCTGCGTTGACGAACTGCTGATACAGACCCTCGCAGGCTTTGGTGTACTTCTCGTTCTCGAAGCCCTCGCGGACGAAGCTCTTGACCACGCGGATAGCGGAGACGTTCTCCTGCACGGAGGAGTTCAGGTTGTCGTAATTCTTGAAAACACGGTCAAAAATTTTGAAGGTGGGGACCATGATGCTTGCCAGCACGGCCAGCAGGAAGGCGATGGCCACCACGAAGATGAGGGCCAGAGGGCCGCCGATGCTGAACGTCATGATGAGTGCGAACACCAGATGGACCGGGGCGCGCACACACATGCGCTCCATCATCTGGAAGGCGTTCTGCAGGTTGGTCACGTCGGTGGTCATACGGGTGACGAGGCCGGCGGTGGAGAATTTGTCGATGTTGGAGAAGGAGTAATGCTGGATGTTCTCATACATCGCGTCGCGCAGGTTGCCGGCAAAGCCGGTGGACGCCTCGGCGGCGTACTTGCCGGCCAGAACGCCCAGCAGCAGGGCGATGGCCGCCACTGCGAAGGTGAGCAGGCCGTATTTGACGATGGCGTTCATATCGCCCTTTTCAATGCCAAGGTCGATGATGAACGCCATGATGGTGGGCAGCAGGATGTCCATGACTGCTTCCAGTGCGGAAAACATCGGCGTCAGGATAGCGGCGCGTCTGTATTCGCCCAGATGGGAAGCAAGCTTCTTTATCATACTTTGAGCCTCCTTTGATAAATTGTTTGGTACGGAACAATTTTATACAAAACAATATTAAAGTCAATGCTTTTTCCAAAGTTTCGGAAAAAGTTCATATTTGTTTCACTTTAGTCCCAGATACAGTTTATTCAGCAGCCGCAGCAGCTCGGTGTTTTCTTCTTCGGTGAGCAGACCGGCCACATATTCATCGGTCTGGTGGAAGGCCCGCATGGTGTCCTCGTGGAACTGGCGGCCTTTTTCGGTGAGGACCAGCTGCTTGAGGCGGGCGTCCTGCTCCACGCTTTGGCGGGTGATGTAGCCTTTGCGTTCCATGAGCTGCAGGATGTTGGTGACAGTGGAACGAGTGATGGAGAACTCCCGCTCGATGTCCCGCTGGAACACTGGGGTCTCGGAGTGCCGGTAAAGATACTCCATGATCCAGCCGTGCATGGGGGTCACGGCCTCCACGCCATTGGTGCGGGCAATCTGGCCTATCTTGCGGAAAATAAGGTTGTTCACCCGGCGCAGCTGGGCCGGGATGACCTGCGGCGCCTCCCACGGCGGCGCGATGGGGGTGCAGGCGGGTTCAAAGGCTTGGTTCATAGTATCATCCTTCTGGTTTGACTTTTGATGTGAATGTTCGAACGCCGAACTGTTTCACATAAAACTGTTCGATACAGGACTATTATGCTCCAAAAAAAGAGGGCTGTCAACCCTCTTTGGATGATTCGTCCCACTGGCCCAGCCCGGTGAGGATGGAAACAGCCACCTCGGGCTTATTCGTGACCACAAGCTCCGGGTCCAGCCGGAACAGCTGGCGCAGGTCGTCCCGGCTCTCCACGCCCACCGGCCAGGGCGCGACCTTGAAGCCGCGGGCGTGGGCATTGGGGATAAGGTCTTTGTCCCGGAAAAAGGCGTGGTACTCCGGCCCGACGTAATCCACCGGGAAGCCGAACTGGGCCACATAGTTCACAAAATCCGTCTGATAATAATACTGCTGCAGAATTTCGGCCAGGTTCATGCCGGGGAAGATGGAGTAGAGAAAATCGAGACGGTCTTTCAGGTAGTAGATGAGGACGCTGTTCTCTTCGTCCAGACTGCTGGGGTCTTCCAGCAGAGCGGCCGCTTCGCTGAGGGCCTGGGGGCTGGAAAGCTTCTCCACGAGAGGGTCGGTCTTCTTGAGGCCCAGCTTCTCCCAGAAGGTGGCCGGCTGGCTGAGCTGGGATTCGGGGCTGAGGGTCATGGCGCAGGTGGCCATCTGGGGCATCCGCTCCTTCACCCGGCGGAGGGCGCCGTACTCGAAGGAGGTGAGCACGGCCTTTTCTTCCAGCCCGGCGTCAAGGACGGCGTCGATGATCCGGTCCACGATCTCTTCGTCCCGGTCCAAGTAGGGCTTCAACTCAATATGTATCATCCTGAAGTCCTGTGCGACTTCCAGAACCTCTTCGAGGGTGGGGATCTTTTCGCCCGCGAACTCCGGGCTTTTCCATTTTCCGAAATCCAGCTGGCGCAGGTCGTCGAAGTCCATATCCGGGATGTTGCCGTGGACGCCGGTCTTGAGGTCGGTGAGGTAGTCGTGGGCCACCACGAGATGACGGTCCCTAGTGATTTGAACGTCACACTCGAAGCCGTCCGCACCCAGCGTCTTTGCCAGACGGAACGCGGTCAGCGTGTTTTCGGGGGCCAGATGGGACGCGCCGCGATGGGCGATGATGAGAGGGCGCATGGCATGGACCTCCTTAAAAGACAAAAGTTGAAAAATGCGATGCTGTTACCCATGATACACGTTTTCACAAATTTCGTCAATGACGGCGTTTCGGTCAGCAAGGCAGGCGAAAATGGGGCGAAAGTACGACTTTTACCGTCAAAACGACGAAAATTTAAGCTGGATTTTAGCACTTTTCACGAGAAAAAACCAAAAATCGGCCCATTTCTCTCCCATCTGTTTCTTCCCAACGGACAATTCCTGTGATAAGATTATAGTGTAACAGGACGGCAGACAGCCTGCCAATGACCAAAAGAAAAGATACCTACGGAATAAGGAAAATGGAGAGTTTTGCTATGACTGAGTTCAAGCCCATCAAGGAAGGCAAGGTCCGCGAGATCTACGACAACGGCGACAGCCTCATCATGGTCGCCACCGACCGCATCTCTGCATTCGATGTTATCTTAAAGAATAAAGTCACCAACAAGGGCAAAGTGCTGACCCAGATGAGCAAGTTCTGGTTCGACTACACCCGCGACCTGCTGCCCAACCATATGCTGAGCGTGGACGTGAAGGAGATGCCCGAGTTCTTCCGGCAGCCCCAGTACGAGGGCCGCAGCATGATGTGCCGCAAGCTGACCATGCTGCCCGTCGAGTGCATCGTCCGCGGCTACATTACCGGAAGCGGCTGGGCCAGCTACCAGAAGACCGGCAAGGTCTGCGGCATCCAGCTGCCCGAGGGCCTGAAGGAGTCCGAGAAGCTGCCCGAGCCCATCTACACCCCCTCCACCAAGGCTGAGATCGGCGACCACGACGAGAACATCTCCTACGAGCAGAGCATCGACGTGCTGGAAAAGCTGTTCCCCGGCAAGGGCGAGGAGTACGCCACCAAGCTGCGCGACTACACCATCGCTCTGTATAAGAAGTGCGCTGAGTATGCCCTCTCCCGCGGCATCATCATCGCCGATACCAAGTTTGAGTTCGGTCTGGATGAGGAGGGCAACGTCATCCTCGGTGACGAGATGCTGACCCCCGATTCCTCCCGCTTCTGGCCGCTGGAGGGCTACGAGGCCGGCCACGGTCAGCCCTCTTTTGATAAGCAGTTCGTCCGCAACTGGCTGCTGGCCAACCCCGACAGTGATTACGACCTGCCGCAGGACGTCATCGACAAGACCATCGCCAAGTATGAGGAAGCCTACGAGATGCTGACCGGCAAGAAGCTGTAAGCACTTCCATAAATTCAACATCTGCCGCCCGCTTTGTGGAAAACGAAGCGGGCGGTTTTTGTGCGAAAAACTTTTTCCTCTTGAACGGCGCGGTGGGCAGTGTTACAATAACACAAGTAATGGGCAGAGAAACGGCCCTTCGTGTGAGAAGAGAGTGCCGCGCGGACGGCGAAAGGAAACAGTCAAATGGAGATCAGCACGCGGGAAAAGACCTTGCAGATCGTCAGCCGATACGTTATCATCACCCTGAGTATCAGCATCATGACCATCGGCGTATACTTCTTCAAATTCCCCAACAACTTCGTCTTCGGCGGCGTGACCGGCGGCGCGGCCCTTGTGGCAAAGCTCACGCCCCTGTCGGCCTCAGCTTTTTCGTCCGGTGCCAATATCTTCCTGCTCGTTCTGGGCTGGATATTCCTCGGCAGGGATTTTGCCATCAGCACCGGCTGGGCCACTGTCGTCATGACGGCAGAGCTGGCTCTTTTTGAAAAATATGTCCCCCTCAGCGGCCCCCTGTCCGACCAGCCCATGCTGGACCTGGTCTTCGCCATCGCCCTGCCCGCCATTGCGTCGGCTTTGCTCTTCAACGTGGGCGCGTCTTCCGGCGGCACCGATGTCGTCGCCCTCATCCTGAAAAAATACGCCCATATGAAGAACACCGGCGAGGCGCTTTTTATTACCGACCTCGCCATGGTGCTGGCAGCCTGCTTCGTCTTCGACATCTACACCGCTCTCTACTCTTTCGTGGGTCTGACGGTCAAGAGCCTCGTCGTCGATGCCGTCCTCGAGCAGATGAAGATGTGCAAGGCCATCCTCATCATCTGCGACGACAAAGACCCCATCTGCGACTTCGTCATGCGCAAGCTGGTGCGAGGCGCGACTTATACGCCCTGCTACGGTGCCTACACCGACCGGCCCCACTACATGATCTATACGACCCTCACCCACCGCGAGGCATTGCAGCTGCAGGCATTTATCTATAAGGAAAACCTCAACGCCTTTATCTCGATGCTCAGCACCACCGAGGTGTTCGGCAAGGGCTTCAATCACGCATAAAAAATAATCAGCAGCATCAGCAGCGCCCATCAGCGTGGGCATTGCGGCAGTGTTCAACCTTGCAGTCTCGATGATGCTGTAAAACGGTCTGTGTAAAGCTCATACGAAAGCTCTCCTGAAAAGGAGGGCTTTTTTGTTTGCACTCAAATGTGCTATAATAAGAAAAGTGTCGTTATTTGGTGAGGAGGCTGGAATCGAATGGACTTGAAGGAGCAAAAGTACGTCTGCACCCTTGCGGAATGCAAGAGCCTGACCCGCGCCTCGGAGCGGTTGTGTATCTCACAGCCCGCACTGAGCCTGTACATCAATAATGTGGAAAAGATCCTGGGGGCGCGGCTGTTCGAGCGGAATGGCCGGAAATTCGAGCTGACGTGGCTGGGCAAGCAGTATGTGGAAAAGGCTTCTCAGATGCTGGAGCTGGAGCGGCAGTTCGAGGCGGTGAGGCGGCAGACGGATCGGGAGAATGCCGGGCAAGTGCGGATCGGCATCGCACAGCGGCGCGGCATCTGGTTTCTGCCGGCGGTGCTGTCGGTGTACGAGCGGGAGTGGCCGCAGGTGGATGTGGTCATCCGGGAAGGAAATCTGGCCGATTTGACCATCATGCTGAAAAATCGGGAGCTTGACCTTGTGGTGCTGAGCCAGAGCGACGTAACGTCCGAGATGGAGGCTGTCCCGCTGGGCATGGAAGATTTTCTGCTGATACTGCCCGGAGACCACCCGCTGAACGAAAAGGCGGTCCCCGTCGAAGGCTCAAAGTTCGACTTCCTTGACCCGCACCTTCTGAGCGGTGAGACGATATTTCTGAACACCGAGATGCAGAGCGCCCGGCGGGTGGAAGAGAAGATCCTGAAAGATTACAAGGTCAAGCCGGGCCGCATCCGGGTAGTACGCAATATGGAGCTTGGCGCACAGCTGGTGGCCGAGGGTCTGGGCGTGGGCTTTATCCGGCAGGGCTATCAGAAGAACATCCACTATCCGAAGCCGGTGAAATACTACACCATCGACATTTCCAGGTATGGACAGGACGTTGTGGTGGCCTACCGCCGGGATGTGGAGCTGACCAAACCCATGCGAGCGATGATCATGCAGATGAAGGATGCGGCAGAGGAGTATTTGAAGTTCTGATAAACTGAACATAAGAATTCCAAAACGAAGATATAATTTTTTCAAAATGTACAAAGCACCTCCGGTTTGGTAAACTGAAAGTACCAAAAAACGGAGGTGCTTATTATGTTGGAGGAAAAACTGGAGCGAAGCGTTGAGCAGAGCGCAGCTGCCCTGACTGCAATGGCAGACGACTTCTTCGACCACCCGGAAGTGGGGCTGCAGGAGTTTCATGCATTTGAGACCCTGACCGGCTGGCTGGAAAAAGAAGGCTTCACCGTGGAGCGCGGCATTGCTGGTATGGATACCGCGTTCCGAGCCGTCTGGAAGCACGGCGAGGGCGGCCCGAACATCGGCCTGCTCTGCGAGTACGATGCTCTGGCCGGTCTGGGCCACGCCTGCGGCCACCATATGCAGGGACCGGCCATTCTGGGCGCAGCCAAGGCACTGAAAGATGCAGCCATCGACGCACCGTATACCATCACGGTCTACGGTACGCCTGCCGAAGAGAGCATCAGCGGCAAGGTCGTGATGCTGGAAAACGGCTGCACCTTTGAGGAGCTGGATGTGGCGCTCATGATGCACGGCGGTCCGGCCACGCAGGTGGACGTTAAGTCGCTGGCGCTCAACAAGCTCAAGATCATCTACCACGGTGTCTGCTCTCACGCAGCGCTCAAGCCCGAAAAGGGCCGCAGCGCACTGGACGGCCTGATCATGGCCTGTCAGGGCGTCGAGTTCCTGCGGGAGCATGTTCCCTCGGATGTTCGGATGCACTACACCATCGTCAACTGCGGCGGCACGGCGGCAAATGTGGTGCCCGGCTATGCAGAAGCGAGTATGTATGTCCGCTCCTACAACCGTACGGAGCTGGACGGCGTGGTGGCCCGCGTCAGGAAGGTGCTTCAGGGCGCAGCCATGATGACCGAGACGGAAGTGGAGATCATCGAGGAAAAGAGCCTCGACAACAAGATCCCGGTGCTGGCTCTCAACGAGCTGGTGATGGAGCAGGCCGAGAAGGTCCATGCGCCCTGCATCCGTCCGGCCCGCCAGAAGACCGGTTCCACCGACTTCGGCAACGTGATGCGCCATGTACCCGGCACCTGCATCCGCGTGGCCTTTGTCCCGGAGGGCGCAGCGGCTCACTCGCAGGAGTATCTGGACGCCGGCAAGACCGAAGCGGCCCACAATGCGGTGGTCTACGGCGCAAAGATCCTGGCTCTGACGGGCGCACAGCTCATTGAAGACCCGGAAAAGCTGGAGGCCATCAAGAAGGAATTCCATGAGAATCTGGCCAAAGAACTGAACGGCCAGAGCTGACGCTTTGGTGTGTCAAAAGAGAGGAAAAAATTATGGAAACGAAAAAGAAACAATTCAAGATGCCGCATACCTTCGTCATCATCGGCATCATCATCCTGCTTGCGGTCCTGCTGACCTGGATCATCCCGGCAGGCTCCTACACCCGCTTCGAAAACGAAGCAGGCATCAAGGTCATCGACCCCAACGATTTCAACTACATTGATAAGACTCCCGTCAACCCGCTTGAAATTCCTCTGTACATCGTCAAGGCTTTCATCAAGCGCATTGATCTGATGCTGGTCATCATGTTCGCAGGCGGTGCTTTCCACATCCTGACCAAGACCGGCGCACTCCACGCCGTGGTGGCCAAGATGGCGAAGATCTTCTCCACCCGCGTCTATCTGTTCCTGCCCATCCTGACGCTGGTGTTCGGCCTCATCTGCACCACGCAGGGCGTCAACCTGTTCATTGCCTTTGCGCCCATCATGGTCATGATGGCCTTTGCGATGGGTCTGGACTCCATCACCGGCGCATCCATCATCCTGCTGGGCGGCGCGATCGGCTTCTCCACTGGCCCTCTGAACATCAACACCACCATCGTGGCTCAGAAAATCGCCGGTCTGCCGCTGTATTCCGGCGTGGGATACCGCTTTATCTGCTTTGCTGTGTTCTATGTTATCACGAACATCTACCTCATCCGCTACGCACTGAAGATCCAGAAACATCCCGAACTCAGCCCCATGTACGAGCTCGACAAGACCAGCGAGTTCCGCGATGCTGCGGACCTCGACTCCTTCGGCAAGCTGGACGCCCGCAAGATCCTCATCATGCTGGTCTTCTTCGCATCCCTTATCCTCATCGTCTACGGCGGCATCAAGCTCGACTGGGATATGTCTGAGACCGCATCTGTCTTCCTCGCACTGGCTGTCATCGAAGGCGTACTGGGCGGCTTTGGCCCCTCCGCGATCTCCAAGGAGTTCCTTGAGGGCTGCAAGAAGATGCTGGGCGCTGCCTTCATCATCGGCATGGCACAGGCCATCAGCAGCATCATGAACGCCGGTCACATCACCGATACCGTTGTCCATGCACTGGCAAACGGCCTGAACTTCGTCCCCACCATCCTGCTCGGACCCGCCATGCTGCTGGCCAACACCATTATCAACGTCTTCCTGACTTCCGGCAGCGGTCAGGCCGCAGCTGTCATTCCCATTCTGGCACCTCTGGCCGACCTCGTGGGCGTTACCCGTCAGACCGCGATCCTTTCCTTCAACTTCGGCGACGGCTTCTGCAACTACGTCCTGCCCACTTCCACCGCTCTGATGGGCATCATCAGCGCCGTGAACATCCCCTATGACCGTTGGATGAAGTTCATGTGGAAGCTGTTCCTCATCTGGCTGGCCGTCGGTTCTGTGATGCTGATGATCGCACAGGCGATCCACCTCGGCCCCATGTAAACTGGAAGGCGGCAAAAAATCAGACTATGGCGTCAACAATAAAAGAAATCAAAAATCCCTTGCTCCGGACGCTGGCGGAGTATGGCCTCATCACCGTTAGCATCTGGATCATGGTCATCGGCATCTACTTTTTCAAATTCCCGAACCACTTCGCCTTCGGCGGCGTGACCGGCTTTTCCACCGTGTTCAGCCAGCTGCTCCACTGCTCGGCAAGTACCTTCACCACCGCTGCCAACTACGCGCTGCTGGTACTGGGCTTCATCTTTCTGGGCAAGAGCGTCGGCGTCCGCACCGTTTATGCGACCATCGTGATGTCGGTGAGCCTGCAGGCACTGGATGCGCTGGTGCCGATGCATGGTACTCTGACCGACCAGCCGATGCTGGAGCTGGTATTTGCCATTATGCTCCCGGCGATCGGTTCGGCGATCCTGTTCAACATCGACGCATCCTCGGGCGGAACGGATGTCATCGCCATGATTTTGAAAAAGTACACCAGCATGAACATCGGTTCTGCCCTGATGGCAGCGGATGTGGCGGCTGTGGGCCTCTCGTTTGCAATGTACGGCCCCTCCACCGGTCTGTTCTCCATCATGGGTCTGGTGGCCAAGTCGATGGTGGTGGACAACGTCATCGAGAATATGAACCTCTGCAAGTGCTTCAACATCGTGTGTGAGCACCCGCAGCCCATCTGCAACTTCATCATCCACGAGCTGAACCGCAGTGCGACCACCTTTGAAGCGCGCGGTGCGTACTCTGACGCCCACAAGACGGTCATCATGACCACCATGCGGCGCAGTCAGGCCATCCGCCTGCGCAACTTCATCCGCCAGCAGGAGCCGACAGCCTTTATCATGATAGAAAATTCCAGCGAGATCATCGGTAAGGGCTTCAGCCCTGTGTAAAAAAGGATCTTCCCGCAGCAGGCAAAACGCACAGCCAGTGGTTTTGCCTGCTTTGCACTACCCATTCCCTTTTTGGATGGATAAGGATTCCATCTTTTCATTTCACAAATGCCGCCGGGTGCGGTAGGATAGAGCTGAGAAAAAGGCAAAAACAGCGCCGGATGGCAGCTTGTGCAGGAAAGGAGGGAAAATGGAAGAGAAAATGCGCCAGCAGCATGACCAAATGGAATAAATCTTGTGTACAAGAGAAATTTTTGGCGATTCTTAACGAATATTAAGACTGACGCTATGCCTTTTGTAAGATTGTCCGATTATGATAGAACCATCAGGAGCGGCGCAGTGAGGTGCCGCCCCGCAAGAACGGTATAACGATTGAAGAAACCACCTGTCAAGGAGGAAAAAAGCATGGAGATCAAGAAAGCAGCCACGGCTGGCACTCTGGAATCCAGCGACTGCATGGTGACCGTCGAGCCGGGCGAGGGCAAGATCGATTTCTCCCTCGAAAGCTCCGTCATCCACCAGTACGGCAACCAGCTGCGCAAGGTCGCACTGGAGACCCTGAAGAATCTGGACATTGACAACGTCCGCATCACCATCGTGGACAAGGGCGCACTGGACTGCACCCTGAAGGCCCGCATCGAGGGTGCGGTGTTCCGCTCTGTTGACCAGTATGAGAATCTGCCTTGGGGAGGTGCCATTCGATGAATAATCCGAACAAGAAGCGCCTGCGCCGCACGATGATGTTCCTGAATGCGCAGAAGCCCGGCCTCATCAAGGACCCTTACATCTATAAGGCCGACTCCTTGATGCTGGACCTGGAGGACGCTGTGGCCGAGAACCAGAAGGACGTCGCCCGTTTCAGCCTGTATCACGCCCTGAAGACCGTGGATTACCGCGGTGCAGAGCGGGTCGTCCGTATCAACGGTCTGGACACTCCCTACTGGCGTGAAGACATCCGTGCCTGCGTGGCCGGCGGCTGCGATTCCATCCGCATCCCCAAGACCGAGCACGCCGAGGATGTCCGCCGCGTGGCTGCCGCCATCGCTGAGGACGAGAAGACCTACGGCCGCCCCGAGGGCGAAGTCCTCATCATCGCCGCGCTGGAGTCTGCCCGCGGCGTCATGAACGCTCTGGAGATCTGCGAGAGCGATGAGCGCCTGTTCGGCATCGCTCTGTCCGGCGGCGACTACACCAAGGACCTTCAGACCCACATCACCGGCACCGGCATTGAGCTGATGGGCGCCCGTCAGCAGATGATCATTGCAGCCCGCGCAGCAGGCGTGCAGTGCTTCGACACCGTCTACACCGACCTGAAGGACATGGACGGCTTCCGCAAGGACGTGGAGAACATCCACCTGATGGGCTTCGATGGCAAATCCATCATCAACCCCCGTCAGATCCCCATCGTCCATGAGATCTTTACGCCCACCCAGAAGGACATCATCTTCGCTGAGAAGGTCGTCAAGGAGATCGACTCCAAGAAGGCTCTGGGCATCGGCGTCTTTACCGTGGACGGCAAGATGATCGACATCGCCTTCTACGACGGTGCAAAGCGCACCATCGATCTGGCAAAGGCATCCGGCGTGTATAAGGGGGATTTGTAATTATGTTGAACGCAGTCGGCAGAGAAATTCCCGAAGAGATCCTCGAGCGCACCGGCAAAGAGGTCTTTCAGGGCAACAATTATAAAGACGGCAAGGCCTTCCAGAAGGCCAGCCCGAAGGTCACCCCCGTGATGCGCAATGACCACGATAAGATGGTCAAGGACATCCACGAGGCTCTGGTCAAGTGCAATGCCCACGACGGCATGACCGTTTCCTTCCACCACCACTTCCGCGAGGGCGACCTCGTGGTCTGCATGGTCATGGAAGAGATCCACAAGATGGGCTTCAAGAACATCACCCTGAGCGCCAGCTCTCTGGGCAAGGCTCATGACGCCCTCGTCCCCATGATCGAGGACGGCACCATCGTCAACATCGAGTCCTCCGGCGTCCGCGGCAAGATCGGCGATGCTATTTCTCATGGCAAGCTGAAGGGCCTGGCTACCATGCGCAGCCACGGCGGCCGCGTCCGCGCCATCGAGACCGGCGAGACTCACGTTGACATCGCCTTCATCGGCGCACCTTCCTGCGACGAGTACGGCAACTGCTCCGGTATGGGCGGCAAGACCAACTGCGGCGTCCTGAGCTATGCTTACGTGGACGCTGAGATGGCTGACTATGTCGTCGCTGTCACCGATTGCCTCGTGGACTACCCCAACTACCCCGCAGAGATCAACCAGACCAAGGTGGATTACGTCTGCGTCGTGGACCAGATCGGCATCCCCGAGAAGATCGCTACCGGCGCGGCAAAGCCCACCACCGACCAGCGCAAGATCCTGATGGCAGAGTACTGCACTCAGGTCGTTGCAAACACCCCCTACTTCAAGGACGGCTTCTCTTATCAGACCGGTGTCGGCGGCGCATCCATCGCCTCCACCATCTCTCTGTCCAAGATCATGGAAGAGAAGAACATCCACATGGGTCTGGGCGTCGGCGGTCTGACCAAGCCCATGTGCGAGCTGCTGGACCGCGGTCTGGCCCGCAAGCTGGTGGATACGCAGGACTTTGACCTGGACGCGGTCAACAATGTCCGCACCAACCCCAACCACTTCCCCATCTCTGCTGGCGAGTACGCAAGCCCCATGAATAAGGGCGCTTTCGTCAACAAGCTGGATTACGTCATTCTGGCCTCTCTGGAAGTTGATACCCACTTCAACTGCAACGTCGTCGTCGGCTCCGATGGCATCATCACCGGCGCACAGGGCGGCCATCCCGATACCGCACAGGGTGCAAAGTGTACCATTGTCATCGCTCCTCTGCTGCAGGGCCGCATCCCGGCCATCTGCACCGACGTGACCACCGTCACCACCCCGGGCGAGAGCGTTGACATTGTCGTCACCGACTACGGCGTGGCCGTCAACCCCCGCCGTCCCGACCTGCTGGAGGCTCTGAAGGCCGCTGATTGCGTGCCCCTGAAGACCATCGAGGAGCTGCGCGACATCGCCTACTCCATCGTCGGCGAGCCGGAGAAGGTCCAGTTCGGCGACCGCATCGTGGGCATCATCGAGGCCCGCGACGGCACTGTCATGGACGTCGTCCGCGAAGTCAAGCCTTTCTCTTTCCGCGAAGATTGAGTGATATAGCGTAAAAGCGGGAATGTGGCTTGCCAACCACGCTTCGGAATGGATTCACGGAGATTCCTTCGCTCTTCTCACCCCCGCTTTTGCGGCTAAATATGCACACAAACTTCATGCGATTCTCCTTTTTCAAGGTTTTGTGTTTTATACCGGCATAAAACCAGAGAGCAGCCGACTGCACCGCGCGCAGTTGGCTGCTCTTCTTTGTTTATCGGATTGATTTGGCAAAAATAAAAATGCGGATTTACATGGAGCAGAGTTTTCGGACAGTCTGGACAAAATCCTCTTCGCTGTCCAGAATGTGATAAGGTGCATACTCTCCGTAAGCGTTGGGACGGCTGATGGTCACAAGCTGAATGCCATGTGGTACTGCAAACTGGTTCAGCTGCCGCTTCAAATCCACAAGGTGGACACCATGAACAGTCTTGAGCGCGTAGCAGCCGTGGGCATTTTTATTTTTGGCAACCAGATAGCACATCGTGCAGCACCTCCTCAAAGGTTTCAAGATTGAAAAATTCTCCATGCTCGTACCGTTCTCTCAGGATACAACCGATGGAGTTTGGATAGCCTTTCTTATAAAGGTAATCGTGCAGCCAGTTGTTGAGCTGGCGGTCATAGAGCGTGTTAAACTGCAGCTCAATCGGATAGTGGAAGTTGTCGGCATGGTAATAGAGATGAACACCTCGGTAGCCGTCATCACGGGCTTTTCCGCGAGACATATCCACAACCTTGAGCCGCGGGGAAACGAGAGAAAGGACTTCCGTGTAATCGTCACAGCAGGAGCGGAAGCCCAGAATATCGTTGAAAACTTTCAGAACAGGACGGTCAGGATAGTAGCGCTCATACTTGGTGCGGATGGATTCCTCTGACTTGATGCGATAGTCGATGGCGACTTCACCCAAGAGCGGATTCATGTCCAGCCATTCAGCGGCAGACAGCGCATCCAGAAGGAGAGACTCTTTGTCAAAAGAGCCGAGGTTGTTTTTGAGCGAACGCCCCAGTTGGGATGGATACGAAAGCTCTGCAAGGAGTGGCAGAGAAAGTCCGTTGACTTCTAAAAGTCCCATAGAATGCACCTCCTGACGGAAAACTATTCAAGAATACCATGTTTTCAGGAGAGACGCAAGAAAAACACGTCTTTACGGCACGAAACGATAGCCGACGCCGCGGATGGTGATGATGTGCTGGGGCGTGCGGGCGTTGTCCTCGATCTTGCTGCGCAGGCGGTTGATGTAGACCATGATGGCGTTGTCGTCCACAGCGATGAGGTTGCCCCATATCTGCTCGTAGATCATATCCTTGGTGAACACCTGCTGCGGGTGGCGCACAAAGAGCAGCAGCAGGCTGCGCTCTTTCTCGGAGAGGTTCAGCTCCACATTGTTTTTATAAAAGCGCATGGTGGTGGTGTCGCAGAGGAAGGGACCGCAGCTGATCTGCTGGTTGTTCTCCTGCGAGAAGCTCTTGCTGCGGCGGATGAGGGCCTTGACCTTTGCGCCCAAAATCTGGGGGCGGAAGGGCTTGGTGACATAGTCGTCAGCGCCCAGCGAGAGGCCGTACATGAAATCGTAGTCCTCGTTGCGGCCGCTGATGATGATGACCGGCGTGGTGACGCCGTTGCGCCGGATGGTCTGGATGACATCGAAGCCCTCCATGTCGCCCAGCGTGATGTCCATCAGGATCATATCCAGCGTGCTGCTCTGCCGCGCGATGAGGTCCAGCGCAGCCGCGCCGCTGTTGACGACGAGAGGGTCCATCTCATTGCTTATCATAACTTTCGATAAAAGTTTGCAAATCGCTGGATCATCGTCTACAATAAGAACATGATACGACATGATAACTCCCTGCACTTTTCTGACCGGAAAATTTGTTTCAATTATGATAAATAAAATTATAACATTTTTAGACAGGAAGAGCAAGACCGCCCCAAAGGAGGACTCGGTATGAAGGAGAACGCCCCGAAAAAGACATGGTTCCAGACGCTGCGCACCCTGTGGGTGCCGCTGGCCATCGGCGTCGTCACGGTAGCCGCACTGGCTGTCGTGGTGGGTATGGTGTGGAAGGACTACCGCACCGCCATGATGGACAGCCAGACGAGGCAGATGGAGCTGGTGGTGCAGAGCACCGCCGACAGCATCCGCGTCCTGCTGGAAGAATACGCCGACCGGCTGGACTCCATCGCCGAAAAAGCGGAGGCCGGCAAAGCGTTCCGCCCCACGGTGGCCCGGAGCGATACCATCCGGGACGTCTGGCTGGAAAACAGCAACGGCGAGGTCATCTACAGCTGCTACGGCCTCAGCGCCGTCTGCGATGTCCCCATCACCCGGACGGAGGACATCTCCTACTGGCAGTACCACAGCGGCGGCGAGCACTATCTTGTGATGAAGAGGAAGGCCGGGGATGAGACAGCCTGCCTCGTGGTAGACTCCACGGTCATGTATCGGCAGCTCATCTCGGAGATCCATGTCGGCAGGAACGGCTACATCATGATAAAGAATAACGATAACCTTGTGGTCATGCACCCCGAAGCCGTTCAGTGGGGCATCAAGGTCGTGGAGGGCCGCCAGCGCATCTATCAGGGGAAGGAACTGGACATGAGCAGTCTGAGTGAGCTGCTGCGCGCTCAGCAGGAAGAGGAATCCGGCACACTGGACTACTACTCCTACTGGTGGACCGACCCGGAGCTGCCCCGGGTGCATAAGATCAGCGCCTTCCGTCATCTGGACGTGGGGAGCAGCTTCTGGATCGTCAGCGCCGTGGTGGACTACGACGATTTCTACGAGCCGGTACAGCAGAGCTTCGTGAAGGTGGTCCTCATCTTCGGCGGCGTGGCGCTGGTGCTGGTGCTCTTCATGTTCCAGATGTTCCGGCTGCAGGAGCGCGACCGCCGCAGCGCGACCGAGATCAGCGATCTGAAGACCCTGAACCAGACCCTCGAAGAGCTCCACCGCAGCGAAGAGTCGCTGGCCCACGGCCAGCGGCTGCAGATGATGGGGACCCTCACCGGCGGCATCGCCCATGAGTTCAACAACTTCCTGACCCCCATCACCGGCTATGCCGACCTCATCATGGCCGACGCCGACCCGGGCAGCGAGATCTATGACAACGCGATGGAGATCAGCGAGGCGGCGCAGAAGGCGCAGGAGGTCGTGAAACAGATCTCCTCCATGAGCCGGAAAAACGTGGAGACGGTCTACGACGCCGTGTCGGTGGAGGGACTGCTCCATCGGACCCAGAAGCTGGTGGAGACGAACTGCCCGAAGAACGTGGAGCTGAAGGAAGAAAATGAGCTCAGCGGCGAATGCGTTCTGGGCAATGCGACCCAGCTGCAGCAGGTGCTGCTGAACATCAGCATCAACGCCATCCACGCCATCGGCGCCGAGGGCGGAAAGCTGACCATCCGGGGCAGTGTCGTGCCGCGCAGTGAGCTGGCGGCGCTCTTCCCGGAAGAGAAGATCTCCGAGGAATGGTCGAGCTACGTCTGCCTGAGCGTCACCGACACCGGCTGCGGCATGGACAAGGAGACGATGCAGCACATCTTCGAGCCCTTCTTCACCACAAAAAAGACCGGCGAAGGCACCGGCCTCGGCCTTGCTCTGGCGGACCAGATCATCCGCACCCACCGGGGCCGCATCCGGGCGGAGAGCACCATCGGCAGAGGCACGACCTTCTATGTCTATCTGCCGGTGCTGGAGCAGCAGCAGGAGCGCGAACAGCTGCAGTGGGGCGTGGACAGCAAGCTGCGCATCCTTGCGGCGGACGACAACAACAAGGTCCTCGACCTGCTGGACAAAGACCTCAGCGCGCTGGGCCTGAGCGTGTCCACCTGCTCCCGCCGGGGCGAGCTGCGCCAGCTGCTGGAGCAGCAGCCCTTCGACGTCCTTGCCATCGACGAGAGCCTGATGAGCAGCAGCGGCGTGGATCTCTGCATGGCCATCCGGGGCCGCTACCCGGGCATGACCCGCATCGTGATGACCAATGCCCCCACAAGGGAGATCGTGGATGCCCGCAGCCACGGCGTCATCGACGGCTATGTGGTAAAACCGGTGTCGGCGTCCACGCTGCTGGCCCAGATACGGAGCAGCCGGAAAGAGTGAAGAGCAGCTGTTTTTCGTGAATTTGTGGAATATGCACAGAGGTGTCCTTCATAATTCGATGATATGATAAAAATGCAAGGAATATATTGACAATTCTGGGGGGGGGGGG